>Ga0081538_10000702_pt1 | contig 36721 bp, 33 predicted proteins | sample TabmetS5T2R1_FD_71022 | JGI IMG/M metagenome (GOLD analysis project Ga0081538, IMG submission 71022) | Tabebuia heterophylla rhizosphere microbial communities from the University of Puerto Rico - S5T2R1 | ecosystem: Host-associated > Plants > Roots > Rhizosphere ...
CATGGCCAAGACCACACCGCTCTCGGGCTTCCCCGAGTTCCTGCCGAGCCAGCGCGCCGCCGAGCTCGCGATGATCGACTCCGTACGCGAGACGTTCGAGCTGCACGGTTTCGCGTCGATCGAGACCCGGTCGGTGGAGCCGCTCGACGAGCTGATGCGCAAGGGCGAGACCTCCCACGAGGTGTACGTCCTGCGCCGGCTGCAGGCCGACGCCGACGAGGGCGACGCAGGACTGGGGCTGCACTTCGACCTGACGGTGCCGCTGGCGCGCTACGTCGTCGAGCACCAGGGTCACCTGGCCTTCCCGCTGCGGCGCTACCAGATCCAGCGCTGCTGGCGCGGCGAGCGGCCGCAGGAGGGGCGCTACCGGGAGTTCACCCAGGCCGACATCGACATCATCGGCCGCGACGAGCTGCACCTCGACGCCGACATCGAGGTCACGACCGTGATGGCCGAGGCGCTGAGCCGGTTGCCGCTGCCGCCGATCACGCTGCGGGTCAACAACCGCAAGCTGATCGAGGGCTTCTACCGCGGCCTGGGCATCGACGACCCGCTGCCGGTCATTCGCGCGATCGACAAGCTCGCCAAGATCGGCCCCGACGGGGTCCGGACGCAGCTGCTCGAGGCGGGCCTCGACCCCGATCGGGCCGACCAGTGTCTCGACCTCGCGCAGATCAACCGCGACGACGCGTCGTTCGTCGACGACGTACGCAAGCTCGGCGTGACGCACCCCCTGCTCGACCAGGGCCTCGACGAGCTCGCGCAGGCCGTCGAGGCGGCCGCGCCGGCCAACACCGAACGATTCACCGTCCTCGCCGACCTCAAGATCGCCCGCGGCCTCGACTACTACACCGGCACGGTCTACGAGGGATTCACCGCCGAGCTCGGCAACCTGTCGATCTGCGCCGGCGGCCGCTACGACTCGCTCGCCAGCGACAACCGCTCCACCTACCCGGGGGTCGGCATCTCACTCGGGATCACCCGACTGCTCGCGCCGCTGATCGCTCGCGGCCTGCTCGACGCCGATCGCAGCGTGCCGTCGTGCGTGCTGGTCGCCGTGCCCGACGACGCGACGCGGCCGGTGAGCCGAGAGGTGGCACGGCGACTGCGGTCCCGCGGGATCCCGACCGAGGTGGCGCCGAGCGCCGCGAAGTACGGCCGGCAGATCCGGCATGCCGACCGAAGGGGCATCCCGTACGTCTGGTTCCCACCCACCATCGGGCCGACCGGCGACCCCCCCGGCGGCCACCAGGTCAGGGACATCCGCTCCGGCGACCAGGTCGACGCCGACCCAGACGCCTGGCAGCCACCGACGGCCGATCTCCGACCCCGCATCGTCTCGAAGGCAGTACCGACAGAGAAGGGCGACACGTGATCCGTACCCACGACGCAGGCAGCCTGCGCGCCACCGACGTCGACACCAGCGTCACGCTCGCCGGGTGGGTCGCGCGGCGGCGCGACCACGGGGGAGTGGCCTTCATCGACCTGCGGGACGCGAGCGGCGTCGTCCAGGTCGTGATCCGCGACGAGGAGGCGGCACACCCGCTGCGCTCGGAGTACTGCCTGCGGATCGTCGGGATCGTCCGGCGCCGGCCCGAGGGCAACGAGAACCCCAACCTCCCCACCGGCGAGATCGAGGTCGTCGCCGACACGGTCGAGGTGCTCAGCGAGGCGGCGCCGCTGCCGTTCCCGGTGGAGGAGTACGAGTCGACGCCGGTCAACGAGGAGGTGCGCCTGCGCCATCGGTACCTCGACCTGCGGCGACCCGAGATGGCCCGCAACCTTCGGCAGCGGGCCGACGTCACTCGCATCATCCGCGAGGTGATGGCGGCGCACGACTTCCTCGACATCGAGACGCCGTACCTCACGCGCTCGACTCCCGAGGGCGCCCGCGACTTCGTCGTGCCGGTGCGGCTGCAGCCGGGGAAGTGGTACGCCCTGCCGCAGTCGCCCCAGCTGTTCAAGCAGCTGCTCATGGTCGCCGGACTCGAGCGCTACTACCAGATCGCGCGCTGCTTCCGCGACGAGGACTTCCGGGCCGACCGGCAGCCGGAGTTCACCCAGCTCGACGTCGAGTGGAGCTTCTGCGACGTGGACGACGTCCTCGACCTCACCGAGCAGGTGCTGGTGCGGCTGTGGCGTGAGCTGCTCGGGGTCGAGGTGACGACGCCGATCCCGCGGATGACCTACGCCGAGGCGATGCGACGGTACGGCATCGACCGGCCCGACCTGCGGTTCGACTGCGAGCTGGTCGACTGCACGGCGTACTTCGCGGACACGCCGTTCCGGGTGTTTCGGGGTCCGGGGTCGTCCCCGGAAGGACAGAGCCAGTCGAAGGGCGACGACTGGCATGTCGGGGCCGTCGTGATGCCGGGCGGTGGCTCCCAGGCCCGGCGCGAGCTCGACGCCTGGCAGGAGTGGGCCCGCTCCCACGGCGCCAAGGGCCTGGCGTACGTCCTGATCGGCGACGACGGCGAGTTGGGCGGCCCGGTCGCCAAGAACCTGTCCGAGTCGGAGCGGGCCGGTCTCGTCGAGCACGTGGGCGCGAAGCCCGGCGACTGCGTCTTCTTCGCCGCCGGCCGACGCGCCGACGCGCTCGGGCTGCTGGCCGCGGCCCGGCTCGAGATCGGGGAGCGGTGCGGCCTGATCGACGAGTCGCGCTGGGAGTTCGTCTGGGTCGTCGAGGCGCCGATGTTCGAGCCGACCGACGACGGCTGGACGTCGATCCACCATCCGTTCACCGCGCCGACCGACGAGTGGGTCGACCGCTTCGAGAAGCAGCCCGGCGAGGCGGCGAGCCGGGCGTACGACATCGTCCTCAACGGCACCGAGCTCGGCGGCGGCTCGATCCGGATCCATCGGCCGGACGTCCAGCAGCGGGTCTTCGACGTTCTCGGTCTGACCGAGGAGCAGGCGCGCGGACAGTTCGGCTTCCTGCTCGAGGCGTTCGAGTACGGCCCGCCGCCGCACGGTGGCATCGCCCTCGGGCTCGACCGGATCTGCGCGCTGCTGGCCGGAGCCGAGTCGATCCGCGACGTCATCGCGTTTCCGAAGACCGCGTCCGGCGGCGATCCGCTGACCGGTGCGCCGAGCCCGATCACGCCGGCGCAGCGGCGCGAGGCGGGGATCGACGCGAAACCGGAGGAATCAGACGGACCGTCCATCGGGCTGTGACAGGTCCGGTTCGTACTGGTCAGGAAGCGTTTCAGGATCGTTACCTGCTCTAGGCCGTAGCTGCCGAAGTCGTCGTCTAGAGTCCCGCACGGCGCACACCGGAAGATCCCGGTGGCCAGGCGAGGACCCGGCTTCGAAGAGAGGTGACCATGGCGCTGCCCCCGATCGAGGCGGACGAGGCGCTGCACCACGTCGACGAGGTGCCGGAGGTCGCCGAGACCAAGGTGATCCACGGCCGGTCACCGCTGCGGATCGCCTTCGAGCGGCTGCGGCACGACAAGGTCGCCCTCGTCTCCGCTGTCGTCGTCCTGTTCTTCATCCTGGTCGCGGTCTTCGCGCCGCTGATCTCCAAGGCCTTCGGGGTCGAGGAAGGCATCGTCGAGAATCCCTCCGACGTCCTCGACCCGACGACCAGCTACGGCCTGGAGGGTCCGCCCTTCCACGGCTTCACCTGGGACCACCCGCTGGGCATCGCGCCGTCGACCGGGAAGGACCTGCTGGCGGAGTGGCTCTACGGCGCCCGGACCTCGCTCGAGGTCGCGTTCATCACGGCGATCGCCGCGACGGTCCTGGGGATCGTCATCGGCCTGCTGGCCGGCTTCTCCCGGGGCTGGTTGGATCGGATCATCTCCTTCGTCATCGACCTCTTCCTGTCGTTCCCCTTCATCCTCGGAGCGCTGTCGCTCGCGCCGATCCTGATCAACCGCTGGGGGCAGGACGCCGAGAAGCTCGACCAGGCCCAGTTCGTGTCGCTGATCCTCATCCTCAGCTTCTTCAGCTGGATGTATCTGGCCCGACTGATTCGGGGTGAGGTGCTCTCGCTGCGAGAGCGGGAGTTCATCCAGGCCGCCCGCGTGATCGGTGTGCCGACCCGGCGCATCCTCTTCCGGGAGCTGCTGCCCAACCTGATCGCCCCGATCGTGGTCTCGTTCTCCCTCGGCCTGCCCGCCTTCGTCGCGGCTGAGGCCGGGTTGGCCTACCTCGGCATCGGCCTGACCGAACGGCCGACCTGGGGTCAGACGATCGTCGACGCCCAGCCGCACTTCGAGATCTTCCCGCTGTTCCTCTGGGCGCCGCTGATCGGGATCATGGTCCTGGTCATCGCGCTCAACCTCCTGGGCGACTCGCTCCGAGACGCCTTCGACCCGAAGACTCGCCGGTGACCACGTGGCCGCCGTTCGAGGCAGATCAACCAAACCGAAAGGGGTTGTCCACATGAAGTGGAAGAAACCTATGGCGGCCATAGGCGCGCTGGCGCTGCTCGCTGCCGGCGCCTGTGGCGGCAGTGACGACGGTAGCGACACCGACAGCGAGCGCGACCTCGACATCGAGGGTGCCGGTCTGGCGCAGGACCCGAACGTCGAGCCGCCGGCGGCCGAGATCGAGGGCGCCCAGAGTGGCGGCACGGTCACGGTCCTGTCCGCACTCGGTCTCAACACGATGCACCCGTCGGAGGCCTACTACACCAACACCGGGTCGATCCTGACCAACCTCGTGACGCGGACGCTGACCCAGTACCGCTACAACCCCGAGATCGAGGGCATGGAGCTGGTTCCGGACCTTGCGACCGACCTCGGCCGCCCCAACGAGGACTTCACCGAGTGGACCTTCACCCTCCGGGACGGCGTCCGCTACGAGGACGGCACCGAGGTCCAGCCGGAGGACTTCGTCACGGCGACCGAGATGTCGTTCGACCGGACGCAGTTCCCGGACGGCGCCGAGTACTCCAACGAGTACTTCCTCAACGGCTACGACGAGAAGGGCAACCCGCTCTACGAGGGCCGCTACACCGACCCGAACGGTTCGTGTGAGTGCGTCGAGGTCAACGGCAACGACATCACCTTCAAGATGGCGCGGCCGTTCCCGAGCATGAACTACTGGGCGACGTTCCCGGCGATGAGCCCGATCCCGGCCGACAAGTCGCAGGACCCGGACCAGTACGCATTGCACCCGCTGTCGACAGGCCCGTACATGTTCGACGAGTACGAGCCGGAGACCTCGCTGACGTTGGTGAAGAACCCCGAGTGGGATCCCAACACCGACCCGGCGCGGCACCAGTACGTCGACCAGTGGAACATGGAGTTCCTCGAGGACTCCTCGGCGCTCGACCAGGTCATCATCGAGGACCAGGGCGACGCGCAGACGACGCTGACCTACGACAACCTGCTGCTGCCCGACTACCAGAAGGCCAAGCAGGAGGCGCCGGACCGCATCGTCGAGGGCCAGGACCCGTGCCAGTTCTACGTCTACCCGGACACTCGGAAGATCACCGATCCGAAGGTTCGCGAGGCGATGGCCTGGGCCTACCCCTATGAGGACGCCTGGCTGGCCGGTGGCGAGATCGTCGGCGTGACCCGCAGCCCGGAGACGCAGATCATCCCGCGTGGCGTCGACGGTCGCGTCGAGCCTCCGTACGACGTCTACGGCAACGGCGGTCGAGAGACCGACCCGGAGCGGGCCCGGCAGCTGCTCGAAGAGGCCGGGAAGGTCGGCATGCCGCTGCGCTTCCTCTACGCCTCCGACGACCCACCGTCGGTGGACGTGAAGGACGTCCTTGTGCGGGCGTGGCGGGAGGCCGGGTTCGACCCGAAGCCGGTCGCGACGACGGTGGCCGAGTTCTCCACGCTGCGCGCCGACCCGAACACGCCGATCGACTACCGCACCGGTGGTTGGTGCCTCGACTGGCCGGCATGGGACTCGTGGCTGCCGCCGCTGTTCCAGACCGACCAGTACGCGAACTACTCCTTCTTCAGCAACAAGCAGGTCGACCAGCGGATCCGTGAGATCCAGAACCTGCCTCCGGAAGAGGCCACCGAGGCCGCTTCTGAGCTGGAGCAGGACATCATGGAGCAGTACAAGCCGGTCATCCCGGTCGGCAAGGGTGGCGTGGCCATGATGCACGGCTCGCGGATCAATGGCATGGAGGTCGACTCCGTCTACGGTCTGCCGACCTGGCGTGACATTTGGATCTCGCAGTAGGAAGTCATGATCAACGGGCTGACTCCAGCCCGGCGATCTGACCGTGGGGGTGGCGCGACTCCTCGCGCCACCCCCACGGACCTGCAAGGTTGAGGGAAGGAACTCCGGTGGTCGGATTTGTCGTCCGGCGGCTGATCTCGGCGGTCTTGGTCGTCTGGATCACCTCGATGATCGTCTTCGCCGTGTTCTTCTACGGCCCGAGCGATCCAGGCCAGACCCTGTGCGCGCAGGGCACCCGGTGCACACCGGAGAAGGCCGAGCGGATCAACGAGTCGCTCGGCTTCAACGACCCAGTGGTCTCGCAGTACGGCGAGTGGCTGGGCGGCATCTTCGTCGGTCGGGAGATCACGATCGGGTCGAGCCCGATCGACTGCCCGGCGCCGTGTCTCGGTGTCTCCTACCGGACCCGCGAGCCGGTGACCGACATCATCAAGGACCGGTATCCGGCCACACTCTCGCTCGCCATCGGCGGCGCGGCGGTCTTCCTGACCGTCGGGGTGACGCTCGGCGTCATCGCCGCCCGAAATCGGGGCACCGCGCTCGACAAGTCGATGGTCGGCGGCTCGCTCGTGGTGAGCTCGATTCCGTACTATCTCCTGGCGCTGCTCGCCTTCCTCTATCTCGTCAACAAGTGGGGCATATTCAGTAGCACGTCGTACGAACCGTTCCTGGACAACCCGGTGGCCTGGGCGAGCGCGTTGCTGTTGCCGTGGTTGGTGATCGGCCTCGCCAACTCGACGTCCTACGCCCGATACAGCCGCGGCTCGATGGTCGAAGCGCTCAGCGAGGACTACGTCCGAACGGCGCGCGCCAAGGGGCTGCGCGAGCGACGCATCGTGTTCAAGCACGCGTTGCGAGCCGCGATCGTGCCGGTCGTCACGATCTTCGGTCTCGACTTCTCGGCGCTGCTGGCGGGCACCATCTTCACCGAGCAGATCTTCGGGATCGACGGCATGGGGCGCACCGCCATCTTGGCCATTCCGCTCCAGAACCTGCCGGTGATCTCGGCGACGGTGTTGATCGCCTCCGCCCTGGTCGTGCTGGCGAACCTGTTGGTAGATGTCATGTACAGCGTTATCGACCCGAGAGTGCGACTGACGTGAGCGCGGAGATGCTGACCGAGCCGTCGACGGACCCGACGGCCAAGGAGTGGACCTCCGACGAGCCGTTCCTGGTGGTCGACGACCTGACCGTGAAGTTCCCGACCGCCGACGGTCTGGTGCAGGCCGTCACTGGCCTGAGCTACCAGGTCGAGCTCGGCAAGACCCTCGGCATCGTCGGCGAGTCCGGCTCCGGCAAGTCAGTGTCGAGCATGGCGGTCGTCGGCCTGCACGACCCCAAGCGGACCCGGATGACGGGATCGATCCGGGTCGGCGGCACCGAGGTGATCGGCCTGTCCGAGAACAAGATGCGCCGGCTGCGCGGCAACGACGCCGCGATGATCTTCCAGGACGCCCTGGCCGCGCTTCATCCGTTCTACCGGGTCGGCTCGCAGATCGCCGAGGCCTATCTGTCGCACCATCCCAGCGCCACCAAGCGCGAGGCGCATCAGAAGGCGGTCTCGATGCTGGACCGGGTGGGGATCCCACAGCCGGACCAGCGGGTGCGGGACTTTCCGCACCAGTTCTCCGGCGGCATGCGGCAGCGGGCGATGATCGCGATGGCGCTGGTCAACGACCCCAAGCTGCTGTTCGCCGACGAGCCCACCACGGCGCTCGACGTCACCGTCCAGGCGCAGATCCTCGATCTCCTGCAGGAGCTGCAGCGCGACTTCGGCTCGGCGATCGTCTTCATCACGCACGATCTGGGCGTCATCGCCGAGATGGCCGACGACGTGCTCGTGATGTACGCCGGGCGGGCGGTGGAGTACGGCACGTGCAAGGAGATCCTCACCCGACCCCGGATGCCCTACACCTGGGGGCTGCTGGAGAGCATCCCGGAGGTCGAGTCGGACCCGACCCAGCGGTTGCTGCCGATCCCAGGGACGCCGCCCAGCTTGCTGCTGCCGCCGTCGGGGTGTCCGTTCCACCCGCGTTGCCGGTTCACCGGCGAGGTCCCCGGCGACCTCTGCGAGCGTGAGCTGCCGGAGCTGGAGCCCGCCACCGGCGACCGCGCCGAGCACCTGAAGCGCTGCCACCTCCGCAACCCGGCCGAGACGCTGGATCGGGCCACCGCCCTGGCGGCGGGGGAGGGCTGAGCCATGGTGACCGATACTGAGAGCATGACCCCAGACACCGAGCCCCGCACCGAGACGAGCGGTGGGAGCACCGGGGACCGCCCGCTGCTCGAGGTGACCGACCTGGTCAAGCACTTCCCGGTGAAGTCGTCGGGTGTGATCCGCCGCGTCATCGGCCAGGTGCAGGCCGTCGACGGCATCTCGTTCACCGTCGACCGTGGAGAGTCGCTCGGCCTGGTCGGCGAGTCCGGCTGCGGCAAGACCACCACCGGCCGCGTCCTGACCAAGCTCTACGAGCCGACGAGCGGGTCGATGGTGTTCGACGGCACCGACCTCTCGCCGCTGTCGGCCAAGCAGATGCTGCCGTTCCGCAAGGACGTGCAGATGATCTTCCAGGACCCGTACACCTCGCTGAACCCACGGCACACCGTCGGCAGCATCGTCGGGACGCCGCTTCGGGTTCACGACGTGGTCCCGAAGAACAAGACCCTCGCGCGGGTTCAGGAGCTGCTCGAGCTGGTCGGGCTCAACCCCGAGCACTACAACCGCTATCCCAACGAGTTCTCCGGCGGGCAGCGGCAGCGGATCGGGATCGCCCGGGCGCTCGCGCTGAAGCCGAAGCTGATGGTGGCCGACGAGCCGGTGTCGGCCCTCGACGTGTCGATCCAGGCCCAGGTGATCAACCTTCTGCAGGACCTGCAGAAGGAGTTCGACATCGCGTTCCTGTTCATCGCCCACGACCTGTCGGTCGTCCGGCACTTCTGCCCGCGGGTCGCGGTGATGTACCTCGGCAAGATCGTCGAGGTCGGCGACCGCGAGTCGATCTACAAGAACGCCCATCACCCCTACACGCAAGCCCTGCTGTCGGCGATCCCGGACGTCAAGCAGGCCCAGGTCGGAGGCCGTCGCGAGCGGATTCGGCTCGAGGGCGACGTGCCGAGCCCGATCAACCCGCCGTCGGGCTGCCGGTTCCGCACCCGGTGTTGGAAGGCGCAGGACATCTGTGCCGAGCAGGAGCCGCCGCTGCTGCAGATCGGTGGTCCGGGCGGGCATTTCGCGGCGTGCCACTTCGCCGAGCCCTACGACTCCGCGATCCACGACGCGGCCAAGGCGCAGGCTGCGGCCGACGAGGAGGCGCGCCGGAAGGCCGAGTCGGCTCCGGAGCCGGCGGACTGAGGCCCGCGCTCTGACCGAACGTGTCCGGTCGACACCGTAGGCTCGGTGCCGATGGACTCCGACGGCCTGTTCGACCTGCCTGGCGCGCCTCCGAAGAGCGGCGGCGGCAGCCTCACCGACGCCGGCCACGAGCACGCGCCGCTCGCGGTCCGGATGCGGCCGCGGGCGCTGTCGGAGCTGCTCGGACAGGAGCACCTGCTCGCCGAGGGTGCGCCGCTGCGGCGGATGATCGACGACGACCAGCCGATGTCGCTGCTCCTGTGGGGTCCGCCGGGCACCGGCAAGACGACGATCGCGGCCCTGCTGTCGGCGCACACCGGTCGCCGGTTCGTCGAGGTCTCGGCGGTCTCGGCCGGAGTCAAGGAAGTCCGGGCCGTGCTCGCCGCCGCCCGACAGGACCTGGCGCACGGCGGCCGGGAGACCGTCCTGTTCGTCGACGAGGTGCATCGGTTCAGCAAGGCCCAACAGGACGCGCTGCTGCCCGGGGTCGAGAACCGCTGGGTGTCCCTCGTCGGCGCCACGACGGAGAACCCCCACTTCGCGGTGATCTCGCCGCTGCTGTCGCGGTCGCTGCTGCTGACGCTGCAGCCGTTGACCGAGGAGCAGCTCGGCGATCTCCTCGAGCGGGCCCGAGTCGACGAGCGCGGCTTGGCTGGAGCGGTCGAGCTCGCCGACGACGCTCGCGATCACCTCGTACGGCTGTCCGGCGGCGACGCGCGACGGGCGCTGACGTACCTCGAAGCGGCGGCCTCGGCCGCCCAGGCCCGCGGCCGGGACACCGTCGACGTCGAGACGGCGGCGCTGGCCGTCGATCGGGCAGCTGTGCGCTACGACCGGCAGGGCGACCAGCACTACGACGTCACGAGCGCGCTGATCAAGTCGATCCGAGGCTCCGACGTCGACGCGGCGCTGCACTACCTGGCCCGCATGGTCGAGGCCGGGGAGGATCCGAGGTTCCTGGCCCGTCGCCTGGTGATCCTGGCGAGCGAGGACATCGGGCTCGCCGACCCGTCGGCGCTGACCACCGCGGTGGCCGCCTCGCAGGCGGTGGCGATGATCGGGCTGCCGGAGGCGCAGATCAACCTCGCGCACGCCGTCATCGCCCTCAGCGTCGCGCCGAAGTCCAACGCGGTGGTGACGGCCATCGGCGCCGCCGTGTCGGACGTCCGCGCCGGCAGGATCGGGCCGGTGCCGCCGGCGCTTCGGGACGCGCACTACACGGGCGCGGCGAGCCTCGGCCACGGTCACGACTACCGCTACGCGCACGACGATCCGCGTGGCGTCGCGCCGCAGCAGCACGCGCCGGACGCGGTGGCCGACCGGGAGTACTACACGCCCTCCCAGCACGGTGACGAAGCCGCGATCGCCGAGCGACTGGCGAAGATCCGAGCGATCCTCCACGAGCGTTAGACGCCACTCGGCATGCCTCCTCCACCTGCGGTAGCGGCCGACTGTCGGCCGATCGCCACGCGGTAGGGTCGGCGCATGTCCGGGCTCGAAACCGGCGCGGTCGTCCTCTCGGCGATCGCCCTCCTGATCGCGCTGATGGTCGCGCTGCAGTGGCGGCGCTCGCGCCGGGAGCTGCGGGATCTCCGACACGCGGTCGAGGGATTGTCCGATCGGCGTACCTGGGTGGCGGCCGAACGACCCCCGCGTGCTCCGGAGGCCGCCTGGGCCGAGCCCGTCGTCCCGGAGCCACGTCTCAGTGACATCGCCGTGCCGCTTCCCGCGCCGCGGGCCGACGCGATCGTGACCGCGGAGGGCCGCACGATCGTGGTGCCGACGACGGCGCAGGTCGTCGACGCGACGATGGGCCGTCCACTGGTCCGCGCCAGCGCGCTCGCGCACGGCCTGCGGCGCGCCCTGCGGCCGCAGAGCCGGGACCGGATCCGCGCGCTGATGCGTCGGGAGTTCCAGCGGCGACGCAAAATGCGGCAGCGCGCGGCGCGACGAGCGGCGAGAATGGCACCAGTGCACCAATCCGAGGAGGGGACGTCGCGGTGATGATGGGTCGGACCTTCTGGTTCGTCGCGGGCGCGGGCGCGGGGCTCTACACCTCGCTCAAGGCCCGCCGGCTCGCCCACCGGCTGACCCCGGAGGGCATCACCGACCAGCTGGCCAGCCTCGGCCTCGGGGCGCGGGCGTTCGCCGACGAGGTGCGCAGCGGGATGGCCGAGCGGGAGGCGGAGATCGCCCATCAGCTGGCTCTGCCCACCGTGGACGCCGTGGACGTCGGACCCGAGCGGGAGCGAGCTCCTCGGCCAGCGCTCGACGAGGCCGAGTCCACCCGGCCCCGGGCGCTGGCAGGCCCTCGTTCCTGACCGTCATGCGTCCCTTTTGAGGTGATCTCCCATGCGTACCGCTGAGATCCGCCAGCGGTTCCTCGACCATTTCGAGGCCAACGGACATACCGTCGTGCCCTCCGTGCCGTTGCCGTACGACGACCCGACCCTGTTGTTCGTCAACGCCGGCATGGTGCCGTTCAAGCCGTACCTGCTCGGCCAGCAGACCCCGCCGTATCTTCGCGCGGCCAGCGTGCAGAAGTGCGTACGCACGCTGGACATCGAGGAGGTCGGCAAGACCACCCGGCACGGCACGTTCTTCCAGATGTGCGGCAACTTCTCCTTCGGCGACTACTTCAAGGAAGGAGCGATCGAGCTCGCCTGGAAGCTGGTCACCGGGTCGCAGGCCGACGGCGGCTACGGCTTCGACCCGGACAGGATCTGGGTGACCGTCTACCACGACGACGACGAGGCCCGACAGCTGTGGCGGAGCGTCACCGGCATCCGCGACGAGCGGATCCAGGGCCGGGGCCTCGAGGACAACTACTGGCACATGGGCGTGCCCGGTCCGGGCGGCACCTGCAGCGAGATCTACGTCGACCGCGGCTCGGAGTTCGGGCCCGACGGCGGCCCGGTCGTCGACGAGGACCGGTTCCTGGAGATCTGGAACCTCGTCTTCATGCAGTCGCAGCTCAGCGCGGTTCGCAGCAAGGCCGACTTCGACGTCGAGGGCGACCTGCCGGCCAAGAACATCGACACCGGGCTCGGCCTGGAGCGGGTCGCGTACCTCCTCCAGGGCAAGCACAACCTGTACGAGATCGACGAGGTGTTCCCGGTCATCGAGCGGGCGGCCCAGCTCGCCGGCAAGCGCTACGGCGACGATCACGGCGACGACGTCCGGCTCCGGGTCGTCGGTGACCACGTCCGCAGCGCGCTGATGCTGATCGGCGACGGCATCACCGCGAGCAACGAGGGCCGGGGCTACGTGCTGCGGCGGCTGCTGCGTCGCGTGATCCGGTCGATGCGGCTGCTCGGCGTCGAGGAGCCGGCCGTGCACGAGCTGCTGCCGATCAGCAAGGACGTGATGAAGGCGTCGTACCCGGAGCTGGAGCGCGACTGGGATCGCATCTCGCAGGTCGCGTACGCGGAGGAGGAGGCGTTCCGCCAGACGCTGCGCACCGGCACCCAGATCTTCGACGTCGCGGTGTCCGACGCGAAGCGGGCGGGCTCCTCGCAGCTGTCCGGCGACAAGGCGTTCGCGCTGCACGACACGTACGGCTTCCCGATCGACCTGACGCTCGAGATGGCGGCCGAACACGGTCTGAAGGTCGACGAGGACGGCTTCCGGCGGCTGATGACCGAGCAGCGGCAGCGGGCGAAGGCCGACGCGGCGGCGAAGAAGGGCCAGCACGCCGGGACCGGGGCCTACCGCGAGATCGCCGACACCATGGGCGTCCCGGTCGACTTCACCGGCTACGACGAGATCGCGTCCGAGGGATCCGTCCGCGGCATCATCGACGACTCCGGCAGCGTCGCGGCCGCGGCCGAGGGCGACGAGGTCGAGATCGTCCTGGACCGGACGCCGTTCTATGCCGAGGGCGGCGGCCAGCTCGCCGACCACGGGATCATCGAGCTCGATTCCGGAGCGCGGCTCGAGGTGCTCGACGTGCAGTCGCCGCTGACCGGGCTGATCGCGCATCGGGCGCGGGTGTTGTCGGGCGAGGTCACCGTGGGCGCGGCGGCGCGATCGCTGGTCGACGTCGAGCGGCGGCGCTCGATCAGCCGCTCCCACACGGCGACCCACATGGTGCATAAGGCGTTCCGCGAGGCGCTCGGCGAGACCGCCCGGCAGGCCGGGAGCGAGAACTCGCCGGGTCGCTTCCGGTTCGACTTCTCCGCCACCGGCGCGGTGCCGCCCTCGGTGCTGGCCGACGTCGAGGCGCGGGTCAACGAGCTCGTGATCGACGACCTCGCTGTCCATGCCGAGGTGATGACCCAGGCGGACGCGATCACGTCCGGGGCGCTGGCGCTGTTCGGCGAGAAGTACGGCGACGAGGTGCGCGTCATCTCGGTCGGAGACTGGGCCCGCGAGCTGTGCGGCGGCACCCACGCCGGTCGGTCCGGACAGCTCGGCGTCGTGAAGCTGCTCGGCGAGAGCTCGATCGGGTCCGGCGTACGCCGGGTCGAGGCGCTGGTCGGAACCGACGCCTACCGCTTCCTGGCGCGTGAGCACCTGCTGGTCGCGCATTTGTCCGAGGCGCTGAAGGCGCGTCCGGAGGAGCTGCCGGAGCGCGTCGCGGACCTGGTCGAGCGGCTGCGGACCGCCGAGAAGGAGATCGAGCGGGTACGTGTGGCGCAGCTGCTGTCGTCGGCCGGGGAGCTGGCGAACGCGGCGCGGGACATCGGCGGGGTGGCGTACGTCGGCCACCGGGCTCCGGACGGCACCACGGGAGACGACGTTCGCCAGCTGGCGCTGGACGTGCGGAGCCGGATCGCCGATCGCCCGGCGGTGGTCGCGGTGGTCGGCGCGGCCGGCGGTCGTCCGGTGGTCGTGGTCGCGGTCAACGACGCGGCCCGCGAGCGCGGCCTCTCGGCGAACGAGTTGGTCAAGCTCGCGTCCGGCGTGCTCGGCGGCGGCGGTGGCGGCAAGGACGACATCGCCCAGGGCGGCGGCACCGACGTCGCGGCGGTCGACGCGGCCCTCAAGCAGGTCGCCGAGGCCGTCGCGAGCACCCGATGAGCGGTTTCCCCCGCGACGATCGGTCACGCGTCGCGGCACGATCGGTCACGTGTCGACCAATCATCGGTCACATGTCGGCGGATGGATGTGGGTCCAGAGCCCGATCGTCGTCCGCAGGGTGTCCCGCGCATGCGTGAGGGGCGGCGGATCGGAGTCGACATCGGCGCCGTCCGGATCGGGATCGCGACCAGCGACCCGGCCGGGCAGCTCGCGACTCCGGTCGAGACGGTCCCGGCAGACGAGCACGCCCTGGACCGGATCGCCGACCTGGTCGGTGAGTATGAGCCGATTGAGATCGTTGTCGGACTTCCGGTCTCGCTGTCGGGTGGCGAAGGGCCTGCCGCGACACAGGCGAGGGCCTATGCTGTGCGACTGGCGGACCGCGTGCACCCGGTGCCGGTGCGCATGGTCGACGAGCGACTGACGACGACCAGCGCCGAGCGCGCACTGCGTGCGAGCGGACGAAAGGGAAGGAGCCGGCGGGCCGTCGTCGACCAGGCGGCCGCCGTCGAGATCTTGCAAAGCGCCCTCGACGCGGAGCGGACTCGGGGCGCTCCGTCCGGCGAGATCCTGAAAGGGAGCCGATCCTGAGCGACACCGGAGACGGAGCGACCTCGCGTCGGCCGGTCGGCCATCGTGCCGCGCGGCGAGCCCCGCGGCGACGGCTGCGCGGATGCTTCGCCGTCCTGCTGGCGCTGGCGGTGATCGCGGGGGGCATCTTCTTCGTGGTGAGCAAGGGGGTGGACTACATCGGCGACCTGTTCGGCCCTCCGGAGGACTACGACGGCCGCGGCAGCGGCGCGGTGACGATCGAGATCGAGCAGGGCGACTCACTGAGCACGATCGGCGGCACCCTGGAGAAGGCCGACGTCGTCGCGAGCTCGGAGGCCTTCACGGACGCGGCCTCGGACAACCCGAACGCCCTGTCGATCCAGGCCGGCTTCTACGAGATGCGACTCAAGATGTCCGGCCAGGCCGCCCTCGAGCTCCTGCTGAGCGGCGACAACCGGGCAGAGACCCAGCTGACGATTCCCGAAGGCCTGACGGTCGACGAGATCGCGAGCCGCATCGGCGAGGAGACCGACATCAAGGCCGCCGACGTACGCCAAGTGCTGGAGCGACCGGGATCGCTCGGGCTTCCGGAGTACGCCAACGGCAACCCCGAGGGGTATCTGTTCCCGGCGACGTACCCGCTCCCGCCGGATGCCAACGCTCGCGACGTGGTCCGGATGATGGTCGCCGAGTTCAACGAGGTCGCGACGAAGCTCGATCTCGAAGGAACCGCCCGACGAGCCGGCATGAACCCGCACGACGTCGTCACGGTCGCGAGCCTCGTCGAGGCCGAGGCGAGCCGGCCGGAGGACCTCGGCAAGGTGGCTCGGGTCATCGACAACCGCGCGGCAGCGGGCGACCTGCTCCAGCTCGACTCCACGGTGCACTACGCCAACGGCGACACCGGCGAAGGTGACATCTTCACCACCGACGAGGAGCGGGCCGTCGACTCGCCGTACAACACCTATCGCTACCCGGGCCTGCCGCCGGGGCCGATCGGGTCGCCCGGCGAGGCCGCGCTCGAGGCCGCGCTGAACCCGACGCCGGGAAGCTGGACGTACTTCGTCACGGTCAACCTCGAGACCGGCGAGACGCTGTTCGCGACGACACTGGCGCAGCACAACGCCAACGTCGCGCAGCTGCGGGAGTACTGCGAGACGTCGGACCTGTGCTGACGCGCCGCTGCGGCGTACTCGGGAAGCCGATCGCGCACTCCCTGTCGCCGGTGATGCATCGGGCCGCGTACGCCCGGCTCGGACTCGACTGGCGCTACGACGCGTACGAGGTCGACGAGGTGGGCCTGCCGGGCTTCCTGGCCGGCCTCGACGCGTCGTGGCGCGGCCTGTCGCTGACGATGCCGCTCAAGCGCGCCGTCCTGCCGCTGCTCGACACCGTGTCCGACACGGCGCGGGTGGCGGGCGGCGCCAACACGGTCCTGCTGGCCGACGGGCAGCTGGCCGGGGACAACACCGACGTGCCGGGGATCGTGGCGGCGTTGGCCGAGCGCGGCGTGTCGCGAGTGGAGTCGGCGACCGTCGTCGGGGCCGGCGCGACGGCCGCGTCGTTCGTGGTCGCGCTCCGGCGCATCGGGCTGACCTCGGTACGCCTGGTGGTGCGGGACCCGACGCGCGCCGAGGATCTGGCCGACCGGGCCGCGGCGATCGGCGTCGAACCCCGGGTCGTCCCGCTCGACACCCAGGGCCCGATCGCCGACGCCGACCTCGTGGTGTCGACGGTGCCCGCCGGAGCCGTCACGCCGCTCGCCGACCGGCTGGTGGGCAGCGCGGGCGCGGTCGTCGACGCGATCTACGATCCCTGGCCGACGCCGCTCGTCACGATGGCCGGTGACCGGGATCGGATCGCGGTGTCCGGGATCGACCTGCTGGCGCACCAGGCCGTCCTCCAGGTCGGGCTCATGACGGGTCGCGACGTGCCTGTGGATGCCGTGCGGGCGCCGGCGCTGGCGGCACTAGGGTCTGGGCCGTGATCGAGGGAACGGGTCGACCCAGCGAGCGGAGCGAGCGAACGAGACGATACTGCGAGCCCGCTCGCGGGCGTTGCCGAGCGGAGCGAGGTCGAGCGAAGCGAGTTCGCCCGTGAGCGAGGCGGTGGTGGCGGCGGCGGTCGCAGGACTCGCCGCCGCCGCGGCCGGAGTGCAGGCGCCGGCACTGCTCGCCCGGCTTCCGGAGCCGAGGGAGCCGGCCGCCGACAAGCCGCTCTACGCCGACCTGGCCCGCACGCCACGTCTCGGCCTGTGGTGCGGCGTCGTCGCGGGGATCGCCGCCGCGGTGCTGGGCGCCGTCCTGGGCATCGACGCGGGGCTGCCGGCGTGGGTCTACCTGTGCGTCGTCGGGGTCGCACTGTCGTTCATCGACTGGCGGACCAAGCTGCTGCCGTTCTGGATCGTCGCGCCGTCGTACGCGGTCGTCGCCGGCAGCCTCCTCATCGCGGGGCTGGCCACCACCGACTGGGGGTCGCTGACCCGCGCGGCGATCGGAGGGGCCGCGACGTTCGGGATCTTCATGCTGATGTGGCTGGTCTATCCGAAGGGGCTGGGGTACGGCGACGTCCGGCTGTCCGGCGTCCTCGGCATGGCGTTGGCCTGGGAGGGCTGGGCCCAGCTCGTCGTCGGGATGTACGCCGCGTTCCTGCTCGGCGGCGTCGTCGGCGGCATCCTGTCGGCGCTCAAGGTCGTCGACCGCAAGGGCTATCCGTTCGGGCCGTTCCTGCTGTTCGGGTCGTGGCTCGCGATGGCGGTCACTCCGGCGCTCTCCGACTGGTGGGGCTGACCCGGCTCGGCTCGACGCGGGGCGGCTCGACGCGGACATGGCGGCACCGTCACGGTGTCGTCACGGCAGGGTGGCCGCGCTTTCGTACGCAACCATGGGGGCGTCTCGTGAGTCGTGTGGGTCGAGGGGCGGCGGAAGGAGCCACATGGACACCGACCTCGTACGGCAGGTCTACGAGGCGTCGTACCGACGGCTCGTCGGCCAGCTGTACGGCGTCTGCGGCGACCTCGCCGAGGCCGAGGACGTCGTTCAGGAGGCGTTCGCGCGGGCGATCCAGCACGAGCGCAGGTTCCGACGCACCGACAATCCGGAGGCGTGGCTGCGTACGGTCGCGGTCAACCTGAGTCGGAGCCGGTGGCGGCGTCGCGTACTCGGCGACCGCCTGCAACGTCGGACGCAGCGGACCGAGGCGACGCAGCCCGACCTGTCGCCGGACCACGTGGCGTTGGTGGCGGCGCTTCGCCGGCTGCCCGAGGCGCAACGGCAGGTGATCGCGTTGCATCATCTGGCCGACCTGCCGGTGCACGAGGTGGCCGAGGCCGTCGGAGCGCCCGTCGGCACCGTGAAGGCCCGGCTGAGCCGCGGCCGGGCCGCGCTGGCCGAACTGCTGAACGACCGAGAGGAGGCTCGTCATGCGTGATCTCGACGACCTGCTCGACCCGGTGGTGAGCCGGCGGGCGACGGAGGCGGCGCGGCGGCCGGACTTCGCGACCGTGGAGCGGCGGGGACGGCGTCGGCGGCAGCGCGCCCGGGCCGTGGCGGTCGGAGCGGTGGTCGCCGCGGTCGCGACGGTGAGCATCGTCGGCACGCGGGTGGCCCAGGACCAGGCGGCTCCGGAGCCGGCGGGGAGGATCGGGTTCGAGGGACCGAACGGCGAGCTCGCCCGCGCCATCGCGACCGGCGACGCCGACCCGTATGCCGAGACCCCCAGCCGGGACGGCAGCGTCCTGCTCACGGGATGGACCGTCCTGGATGTCGAGGCGTTCGACCCGAACGACGAGGACTCCTTGGTGCCGAGGGGAGGCTTCACGCTCCGGGTGGACGGCGAGACCTACTGGTCGAAGGTCTACAACGACGTGATCACCGGTTTGACGGTGATCGGCGACGACGGCTACGTCGTCCTTCACGGCCGGAAGGCCGATCTCGTCGACCCGGACGGGATTCAGCCGCTGACGTTCAGGAAGTCGCCGGTCGACATCGCCGATCCCGAGATCGACGCGATTGTTCCGATGCTCGTCAAGCAGGGCCGCCACTTCGGGCTCGATCGCGAGTCCGCAACCGTGGCCCCGGTCGCCGAGCTCGACGGCGTAGGTCCGACCTGCTCGGGCAGCGGTCACGGGGTTGTGCGAACCGAGGCGGGGGAGATCTGGGCCTTGGACGCGGGTGCCGCAGCTCCGTCGGTGGTCCGTTACGGTGCCGACGGCTCGACGAGCTATCCGTACGCCGGCGGGCTTCGGGTCCGAGGCGCGTCGCTCGTGGAGCATGGCGGCCAGGTCGGCGTGGTGTGGGTGACACCGGAAGGCGACGTCCGCGTCAGTGTGCCCGGCGACACGTCGGAGGCTGTCGCGGGCTACGACTACCCGGACGTCGGAGGTGCCTGCTCCTTCGGCGCGGCCGTCCTGCCCGACGGCCGGCTGCTGCTCCTCGGCTCCGACCAGGTGGCGCGGAGCGTTGACAGCACCTGGGCGGAGGCCGAGGCCTTCCCCCAGGCACACGAGCGAGCGTTCGCCGCGACCGGCAACGAGGAGAGCGTGTGCTTCGACGGTGCCAACGACGCCGGTCAGCCGCCGATGAACGAGCGGCCGGACCTGATGTGCACGACCGACGGACTGCACTGGCAGCGGACCGAGATCGGCTCCTGAGGATTCGCCGATCGCCGCGTGACAGACTGGCCGACATGCTGCGTTGGCTGACCGCGGGGGAGTCGCACGGCCCGGCTCTGGTGGCGATCCTCGAGGGACTGCCCGCCGGCGTCGCGGTGACGAGCGACGACATCTCCGAAGCGCTCCAGCGACGCCGGCTCGGCTACGGCCGGGGGGCGCGGATGAGCTTCGAGCGGGACGAGCTCGAGATCATCGGCGGCATTCGCCACGGCAAGACGCTGGGGAGCCCGGTCGCGATGCGGATCGGGAACTCCGAGTGGCCGAAGTGGGAGAAGGTGATGGCGGTCGACCCGGTCGACCCCGCCGAGCTCGAAGGACTCGCCCGCAACGCCCCGCTCACCCGGCCGCGTCCGGGGCACGCCGACCTGGTCGGCATGCAGAAGTACGGCTTCGACGAGGCCCGACCGGTGCTCGAACGCGCCAGCGCCCGCGAGACCGCCGCCCGGGTCGCCCTCGGCGCCGTGGCACAGCACTTTCTCGACCAGGCGGCCGAGGTCCAGCTCGTGAGCCACGTCGTCGAGCTCGGCTCGGTGCGCGCACCCGACGGCAAGACGCCGACGGCGCAGGACCGGGTGGCGCTGGACGCCGATCCGGTGCGCTGCTTCGATCCCGACACGAGCGCCGCCATGGTGGCCGAGATCGACCGCGCCAAGGCCGAGGCCGACACGTTGGGCGGCGTCGTCGAGGTCGTCGTGACCGGCGTCCCGCCGGGCCTCGGCAGCCACGTGCACTGGGACCGTCGCCTCGACGCCCGACTGGCCGGAGCGCTGATGGGCATCCAGGCGATCAAGGGCGTCGAGGTGGGGGACGGCTTCGACCTGGCCCGGTCGAGAGGCTCGGCGGCGCACGACGAGATGGTGCCTGCCGACGACGGTCGCGTCCGCCGTACGTCGGGCCGCTCGGGTGGCACCGAGGGCGGCATGTCGACCGGCGAGACGCTGCGGGTACGCGCCGCCATGAAGCCGATCTCGACCGTGCCTCGCGCCTTGAGGACCGTCGACGTCGTGACCGGTGAGGCCGCCGTCGCGCACCACCAACGGTCCGACGTCTGCGCCGTCCCGGCCGCGGGCATCGTCGCCGAGGCGATGGTCGCCCTGGTCCTCGCCGAGGCGGTGCTGGAGAAGTTCGGCGGCGACTCGGTCGTCGAGACCCGGCGCAATCGCGACGCGTACCTCGCCAGCCTGACGAACCGATCCAGCCCCACGAGCCGGTCCAGCCCCGCGAGCCGGTCCAGCCTCACGAGTCCGCCGGAGCCGGACCGGTGAGTCCGCTGGTGGTGCTCGTCGGTCCGCCCGGAGCCGGCAAGTCGACCGTCGGCGCGCTGCTCGCCGAGCGACTCGGGGTGACGCTGCGAGACACCGACGCCGACGTCGAGGCGACGACCGGCACGACCATCGCCGAGCTGTTCGTCGACCATGGCGAGCCGCACTTCCGGGCCCTCGAGCGGGAGGCGGTGGCGGCCGCCCTCGCCGAGCACGAAGGCGTGCTGGCCCTCGGCGGCGGTGCGGTGACGGACCCCGACACCCGGCAGGCGCTGCGTGGGCATCGGGTGGTGTTCCTCGACGTCGGGTTGGCCGAGGCCGTCCGCCGGGTCGGTCTCGGCGCGAGTCGGCCGCTGCTGCTCGGCAACGTACGCGGGCAGCTCAAGTCCCTCCTCGACCAGCGCCGCCCGGCGTACCAGGCTGTCGCCTGGCGCACCGTCGACACCGACGGCCGGACGCCGGATGACCTGGCCGACGACATCGTCGACGCGCTCGCTCGCGAGGGCGCCGCGTCATGAGCGAGCCGACCCGGATCCCGGTCCGTGCGGCCGCCCCGTACGACGTCGTCATCGGCCGCGGCCTGATCGACACCGTCACCGATCTCGTGGGCGACGCGCGCCAGGTGGCGGTGATCCACCCCGAGGGACTTCCGTCGATGGGCTCCGAGCTCCGGGAGACCCTCGCGAAGCGGGGCTACGAGGCGCATGCCGTCGTCGTGCCGACCGGCGAGGCGGCGAAGTCCGCGGACGTCGCGAGCTTCTGCTGGTCGGTCCTCGGCAAGGCGGGTTTCACCCGGTCCGACGCGATCGTCGGCCTCGGCGGCGGCGCCACGACCGACCTGGCCGGCTTCGTCGCCGCCACCTGGCTGCGCGGCGTCCGGCTGGTCCAGGCGCCGACGAGCCTGCTCGGCATGGTCGACGCGGCCGTCGGCGGCAAGACCGGCATCAACACCGACGAGGGGAAGAACCTGGTCGGCGCGTTCCACGAGCCGGCCGGAGTCGTGTGCGACCTCGGGTTGCTGCGCGGCCTGCCGCGGGCCGAGCTGGTCAGCGGCCTCGCGGAGGTCATCAAGTGCGGCTTCATCGCCGATCCCACCATCGTGGAGGTCGTCGAGTCCGACCCGGCCGCGGCCGTCGACCCTGACGGGCCGGCGCTCCGGAACCTGATCGAGCGGTCGATCGCCGTGAAGGCCGCGGTCGTGTCGGAGGACCTTCGAGAGACCGGTGCCGGTGACGGCGTCGGGCGGGCCGTCCTCAACTACGGGCACACCTTCGGCCACGCGGTCGAGCGGGTCGAGCGCTATGGCTTCCGGCACGGCGCCGCGGTCGCGATCGGCATGCGCTACGTCGCCGAGCTGGCCCGCCTGGCCGGTCGGCTGGACCCGGCGACCGCCGACCGACACCGTCGCGTGCTGGAGTCGGTCGGGCTGCCCACCACGTACGCCCCCGGTCGCTGGCCGGAGCTCCACGAGGCGATGCGCGTCGACAAGAAGGCGCGCGGCGACCAGCTCCGGTTCGTCGTCCTGGAAGGGATGGCCCGACCGACGATCCTCGCCGGGCCCGACCCCGGGCTGCTCACCGCCGCGTACGCCGAGATCGTCCGCTAGGGCATCGCCTCAGCGGTCGACCAGCGAGCGTACGGTCCGTTGCGCGTCGAGGATGCCGACGCCCATGGAGTCGCACACCAGGCGTACCGCGGCGACCTCCTGCTTGCGCTCCATGAGGCTGCGCGCCTCGGCCTCGAGGTCGGCCGGTAGGTCGAGCACCTGTGGGTCGCGGATCGGTGCGAACTCCGCCTCGCCCTCGTCGCCGAGCACGTCGTTGGACGCGTCCTCGATGGGACCGACCGGCAGCGTCGACGCCATGGCCGCTTCGACAGGAGGCTCCGACGGTCCCTCCTCGGTGTCGTCGCCGGGCTCGAACGAGGCTCCGGGCGGAGGCGGTGGTGGTGGCGGCGGGAGCTTGGCGCTGGTCGGCTCCTCCTCCTCGAGCGCCTCGATCGGGATCAGGGCGGGGATGTCCTCGTCGTCGGGCATCGGACCGGCGACCGAGGGGTCCTCTCCACCCCCGGCGGCTGGGGGTACGGGTCCGGTGCCGAACTCGAGCGCGTCCATCCGGGGCGCCGGGCCGAAGCCGGGCCGCTGCCAGGGTTGCTTGGCCGGCGGTCGCTTGGGCTCGTCCTGCGGGCTCGAACGGTCGATCGACTCCTGGAGCATGGCGTCCGCCTGCAGCTTCTGCCGATGCCGGAGCCACAAGCCGGCGCCGGCGACAGCCAGCAGGCCCAGCCACAACCAGGACATGGCGAAAGTCTAGGTGCGAATCTGTCAGGGTGGGGGACATGCCCCGGATCCATGAAGACCGGCGCCGCCGGCTGCAAGCGGTGCTGACCGCTCGCGACCTGGACGCGGCCCTGGTCACCGAGCTCCACAACGTGCGTTATCTCACCGGCTTCTCCGGCAGCAACGGCGCCGTCCTGGTGCCGGCCGACGGTCCGCCGATCTTCGCGACCGACGGCCGCTACATCGAGCAGGGGCAGGTCGAGACCAACCTCGACCCGCGACTCGTCAAGGGCGCGCTGGTCCCCAAGCTCCCGCCGATCGTGGTCGAGGCCGGCCACCGTCGGATCGCGGTCGAGACGCATCACCTCACGGTCGACCAGTACGACGCGCTGCGGTCCGCCGACGGAGCGGACTCCCTGCGGCTCGACAGCCTGGAGCGCGCGGTCGAGGAGCTGCGTACGGTCAAGGACGCCGAAGAGGTCGCGGCGCTCCGCGAGGCCTGTGACATCTCGACCCAGGCGCTCGAGCGGCTGGTCGCCGGACCGGTCGTCGGTCGGACCGAGCTGGAGCTGACCCGGGAGCTCGACAACCTGATGCTGGACCTCGGCGCCGAGGCGGTCGGCTTCGACACGATCATGGCGTCGGGGCCGAACTCCTCGATCCCGCACCACCAGCCGACGGACCGGACGGTGGAGCGCGGCGACCTGCTCAAGATCGACTTCGGCGCTCGCGTCCGCGGCTACCACGCCGACTGCACCCGCACGTTCGCGGTCGGAGCGGAGCCGGCCGACTGGCAGCGCGACGTCTACTCCGCGGTACACGAGGCGCAGGCGGTCGGCCTCGACCGGGCGCGTCCCGACGCCGACACCCGAGCGGTCTTCGACGCGGTCCTCGCCTCGCTCGAGCCGACCGGGCATGCCGACAAGTTCGTCCACGGCCTCGGCCACGGCGTCGGCCTGCAGATCCACGAGGAGCCGTTCATGGGACAGACCACCACGGGTAGACTGCCGGATCGGACCGCGATCACCATCGAGCCGGGCGTCTACCTCCCCGGGCTTGGCGGTGTCCGCATCGAGGACACCTTGGTCGTCCACGCCGACGCACCCGAGATCCTGACCACCGCGTCCAAGGACCTGAGGGTCGTCGGCTAGCTGCTGAGCCATACGTACGAGAAGAGATAGAAAGAGAACGCTGCCCGATGGCTACGACGAACGAACTGAAGAACGGCATGGTGCTCAACCTGGACGGCCAGCTCTGGTCGGTCCTGTGGTTCCAGCACCACAAGCCCGGCAAGGGCGGCGCGGTCGTGCGGACGAAGCTCAAGAACGTGCTGTCCGGCAAGGTGGTCGACAAGACCTTCAACGCCGACGTCCGCGTCGAGACCGCCAACGTCGACAAGCGACAGATGCAGTATCTCTACAACGACGGCGACTCGTACGTCCTCATGGACTCGACGACCTACGACCAGCTCAACCTGACACCCGACGTCGTCGGCGACGCGTCGCACTTCCTGCTCGACAACCAGGACGTGATCGTCGCGATGCACGAGGGCACGCCGCTCTACATCGAGCTGCCGGCATCGGTCGAGATGACCGTCGAGTACACCGAGCCGGGCGTTCAGGGCGACCGCTCGAGCGGCGGCACCAAGCCGGCCCGACTCGAGACGGGCTACCAGATCCAGGTGCCGCTGTTCATCACCAGCGGCGAGAAGGTCAAGGTCGACACGCGCGACGGCTCCTATCTCGGACGCGCCTAGGTGGCCGCGCGCACGAAGGCCCGAAAGCGCGCCCTCGACGTGCTGTACGAGTCCGAGCTGCGCGACGTCGACCTTGGCGGGACCCTGCCGGACCGGGTGGCGACCGGCGACCCACCGGTCAACCCGTACACGGTGACGCTCGTCGAGGGCGTCGCCGCACACCGCGCGCGGATCGACGAGCTCCTCGACGCCCACGCCGAGGGCTGGTCGCTCGCTCGGATGCCGATCGTCGACCGCAACCTGCTGCGCATCGCGATGTACGAGATCCTCTACGTCGACGACGTCCCGGACGCGGTCGCCGTCAGCGAGGCGGTACACCTCGCCTCGGAGCTGTCGACGGACGAGTCGAGTGGCTTCGTCAACGGTCTGCTGGCTCGCCTCGTCGAGCTGAAGCCCACACTTATCGAATAGATCACGCGTAGGTCACGGCACGACACGCGCTCGTCCGGTTTGTCTCGCGCAAGGTTGCACCGGATCGGCTACGCGGTAGTGTGACACGCGCTGCCGAGCCCGGCTGGCCACGTCGGACGTTGTGCGATACCGACAATGACGTCAGCGTCGGTCGGACTCAGCCGTTCGACTGACCAGAGGGTGGGCGATCGAGCGCACGATGACCTGCTGCGCGGACTTGTCGTCCTCCGACAAGCACGTGGTCAGTGGCTCGTGCTCACGGCGGCTGTAGGGGCCACGGCGCCGATCCGGTAGAAGGGACTGACCGCATGGATGGTCTGCCGTTCTTCGAATACCTTCAGGAGTACCAAAGCGACTTCGTATTCGAGACGCAACGGCATGCGATCCTCACGCTGTACGTCGTCGTGACGGCCGCGATCATCGGAACCCTGATCGCGGTGCTGACCTATCGCTCGTCCGGTCTCTCGCAGTTCGGCATCTCGGCGGCGGCGGTCGGGTTCACGATTCCGTCGCTCGCGCTGTTCGGGCTGCTGGTGCCGATCCTCGGATTCGGTCTCAACACGATATTTCCGGCCCTGGTGATGTACTCGCTGCTGCCGACGATCCGCAACGGGGTCGTGGGATTGCGCAGCGTCGATCCCGTGATGCTCGACGCCGCTCGTGGAATGGGCATGAGCCGGTGGCACATGCTCGTCCGCATCGAGCTTCCGCTCGCCTGGCCCGTGATCCTCGCCGGCATCCGGGTCTCGACGCAGCTGGCGGTCGGCCTGGTCGCGATCGCGGCGTTCCTGAACGGTCCAGGGCTCGGCACGTTCATCTTTCACGCGCTCACCGCCCTTGGCTCGGTCAACACCTACAACGAGGCCGTGGCCGCGACGATCTTGATCGCCGTGCTCGCCATCGCCTTCGATCTCGCGCTTCTCATCGTCCGTCGGCTCACCACTCCGAGGGGTATCCGTGTCTGAGCGAACCAACCGGCATCTCGAGTCCGGGGCCGGCCTTCCGATCAAGCTGATCGACGTCACCAAGACCTACCCCGGCATGACGGTCAACGCGGTCGACGAGATCAGCATGGAGATCGAGGCCGGCGAGATCGTCGTGCTCGTGGGCCCGTCCGGCTGTGGCAAGACCACGACGATGCGGATGATCAACCGGCTGATCGAGCCGACCTCGGGCCAGATCTTCATCGGCGACGACGACGTGATGGGGCTCAACGAGGTCGAGCTGCGCCGACGGATCGGCTACGTGATCCAACAGATCGGACTCTTTCCCCACCTCACCATCGCGGCCAACATCGCCCTGGTGCCTCGAATGCTGAAGTGGGAGCGGAAGCGGATCGCCGAGCGCGTCGACGAGCTGCTGGCCCTGGTCGGCCTCGAGCCGGGCGACTTTCGCGACCGCTACCCGCGTCAGCTGTCCGGAGGTCAGCAGCAGCGCATCGGCGTCGCCCGGGCGCTGGCGGCAGACCCGCCACTCATGTTGATGGACGAGCCCTTCGGTGCCGTCGACCCGATCACCCGGGAGCGCCTGCAGAACGAGTTCCTCGGACTGCAGGAGCAGCTCAAGAAGACGATCGTCTTCGTCACCCACGACTTCGACGAGGCGATCAAGATGGGCGACCGGATCGCGGTGCTCCGCGCCGGGTCGCACATCGCGCAGCTCGCCAGCCCGGAGGAGATCCTGAGATCGCCCGCCGACGACTTCGTCGCGGGGTTCGTCGGCGAGGCCGCCACGCTCAAGAGCCTCGCCCTGCACCGGCTGGCGAAGGACGATCTCGCGCCGCCGGTCGAGGAGCGGGCCGGCCTGCCGGAGGTGCCGCTGGGCGCCAGCCTCCGCGATGCCGTCGACGCCATGCTCGAGAGTGGGCACGACGTCGTACGCGTGATGGAGAACGGCCAGAGCTGTGGCAGCGTACGCATGAGCGACCTGCTGGCCCGGGGGAGCAAGGCCGCGGCCAACGGCGCCGCCGCCCGCGCGGGGTCCGCCGAGACCGGGGATCCGTCGTCGTGAGCGCGATGGTCGACCCCAGCATCACCCCGCCGACCGAGACCACGCGCCCCGGCCGCACCGCGGCCGTGAGTCCGGAGCGACCCCGCTTGTTCACGTGGCGGGACTTCGTGATTCCGCTCGTCGTGGCGGCCGCGGTCGGTGCCGAGGTGTACTACCTCAACACCGCCGACCTCTCCAAGATCGTCGAAGCGCAGATGACCTTCGACCGCATCATGGACAGCACGGTCGAGCACATCCAGCTCGCCCTCGCGGTCACCGGGCTCGTGTTGGCGATCGCCATTCCGCTCGGCGTCGCGGTGACCAGAGTGCGCTGGCTCGAACCCGTCGCCCTCCTGGTCGCCAACACCGGTCAGGCGGTGCCGAGCATCGGCCTGGTGGCGATCGTCGCCCTCCTGTGGGACATCGGCTTCTGGCCGGTCGTCGTGGCGCTGACGCTGTTCGCCGTGCTCCCGGTCCTGCGCAACACCATCGTCGGCCTCGACCAGATCGACCTCGGCATCAAGGACGCCGCCCGCGGCATGGGCATGTCGCCGAGCGGCGTGCTGTTCCGGGTCGAGTTGCCGCTCGCCGTTCCGGTCATCGCCGCCGGGGCCCGGACGGCCCTCGTCCTCGCGGTCGCGACGATCCCGATCGGGTACTTCGTCGGCGCCGGCGGACTGGGCGATCAACTCATGCAGGGCATCAAGCTGTCGCGAAACCAACAGATGTTCGCGGCCGCGCTGTTCGTCGCTTGCCTGGCCCTGATCCTCGACTGGCTGGGCGGAGTCGTCGAACGCCTCCTGACGCCGGCCGGCATCAGATGACAGCTCCAGAACGTCTATCCACGCGCAAATGAGGAAGGACAAGATGACAAGAGGACGCCGTGTGTACGCCACCGCTTTCGCCGCCGTCGTCGGCCTCGCGGCCACCGGGCTGGCCGGCTGCGGGTTGGAGGAGAAGGACGAGACCACCGATGTCGAGGCCGGCTCCGTCGACCCCACCGCGCTCGAGGGTGTGACGGTCACCGTCGGCTCGAAGGACTTCGACGAGCAGCTCATCATCGGCCAGCTCACCCTCCAGATGCTGAGCGCCGCCGGCGCCGACGTCGTCGACGAGACCAATATCCAGGGCACCAACGCCTCCCGCCAGGCACTGGTCACCGGCGCGGTCGACGTCTACTGGGACTACACCGGGACCGGCTGGATCAACCATCTCGGCCACGACGAGCCGATCCCGGACACCCAGGAGCTCTACGAGGCGGTCCGGCAGGAGGACCTGGAGGAGAACGGCCTGGTATGGGGCCAGTACGCCCCGATGAACAACACGTACGCGCTTGCGGTGACGCAGGAGTTCTCCGACGAGAACGACATCACGACGTCATCCGACATGGCGGAGTTCGCGGCGGCCAACCCGGACGAGGCGACCGTCTGCCTCGAGAGCGAGTTCGCCGGTCGGCCCGACGGCTGGGACGGCTTCCAGCGGGCGTACGGCATGAGCATCCCGGACGGCAACATCACCGAGGTCGGTACTGGTGTCGTCTACACCGAGCTCGACAAGGGCGAGCGCTGCAACTTCGGTGAGGTGTTCACGACCGACGGCCGCATCGCGGCACTCGACCTGGTCCCGTTGGAGGACGACAAGTCGTTCTTCCCGATCTACGCGGTCTGCCCGATCGTGACCGAGGAGACCGACAACGAGCACCCGGAGATCCTCGAGGTTCTCGCGCCGCTCGCCGAGACCCTCGACACCGAGACGATGACCGAGCTCAACGCGCAGAAGAGTGCCGAGGGCCTCAAGGAGGAGGACATCGCGCGCGACTACCTGCAGGAGCAGGGCTTCATCGAGTAGCCTCGAGCCGGAATGTGTGGGTGGCCAGCGCGGGGGTGGTCACCCACATGTTCTGCCGCTCAGCCCGGATCCCGGTCGGACGAGCCGGCGTTGAGGACCCCCCACGCGACCATCTGGGCGGCGAGGACGCTGGGCTGCTCCTCGTAGATCACCGCCAGCGTGCGTAGGTCCTCGCGTCGGATCGACAGGACCTTCCCGTTGTAGTCGCCCCGCTGCGCCTGGATCGTCGCCGCATAGCGCAGCAGCGGTCCGGCCTCCTCGGTGTCGAGCGAGCCGAGCTTCTCCAGATCCAGGATCAGGCGCGGCGGCGGCTCGGCGGCGGCGGCGCTCGTACGGGTGCCGGGGAGCAGTTCCTCGATCGGTACGCCGTAGAAGCTCGCCAGCTCGGCGAGCTTCTGTACGGTCACGGCACGGTCGCCGCGCTCGTACGAGCCGATCACGACGGCCTTCCAACGGCCCTTCGACTTCTGCTCGACTCCGTGCAGGGACAGGCCCTGCTGCTGTCGGATGGCCCGCAGGCGAGCGCCGAGCTCTTTGCCGTACTGCTTCGTCATTATCAAGACTCCATCGACCGGGGAAGGGACTTGCGCGTCCACCCCGCTTCGCTACGCAGAGTGACCATAGTTCGCGGAGCGCCTAACGGTCAAGCCGCTCGGCGTGTCTTTTCGGTCGCTGACCTGCCCCCTCACGGACGAAATGCGTATGAGTTCCGAGTTACGGACCGTGAAATCGTGTCCCGACCCGACCGTAGCTCGGACGTCGCGCGGTGGCGTCGGCCGGGTCTGACGGTGAATTCGGAATGTCTCTCATGGCTACCTTGCCAGCGATCTTGCCACATAACCGTGCATAGTGCATGATCGGATTGGTGGGGACGGGGTGCCCGTTTACTCCCGGAGAGTTCGGAGAGCCCGATGTCCGAAACCACCGACTCGCGCCGCACGACACTTCCGCTGGGCGTCAGCCGCCCCGATCTCGCCGTCGAGGACCTTCCGGCACCCGAAGAGGTCTTCGGCGTGCGCCGGCTCGGCTGGCGTCAGATCCTCCAGTTCGCCGTCGGCCCGAGCCTGATCGCCCTGGGCATCTCCGTCGGCAGCGGGGAGTGGCTGCTCGGCCCGCAAGCCGTCGGGCAGTACGGGTTCGTCGGCGTCGGGTGGGTGATCCTCGTCTCGGCGCTGCTGCAGACGTTCTACAACGTCGAGTGCTCGCGCTACGTCGTGGCGACCGGCGAGGTGCCCGTCGTGGGGTGGGGCCGGGTCCCGCCGGGATGGTTCCTCTGGGTGCCGATCTCGGCCTTCCTGGTCATCTTCGCCTTCATCGCCGGCGGGTGGGCCGCCTCCGCCGGCGAGGGGGTGTACGCCCTCGTCCACGGTGAGGTGCCGCCCGCGGACAACGAGGAGTCCCGCATCTACGCGATGGCTCTCCTCGTCCTGGTCCTCCTCATCACCGCCGCGGCCCGGCGGATCAGCCGCGCGCTGGAGCTCACCAACTGGGCGCTCGTCGGCACGATCCTCGTCGTCCTGCTGGTGCTGGACCTCGTCCTCGTGCCGCCGGACGTCTGGTGGGACGGCATCAGCGGCTTCGTCACGCCGGCGAGTCCGCCCGACGGCATCACGGCCACGCAGCTCGGCGGGCTGGCCGGATTCACCGCGCTCGCCTCCGGCCTCAACTGGTACGTCATGGGTCACTACCGCGACAAGGGCTACGGCATGGGCCACCGGACCGGCTACATCGCGGGCCTGCGAGGGGAGCGCCGAGAGGTCCTGGCCAGCGGCATCACGTTCCCCGACGACGAGAAGAACGCGGCGCTGTGGCGCCGGTGGTATCGCCTGCTGCTGACCGACATGTGGGGCGTGTTCTTCGTCGGCGCGATGCTCGGGATGCTGCTGCCGACCATCCTGATGTCGCGCGCGGTCGACGTGTCGGGGCGGCAGCCGACCGAGGACAACGTGCCGACCTTCGTCGCCGACGTCATGCGCGTCGAACACGGCGACCTGGTCTTCTACGTCGTGCTGTTGATGGGCGTGTTCATCCTGTTCTCGACGCAGCTCGGCATCTTCGAGGCGATGGTGCGGGTGACCACCGACGCGTCGCACGCGTCGAGCAGTCGGCTGCGCTCGCGCATCGAAGGAGATCCGCGCAAGTTCTACTACCCGTTCATGATCGCGCTGCTGATCGTGATCAGCATCGTCATCCACACCTCGCCGCCGGTCGGCCTGGTGGAGTGGTCGGCGAACATGTCCAACCTCGGCGCGCTGATCTATCCCTTCATGCTGATGTACCTCAACAGCAAGCTGCCCCGGCCCGCGCGGCCGCGACCGTGGCACTACGTGATCCTGGTCCTGAACTTCGTCTTCTTCGGGTTCTTCTTCCTCAACTTCATCTCGGACTACTTCGGCGATCCCTTGGTGACCTTCTAGTGCGCGTGGCGCACGGTCGTCGCGTTCGGCGGCCCGGGCGACCACCATGCGCCACTCGGCGTTCGGGCCCGGCGTGGCCCGCGTCGGCACGTCTCGGTGGCTGATAGCCTGCAGCCGACAGACATCCTTTAAGAGCCGTCCTGTGAGGCGGGCAAGGAGGTCGCAGTGGCTGCCATCCGCCCTGCCATCGGGCGGGTCGTCCTCGACGAGCGAGCCATCGCTCGGGCACTGACCCGCATCTCTCACGAAATCCTCGAACGCAACCACGGTGCCGGCGATCTCGTGCTGCTCGGCATCCCGACCCGGGGCGTCCCGCTGGCCGAGCGGCTGGCCGACCGGATCCGCGAGGTGGAGGGCTCGCCGGTTCCGTACGGCTCGCTCGACATCACGCCCTACCGCGACGACCTCCGGCTGCGACCGGCGCGGGCGCTGGAGCACACCGAGATCCCGACGACCGGGGTCGATGGCAAGGTCGTCGTGCTGGTCGACGACGTGCTGTTCTCCGGACGCACGATCCGGGCCGCGCTCGACGCCCTCAACGACCTGGGCCGGCCGACCGCGATCCAGCTCGCCGTCCTGGTCGACCGGGGGCACCGCGAGCTGCCGATCCGGGCCGACTTCGTCGGCAAGAACCTGCCCACCTCGGTCGTCGAACACGTCCGGCTCGCCCTGCTGGAGGTCGACGGCCGCGACGAGGTCGTGATCGCCGACCAGACCCGTGAGACGGAGGCCTGATGGACCGCCACCTGTTGAGCGCCGGCGACCTGAGTCGCGACGACGCCGCGTCGGTTCTGGACACCGCCGAGGAGATGCGGGCGCTCGCCGACCGGCCGATCAAGAAGCTGCCGACACTGCGCGGACGTACGGTCGTCAACCTCTTCTTCGAGGACTCCACCCGTACCCGCATCTCGTTCGAGGTCGCGGCCAAGCGGCTGTCGGCCGACACGATCAACTTCACCGCGAAGGGGTCGAGCCTGTCCAAGGGCGAGAGCCTCAAGGACACCGCGCTGACCCTGCAGGCGATCGGCGCCGACGCCGTGGTCGTGCGCCACCACGACTCCGGCGCCCCGCACCGGCTGGCGCACGCCGGCTGGATCGACGGCTCGGTCGTCAACGCCGGCGACGGCACCCACGAGCACCCGACGCAGGCGCTGCTCGACGCGTTCACGATGCGGCGGCACCTCGGTGACCTCAAGGGCCGCCGGATCGTCATCGTCGGCGACGTCCTGCACAGCCGGGTGGCGCGGTCCAACGCCCTGCTGCTGTCGACCCTCGGCGCCGAGGTGACCCTGGTCGGGCCGCCGACCCTGCTCCCGGTCGGAGTCGAGAGCTGGCCGGTGGAGATCAGGTACGAGCTCGACCAGGCACTCGCCAAGTGCGACGCGGTGATGATGCTCCGGGTGCAGAAGGAGCGGATGAACGCGTCGTACTTCCCGAGCGCCCGCGAGTACGCCCGCCGCTACGGGCTCGACGCGCGTCGGATGGCGCTGCTGCCGGAGCACGCGGTCGTGCTGCATCCGGGGCCGATGAACCGGGGCATGGAGATCACCGCCGACGTGGCCGACGCGGCCCGGTCGCTGATCGTCGAGCAGGTCACGAACGGCGTCGCCATCCGGATGGCCGTGCTCTACCTGCTGCTGTCCGGAGCGCCGGTGCCGTCAAGCGCGACTGCTGGCGAGTTCGGTCCGGAAAGCCCGCCAGAATCCGCCGAAACTCGCCACCAGTCCGACCCGACGGCCGAGGAGGTGGCGTCGTGACCGACTCGTACCTGATCCGCGGAGCCCGACCGCTCGGCGGCGACCCGACCGACCTGCTGCTGCGCGACGGCCGCGTCGTAGAGATCGGGCCGGGGCTGTCCGCCGCCGACGCGACGGTTGTCGACGCCGACGGCCTGATCGCCCTGCCGGGCCTGGTCGACCTGCACACGCACCTTCGGGAGCCGGGCCGGGAGGACGCCGAGACGGTCGCGACCGGCGCCGCGGCCGCCGCGCTCGGTGGCTTCACCGCGGTGCACGCGATGGCCAACACCGACCCGGTCGCCGACACCGCCGGCGTCGTCGAGCAGGTCTGGAACCTCGGTCGCGAGGCCGGCCGCTGCGACGTCCATCCGGTCGGCGCCGTGACCGTCGGTCTGCACGGCGAGCGGCTGGCCGAGCTCGGGGCGATGGCCGACTCGACCGCGCGCGTACGCGTGTTCTCCGACGACGGCAAGTGCGTCTCCGACGCCGTCCTCATGCGACGGGCCCTCGAGTACGTGAAGGCCTTCGACGGCGTCGTGGCCCAGCACGCGCAGGAGCCCCGGCTCACCGAGGGCGCCCAGATGAACGAGGGCGAGCTGTCGGGTGTGCTGGGCCTTCGGGGCTGGCCGGCGGTCGCCGAGGAGGCGATCATCGCCCGCGACGTGCTGCTCGCCGGCCATGTCGGGTCGCGGCTGCACGTGTGCCACCTGTCGACGGCGGGCTCGGTCGAGATCGTCCGGTGGGCCAAGCAGAAGGGCTGGGACGTCACCGCCGAGGTGACGCCGCACCATCTGCTGCTGACCGACGAGCTGGCCACGACGTACGACCCGATCTACAAGGTCAACCCGCCGCTGCGTACCGCCGCCGACGTCGAGGCGGTCCGGGCCGGTCTCGCCGACGGCACGATCGACGCGGTGGCGACCGACCACGCGCCCCATCCGGTGGAGGACAAGGAGTGCGAGTGGGCGGCCGCCGCGTTCGGCATGCTCGGCCTCGAGACGGCGCTGTCGATCGCGCAGCACACGATGGTCGACACCGGGCGACTCGGCTGGGCGGACCTCGCCGACCGGATGTCGGTGCGGCCGGCGCGGATCGGCCGGGTCGAGGGCCAGGGCCGACCGCTCGCGACCGGCGAGCCGGCCAACCTGGTGCTGTACGACCCGTCGACGACTCGGGTCGTGGACGCGACCGAGTCGGCGTCGCTGTCGCGCAACACGCCGTACGCCGGTCGCGAGCTGCCGGGCCGCGTCGTGGCCACGTTCCTTCGGGGGCGACCGACGGTGCTCGACGGGAAGACGGCATGAGCGGTGCCCCCGCCATCCTCGTCCTCGAGGACGGTCGGTCGTTTCGGGGCGAGGCGTACGGCGCGGTCGGCGAGACCGTCGGCGAGGCCGTGTTCGCGACCGGGATGACCGGCTACCAGGAGACCCTGACCGACCCGTCGTACCGCCGCCAGGTCGTCGTCATGACCGCACCGCACGTCGGCAACACCGGCGTCAACGACGACGACGCGGAGTCGGACCGGATCTGGGTCGCGGGCTACGTCGTACGGGATCCGGCCCGGCGGCCGAGCAACTGGCGGTCCCGGCGCAGCCTCGACGCGGAGCTCGCGGCGTACGACGTCGTCGGCATCAGCGGCATCGACACGCGGGCGCTGACCCGGCACCTGCGGGAGCGCGGCGCGATGCGGGTCGGCATCTCGTCGGTGTCGACCGACGTCGACGCGCTGCTCGAGACGGTCCGGTCCTCGCCGCCGATGGAAGGTGCCGACCTGACCGACGAGGTCACGACGACCGAGCCGTACGTCGTCCCCGCCGCCGGCGTACGTCGCGGCGCGGTCGCCGCCGTCGACCTCGGCATCAAGGCGATGACGCCGCGGCAGCTGGCGGCGCGCGGCCTCGACGTGCACGTCCTCCCGGCGACGGCCTCGATCAGCGACGTCGAGGCGACCGGCGCGGACGGCGTGTTCTTCTCCAACGGGCCGGGCGACCCGGCCACCGCCGGGCGCGCGATCGAGCTGCTCCGCGACGTGCTGAGTCGAGAGATCCCGTACTTCGGCATCTGCTTCGGCAACCAGCTGTTCGGCCGCGCGCTCGGATTCGGCACGTACAAGCTGCGGTACGGCCACCGCGGCATCAACCAGCCGGTCATAGACCGTACGACGGGCAAGGTCGAGGTGACCGCGCACAACCACGGCTTCGCGGTCGCCTGGCCGGACGCAGCACCGTCGCTCGAGTTCCGAGTTGTGGACGGTTCCGGGGCCGCTACACCCTCCACAACTCGGAACTCGAGCGAATCTGGGCCGGGGGGGTACGGGAGGGTCGAGACCGAGTTCGGGCCGGCCGAGGTCACGCACGTGTGCCTCAACGACGGTGTGGTCGAGGGGCTCCGGCTCGTCGACCGGCCGGCGTTCAGCGTGCAGTACCACCCGGAGGCGGCGGCCGGGCCACACGACGCGGCCTACCACTTCGAACGCTTCGCCGCCCTCATCGATCGCGATCGCGGGATGGCGGCTGCCGCCGCGCCTCCCGAAACCGCCGCCATCCCGCAATCGCGGGACCGCGAGGGGAGGGCCGACTGATGCCGCGGCGCGACGACATCGGGTCGGTGCTCGTGATCGGGTCCGGGCCGATCGTGATCGGGCAGGCGTGCGAGTTCGACTACTCGGGCACGCAGGCCTGCCGGGTCCTCAAGGACGAGGGTCTGCGCGTGATCCTGATCAACTCCAACCCGGCGACGATCATGACCGACCCGGAGTTCGCCGACGCCACGTACGTCGAGCCGATCACACCGGAGTACGTCGCGAAGGTGATCGCCAGGGAGCGCCCCGACGCGCTGCTCGCGACGCTCGGCGGCCAGACCGCGCTCAACACGGCCGTCGAGCTGGCCGCGACCGGGGTCCTCGAAGCCCATGGCGTCGAGCTGATCGGCGCGTCGATCGAGGCGATCGAGTCCGGCGAGAACCGCCAGTCGTTCAAGCGGATCGTCGAGTCGCTGCCGTCCGAGTGGGGCGCGGAGGTCGCTCGTTCCAGGATCGCGCACTCCATCGACGAGTGCCTGACCGCCGTCGAGGACCTCGGCTACCCGGTCGTCGTACGCCCGTCGTACACCCTCGGCGGCGCCGGCTCCGGCCTGGCGTACGACGAGGCCGACCTCCGCCGCATCGTCGCCGCCGGCCTCGACGCCAGCCCGACCAGCGAAGTGCTCCTCGAGGAGTCGATCCTCGGCTGGAAGGAGTACGAGCTCGAGGTCATGCGCGACCGGGCCGAC
>Ga0081538_10000703_pt1 | contig 36689 bp, 36 predicted proteins | sample TabmetS5T2R1_FD_71022 | JGI IMG/M metagenome (GOLD analysis project Ga0081538, IMG submission 71022) | Tabebuia heterophylla rhizosphere microbial communities from the University of Puerto Rico - S5T2R1 | ecosystem: Host-associated > Plants > Roots > Rhizosphere ...
TGGCTCAGCCGACACCTACCGGGTGGATTCCGCCCAAGAACTCGCGGAAGTGCTGCCGATGCTTCGGCACGTGCCCGAGGTCAGCGTTGAAGAGTTCGTGGATGGGGAGGAGTTCACCTACGACACGATCTGCGCGGACGGATCGATCTTGTTCGAGAACATCATGTGGTACCGGCCACGACCCCTGCAGATGAAGATGCACGAATGGATCAGCCCGACATCGATCGTGCTGCGCGACCTCACCGTTCCAGATCTGCAGGGCGGCCGGCAGATGGGCGCCGAAGTGCTGGCTGCGTTGGGATTTGGCAGCGGATTCACCCACATGGAGTGGTACCGCAAATCCGACGGCGAAGCGGTTTTCGGTGAAATCGGGGGGCGGCCGCCCGGCGCACGCGTAGTTGATCTGATGAATTACGCAACCGATGGGGATACCTACGTCGGCTGGGCAGAGGCGGTGGTGGATGGCCGGCTCTCCCAGCAACTCGAACGCCGGTACAACGCCGGTTGTGTCTTCAAACGAGCCCAAGGAGCGGGCCGGATCAGCCATGTGGAGGGGCTGGAGAAGTTGTTAGCGGATTACCGCGAGCACGTAGTGCTTGTTGACTTGCTCCCGGTCGGTGCCCATCGTCGGGATTGGCGTGCGGTGCTGATCAGCGATGGATTGATCGTCGTACGGCATCCCGAGCTGCAACGGGTGATCGAGATGACCGAGCGATTCGCCTCCGATCTTCAGCTCTACGCAAACTGACGGCGGCTTAGCAAAACCGCGGCAAGTGGTGGGCAAACTGCCGCCGCCACCAGGGCCAATCGTGGGCTACGTCGTGACCCCATAGGTCCAGCTCATGTGGAATGCCCTTCTCGGCGAGCACGCCGCCAAAGGCCTTGGTGCTGACCAGGGCGCCGGTGGTGTCTTCCCACATGCCCTGCCCGCACACCAGTAGCAGGAATACCTGTGATCGCAGCCAGTCCAGATGATCGCCGTGCATGTTGGGCACGTAGTCCAGCGGCGTGTTGAAGTACATGGCTTCACCGCGTTCGCCCCAGCCATACAAAGCGCTCAAGTCATAGATTCCGGACATGCAGAGCGCCTGTGGAAAAAGATCAGCGCGTTTCAGGGCGAAGTTTGCCGCGTGAAAGGCACCAAGACTGGTTCCTGTGGTGAGGATGTCTGCCGGCCCGCCGCAGTCATCGAAGATCCACGGCACGACTTGATCAAGGATCCACGACTCGTAGGCACCGTGGCGACGCGCGCGTTCCTCAAGCGGAATTTCCTTATTCGACCAGCTTTCGGAGTCGTAGCTGGCCACGGAGTAGAGCTTGACCCGACCGCCCTCGATGAGATCGGCGACCATGTCGATCATGCCAAATGATTCGAAGTCGTCGGCCCGGCCCATCTCGTGCGGAAAGACCAAGACTGGACGGCCCCAATGCCCGTACGCCACGACTGGGCCAGCCACTCCGATCGCCGGTGACCAAAGATCGACAGTGCGGCGCCTCATAGGACATCCTTCGGGACTAGTGGCGACAGGAGGTAGCACCAGATTCTGCCAGTCGAGTCTCAGGAGATGTGACCGTCAGAGCAGGTACGCAGCCCGGGCTCGCAACAGTGCGCAAGCCGCGTGTCGCTGAAAACTTCACCCCAGCCGAACCTGTTGGCCTACAACCAGGCGTGGCTGGGCCGGTTGGTGCCCGTCTGGAGTGACCTTTTCAGCGATTTCCTGCGATGGTGGAGAATGCCGCCATGGCCGAACTGGAGCAGCGCCGCATCCTGAAAACCGAAATCCCCGGGCCGCGCTCGCTGGAATTGATGGCGCGCAAGACCGGTGCTGTGGCGAAGGGCGTCGGGACGACGATGCCGGTCTTCGCCGCCGAGGCCGGCGGTGGCGTGGTCGTCGATGTCGACGGCAATAGCTTGATCGATTTCGGATCCGGGATTGCCGTGACCACAATCGGAAACAGTGCGCCACGCGTAGTGGCTGCCGTCCAAGATCAAGTAGAGCTGTTCACCCACACCTGCTTCATGATCACCCCGTACGAGGGTTACGTTGCGGTCGTCGAGCAGCTCAACCAGCTGACACCTGGCGATTACGACAAGCGCAGCGCCTTGTTCAACTCCGGCGCCGAAGCTGTCGAAAACGCGGTGAAAATCGCGCGCGCGTACACCAAGAAGCAGGCGGTCGTGGCTTTTGATCACGCCTACCACGGCCGCACCAACCTCGCCATGGCGCTGACCGCCAAGAGCATGCCGTACAAGCACAGCTTCGGGCCCTTCGCTCCCGAGGTCTATCGCGCTCCGCTGTCCTATCCCTATCGGGACGACAAACTGATCGACGGCGAACTTGCTGCCAGACGCGCTACCGATCTGATCGAGTCGCAGGTGGGCACCGGCAACTTGGCCGCCGTGATCATCGAGCCGATCCAGGGTGAGGGTGGCTTCATCGTTCCGGCGGAGGGGTTTCTTCCGGCGTTAGCGAACTGGTGCCAGGCCAATGACGTGGTCTTCATAGCGGATGAGATTCAGACCGGTTTCGCTCGCACCGGAGCAATGTTTGCTTGCGAGCTGTTCAACGTTGTGCCTGACTTGATCGCCACGGCGAAGGGGATTGCCGGCGGACTACCGCTTTCGGCAGTCACGGGGCGCGCCGAGATCATGGAGTCCGTTCACGTCGGCGGCCTTGGCGGGACCTTCGGCGGCAACCCGGTCGCATGCGCCGCCGCGCTCGCGGCGATCGAGACCATTAAGACGGAAAATCTTGTTGCTCGTGCCGGGGAGATCGAACGCCTCATGCTCGGACGACTGCACCGGATGCAGGCCGAGGACAACCGCATTGGTGACGTCCGAGGCCGTGGAGCCATGATTGCCATTGAACTGGTGCATCGCGACACCTCTGATCCGGATCCGGGCTTCACCGCGGCAGTGGCTAAGGCGGCTCGAGACCAGGGTGTCATTGTTCTCACCTGCGGAACCTTCGGGAACGTGCTGCGCTTCTTGCCGCCACTCAGCATTAACGACGAGCTCCTCAATGAGGGCCTCGATGTGCTCGCCGAAGCCCTTTCTGTTTCGTGAGTCCGAGGCACACTGCTCAACAGGTAGACGTTGCACGGGAGGTTTTCGGCGAACAATTCCCGCTCATAAATAGATATGTCGACATTCTCGGGTCGACCGGAGTGGAGTGGGGATTGCTCGGGCCTCGCGAGACTGATCGGCTGTGGGATCGCCACATTCTCAATAGCGCGGCACTGAGCGGTCTGATTGCGCGTGGTAGTTCGGTTGTCGACGTCGGCAGTGGCGCCGGCCTACCTGGGATTCCTCTTGCCCTGCTTAGGCCCGACCTTCGAGTGACGCTGCTGGAACCGCTTCTCCGACGCGCGACTTTCTTGACCCAGACTGTGGAGGAACTCAGGATCGCGAATCGTGCCAAGGTGATTCGATCACGCGCCGAAGATCATCACGGTAACTATGACGTTGTTACATCCAGAGCCGTCGCTCCCCTCGACCGGCTGGTTGGCTGGTGCAACCCGTTACGCGCGCGTCGGGGAATGATCTTGGCACTTAAGGGAAGCTCCGTCGCTGATGAGGTAGCTGCAGCCACCCGACGGCTTGAGTCAGCCAACCTGAAGGTCGAGGTGATCTTGGCTCGCGCCCATCCAGACGCACAGCCCGCAACTGTTGTGCGACTAAGCGAGGTATGAGCGTTCCCTGTCGCCGGCGCCGGCGCCGGGCTCGGACGGCGCATTCGGAAGCTGAGACCTTCTAATTTGGGCGCGCCGCCCACTTAACCCGGTTCTGATTGCTAATTTGTGGCCGAACGGTCAGGAGGGGGTCATGATCGCACCGCCGGAGACGGAGTTTCGGGTGACGCCAACACTTGGGTGGCCACTCTTCGTCGAGGTTGATCCGCGGATTGGCTGGCCTACTGTTCCACGTGAAACGCTGGATTGGCCGGAACGCGCAACGGCCCGGTCAGCGCCGAGTGAGGCCACTGCCGCGACGACTGCCTCCCCTGCAATTGAGATTCCTCCAGGTCCTCGGCGCGCCCGATTCGATCAGGACGAGTTCGCGACACCGGGCGCTGAGGATGACCCGCCGGTTCTCGAAACCAAAGATCGTTTGCCGACCACGTCGCTGCCCGCACCCGCACGAATGCGGATCTTCGTAGTGGCGAACCAGAAGGGCGGCGTCGGCAAGACGACAACCTGTGTAAACCTTGCTGCTGCCCTGGCGCTTGGGGGCCTCACCGTGTTGGTGGTCGATCTCGATCCTCAGGGCAACGCCACAACCGCCCTTGGGGTCGACCATCCGCCCGGCACGCCCGGGACGTACGAAGTCATGATGTCTGGAGCCACTCTGGCCGACCACGTCGTCGATTCCCCCGAGGCGCCCAATCTGAAGGTCCTACCGGCCACCATCGACCTAGCCGGTGCCGAAATCGAGCTGGTCTCGACTGTCGCGCGCGAAAGCCGGCTACTCCGAGCCCTCCGTGCCTATCTCAAAGACCACCACGCCGACTACGTCTTTCTCGACTGTCCGCCGTCGCTTGGTCTGCTGACGCTGAACGCACTGGTCGCAGCCAATGAAATTCTCGTGCCGATCCAATGCGAGTACTACGCCCTCGAAGGCGTCACCCAACTGATGCGCACCATCGATCTTGTCAAGGGCGAGCTCAACAACGAGCTCCGGCTCAGCACCGTCATGCTCACCATGTACGACGGGCGAACCAAGCTCGCCGCCCAAGTGGCCGAAGAAGTACGACAGCACTTTCCAGCGGAGACGCTCACCACGATCATCCCGCGTTCCGTCCGGATCTCAGAAGCGCCCAGTTACGGCCAAACCGTGCTGACGTACCAGCCGACCTCGGCAGGGGCTGTCTCATACCTGGAAGCCGCACACGAAATCGCCCGACGGGGCGTGGAGGAGAGCACATGAACATCCGTACCGAGCGCCGCGGCCTTGGCCGAGGCTTGGGCGAGCTTTTCCAGCGAACCGATCCCCAGCCAATGCCGAATCCATCCGACGGCGACTCTGAGGACATACCGCTGGCGCCATTACCCAAGGGCTCCTACTTCAGTGAGCTTCCGCTGGAGTCCATCTCGCCCAATCCCCGACAGCCCCGTACGGTCTTCGACGAGGAGGCGATGAATGAGCTCGTCGAGTCCATTCAAGAAGTCGGCATGCTGCAACCGATCGTCGTTCGGCCGCTCGGCGGCGCCAGGTTCGAGCTCGTCATGGGTGAACGTCGCTGGCGAGCAGCACAGCAGGCTGGCGTTGCCACGATCCCGGCGATCGTACGCGAGACGGCAGATCACGCCTTGCTCCGCGATGCGCTCCTGGAAAACCTGCATCGTGTTCAGCTCAATCCGCTCGAAGAGGCTGCTGCGTACCAGCAAATGCTGGAGGACTTCGGCTGCACCCAGGAGGAGCTAGCCAACCGCATCAAGCGGTCCCGTCCCCAGATTTCCAATACCATCCGGCTGCTCAAGCTGCCGCCGACTGTGCAGCGGCGGATTGCGGCCGGCGTGCTGAGCGCCGGACACGCCAAAGCCCTGCTAGCAATTGAGGATCCGGACGGCCAGGAACGCCTCGCGCAGCGCGCGGTGGCTGAAGGGCTGTCGGTTCGTGCCGTCGAGGAACTAGTGACCCTGGGCGATCATCGCGACCGGCCTTCTCGGCAACGCCGGCAACCAAAGGTCGTTGCACCGAAAGCCAAAGACCTTGCCGATCGGCTTTCCGACCACTTCGAAACCCGAGTGAAAGTCGAGCTCGGCCGGACTAAGGGCAAGATCATTATCGAGTTCGCCACGGTTGACGACTTGGAACGCATCGTGGCCCTAATCCAAGAACCGCCTGCCTCAGCCGAGGAATATCGACAAAGCGACATTCACGGAGAAGTTGCCGCCGGTTCTGCTGCTTCCGCTTGAGCGGCCAGCTTGGCCCGGATGTTCTTGGTCGCCGACCGCTCGGCGACAAACGAGAGGAACGGCACGGTGCCGGCCAGCGCGATCAAGATCATCCGCTGCCAGTTCCACTTCGCGCGCAGGCCGAGGTCAACAACCGTAATCAGCAAGATCATGTAGAGATACCCGTGGGGGATAGCGGTCCAGGTCACGACAGTAGGGTTGCCGTACAGGTACTTCAGTGGCAGCCCAATGCACACCAAAACCACCAGCAGGGTGCCCACCACCCAGGCCATGATCCGATACCGGATCCACGCGTTGCGCATGGGCTGAAGCCTATGTCGGCTCCACGGGCTGCTCTGCTGTGATCTCAACTACCTCAGCCTCGCGAAGCGCCAGATCTCGTGCCATCCGGAAAGCCATAAAAAGGGTGAATGCCGCGAACAGCCACCATTGCCCGGCGTAGGCCACATTACGCAGCCGACCAGACGCCTCCGGCAGCCGCAATGGCGCAGCTGTTACGCCTTGGCTCTCTGCATCCGCGCTGGACAAGGTCACAAATCCATCGATGAGCGGGCCGGGCCACTGTTGCGCTAGGGCCGGCAGGCGTACCGACGCAATTTGACCGCTCGGCAGATCGGTTGTCGGCACATGCTCTTCGGTGGGCAGCAGTACGCCGACCTGGTGGACCCGACCACTTGGCGGTGCTGGAGCGCTCGGCTCGGAGACGATGCCGCGTACCACTGCCACAACACTGCCGTCGGCCTGTCGCAGTCCGGTGAGCACTCGAAACTGACCATCTCCGTCTTCCGTCGGTACCAGCAACTGCAGGCCCGGATCATAGGTGCCGTCGAACGCTACGGACCGGCCATACCCCTGGCTTGCCGACGCGCCGGGACCCGCCACTGAGCTAAGCGGAACCGGCGGCGCCGCCGCCCGCTGCGCTGCAGCCTCTGCTCCCTGGCGGTGGTAGACCTCCAGCTGCCAGAACCCGAGCGTCACCATGACCGCCGCCAGCCCGATACCAACGGCGATGACCAGGGCCTGCTTCAACCGGATCGACATCGACTTTTCGCTAGGGCGCCGCCAGCGAGATAGTCCTGACCCGGCCTCCCCGGGCGGCCGCCGCATGGACGAGGTCAGCGCACATCTTCCCCAGGCTCCAGCCGGCGGTCTCAATTGCCAGCGGCACGGCCGAGGTTTCGGTCATCCCTGGCGCGACGTTGACCTCGAGGAAGACCGGCTGGCCATCAGGGCGGACGATGATGTCGGTACGCGACAGGTCCCGAAGACCGAGCACCGCATGGACCCGGAGTGCCAGATCGGCGCAAGCATTCGCCACATCGTCCCCGACTTCAGCCGGGCAGAGAAACCGAGTCGCCCCAGCGGTGTAGCGGGCCGCGTAGTCGTATACGCCAGATTCCGGGCGGATCTCCACAGCAGGAAGGGCGACCGGACCATTGCCACGATCGACCACGGCCACCGTCACCTCAGTGCCCTCGATGAACTCCTCGATCACCGCCACCGAGCCGTACGCGTACGCCCCGACCATGGCGGCTGGCAGCTCCTTGGCCTGGGTGACCTTGCTGCAGCCCAGCGCCGACCCGGAGCGTGACGGCTTGATCATCATCGGGAAGCCGATTTGATCACCGAGCGCCTTGACCAGAATCTGGGCGCCGAGCTCTTTGAAGGTCTCGTACGGCAGCGCTACTTGAGTTGGCGTACGGATGCCGGCGGCACCGACGATGGTGGTCGCGATCGATTTGTCGAACGCCACGCGGCATGCCGAACCGACGGAACCAATAAAGGGCACACCGAGCAGCGCGAACACCTCGCGCAGCGCGCCATCCTCACCGGCTTCGCCGTGCAGCAAGGGAAAAACCACCGAGCCGGGCCGCCCGGCGAGCCGTGACAGCAACGTGGAATCAACATCAGATTCCACAACCTCGATGCCGCGGGAGCGTAGCGCCTGGCTGACCCGGCGCCCGGAGCGCAATGACACCTCACGCTCATGCGATAGACCTCCCGAGAGCACGATCACCGTCTGCAGGTATCCGTTGTCGGCCACCCAACTCCTTCTTTCATGATCATCAAATCATGATCAACTTCGATCAAGATCAACTCTGAGGCCAGTTCCATGATCATCAAGTCTGATCAGGGCCTGGTGCCTCCCGTGGTCCGAGTGCGAGGCGGCCGCTCTCCGGCTCAACGGCGGTACCGAAGATCTCAAGCATCCGAGCCTCGTACTCCAGCACCTCACCTAGCCGTCGGGTGCCTTCGATAATTCGCTCTGGCGTGGGGAAACAGTACGACAGTCGCATGTGGCGGCTGCCGAAGCCATCCGCATAGAACGCGGTCCCCGGCACGTACGCGACGCGAGCTGTGACGGCGCGCGGCAGCATGGCATGGGAATCGATCCCGGGTGGCAGCGTCAACCAGACAAAGAAGCCGCCCTCCGGATAAGTCCAGGTAGTGCCGGCCGGCATGTGGCTGCTAAGGCCGGCAATCATTGCATCGCGGCGCTCCCGGTACATCTCGCGGAAGACCTTGATCTGCCCACGCCAGTCGTGGTTGGCCAGATAGGCAGCGACCGCGAACTGCGAGAAGACCGGTGGGCAGAGTGTTGCTGCTTCTTGGGCGAGCACCAGCTTCTCGCGTACAGCGTGCGGCGCGAGCACCCAACCGACCCGGAAGCCGGGCGCAAAGGTCTTGGAGAACGACCCGAGGTAGATCACCTGATCTTTATTGAACGAGCGCAGCGCCGGAATTGGCTCACCGTCGAAGCCGAGCAGGCCGTACGGATTGTCCTCCACCACCAGCAGATCTGCGCGTTCTGCGAGCTGCAGCAACTCGAGCCGCCGATCCATGGACTGGGTGACGCCGGCGGGATTCTGATAGTTCGGGATGGTGTAAAGGAACTTGACCGTACGCCCCGCCCGGCGTAGCGCCCGGAGCGCATCGGCGAGTGCACTCGGATTGAGGCCCTGCTCATCCATGGCGACATGGACGACCTCGCACTGATAAGACCGGAAGACTCCAAGAGCACCGACGTAACTGGGCGCCTCGCAAAGCACCACATCACCGGGGTTGCAAAAAATGCGGGTGAGAAGATCCAGCCCCTGCTGGGAGCCGACGGAGATCATTACGTCGTCTGGATGGGCGGAAATATTCTCCAGCCTCATCACTTCGCAGATTGCTTCCCGAATAGCCGGCTCGCCTTGGCCTGAGCCGTACTGCATGGCGCGCCGCCCGTCCGTCAGCACCAGCTCGTTGAGCACCGAACCAACCGCGTCCAGCGGCAGGTCGGTGATGTTGGGCATTCCGCCGGCGAGTGAGACGACTTCGGGCCGGTTGGCGACCGCAAACAGAGCCCGGATTGCCGATGCAGTCATGCCATGCGCGCGGGCCGCGTACCGGTCAATGTAGTGATCGAGGCGAGTGTCCTGGCGCCGCAGCCGCTCCAGCACCGGTTCGTCGGGCTCGGATGGGGAAGTCACGGAACTAGCCTGCCCTATTTTCAGAGCTGCTCGCACATGCATGCGCCCTGACCCGGTCGGTATGTGTCCTGAGCTAGCCGGCATGTGTCCTGAGCTTTGTCGAAGGGCACACCGCCGGCGTTTTCTACGCCTGGCAATTTCCGAGCGCATGGTCTGGCCGCCTAACATAAATCCATGGCAGATGGCACCCGCTCGGTGCGGTGGCTGCTGTGGCTTGCCGCCGGAATGCTCTTCGGTCTCGTCCTTGGCTTCAGCTTCGGACTAGCCAGGCCGCGCGCCAGGAAGTAGCTGCCATGGGATCCCGCCGTCTGCGTCCGATGACCGCCGCCGACCTGCCACTGCTGCCGGGATCCTGCGCGCGATGCAACTTCTGGGAGACCAGTCTCATCGACTTGGCGACGCCGGCTGATCATGGGGATCGGCGAGTGGTCAAGGCGGAGTGGGCTGAGGCCGTGACCCGGCGTTGGGGCTACTGCGGGGTGATCGCCTTCGCCGGCGAGGAGCCAATTGGTCACTTGACGCTGGCACCGGCAATGTATGTGCCGCGACTGGGTGCCTTTGCGACCACTCCTGTTGGGGCGGATGCTGCTGTGGTGATGTCGGCGCACGTCAATGCTGAGCTGCGTGGCAAGGGTCTTGGCAAGCAGCTGGTTCAATCAGCGGCTGGGCTTGTGGCGCGGCGGGACATCCGGGCTTTAGAGGCGGTTGGTACCTACCAGGACGGTCCCTCGTGCATGCTGCCGGTCGGCTGGCTCGAGGCGGTCGGGTTCCAGGTCGTACGTCCCCACCCGATCACACCACGCTTGCGCATGGATCTACAGGACACGGTGCGCTGGCGGCCAGGTCTTAGCGCAGCCTGGAACCGTCTCACCGACTTGGTTCGGCAACCTGAAACTCCCGAGCCCGCCACCTACACCCATCGCGCGGAGTTGTCAGAATCCAGTTGAGCCAGACCTCAACTGGATTCTGACAACTCTTAATTGGCCGCCGAGGCCGGCCCGTTCTCCGCCCAGAGGAAACCGTTCAACCGCCTCAAGACGTCGTTGTGAATCGGCGCGATCACGTGCGCGTTGCTCAGAGACCGGCCAGGGTCTCGCGCGCGTGCCGGCATGCCGGGACCCTATCTTTCTGCAGACTTTTCTCATAGATGGCCCTACCCTTCGTCATAACGGCGGCCGGCGCCGTGACTGGAGAGAAACGAGCCGCGATGAGTCATGCTCGCCATGAGGTACCTGCTGCACACGACCTAACCGAGCACAAGGGGCTCAACGAGGGCGCACTGACGTTCTTCGGCACGCTGATGATCGGCCTCGCCTCGGTGGCACCGGCCTACTCCTTGGCGGCCACGCTGGGTTATGTCGTGATCGCGGACGGCACGCTGGCGCCTGTAGCGGTGGTGCTGGGCTTCATCCCGATGCTGCTCACCGCCTTCGCCTACCGGGAGCTGAACAAAGTCATCCCGGACTGCGGCACGACCTTCACCTGGGTGACGAAGGCGTTCGGACCGGGGATCGGCTGGTTCAGCGGGTATGTGCTGACGATCGCCGGGATCATCGTGCTGGCGAACCTGGCCCAGGTCGCGGCCCAGTACACCTTCCTGCTTCTAGGCGCCGACTCTCTCGCGGAGAACACGTTCTGGGTGACGGTGCTGGGGGTCGTGTTCATCGCGGTCATGGCCTGGGTTTCCTACCGCGGCATCCAGATCGCCCACTGGCTGCAAAACGTGCTCGTCGGCATCCAGTACCTCGCGCTGGGCGTCCTCGTGGTGGTAGCCCTGATCGCTATCGCGGGCCCGAACCGGCCGGACACTGCTATCCCGATCGAGGCGTCCTGGTTCAATCCATTGGGCTTCTTCGCCGAGGACGGCGGCGGGTTCGCGGCGCTGACCGAGGGCATGCTGCTGATGGTGTTCATCTACTGGGGCTGGGACACGATCCTGGCTTTGAACGAGGAGACGCAGGAACGCGACAAGACTCCAGGACGCGCGGCTGTCGCCGCGACGCTCATCTTGGTGGCGACGTACCTGCTCACCACCGTGGCGGCGATCTCGTACGCCGGGGTCGGGACCGAAGGCATCGGGTTGGGCAACGAGGACAACGCCGACGACGTCTTCCAGGCGATCAGCGAGCCGGTGCTCGGAGACTGGAGCTGGATCGTGCTCGTGGCCGTCCTGGTATCGGCGGTCGCATCCACCCAGACGACAATCCTCCCGGCGGCACGCGGCACGCTCGCTATGGGCGTCTACCGGGGGCTCCCGAGGCAGTTCGCGACGATGCATCCCAGGTTCAAGACGCCGACCGTCTCGACTCTGTTCATCGGTGGGGTCGCGATCGTGATCTACGTTCTGCTCAGCCTGCTGGGGGAGAACGCGTACGGCGACGTCCTGCTGGCCATCGGTCTGCAGATCTCCTTCTACTACGGCATAACTGCATTCGCGTGCGTCTGGTACTTCCGCAAGGACATCGCCCAGGGAGGCAGAGACCTGTGGATCAAGGGGATCCTGCCACTGCTGGGCGGACTGATCCTGCTGTTCGCGTTCGTGAAGAGCGCGATCGACATGTGGTCGCCCGACTACGGCTACCTGGGCGGCTGGACTATCCCGGGGACCAGCGTGGAGATCGGCAGCGTTTTCCTGCTCGGCATCGGCTCGATCCTCCTCGGCCTGCCGATCATGTTCTTGATCGGCCGCCGCAGCGAGCAGAAGCAGTTCTTCCGCGGCGAGTCGCTGCACCACGACACGCCGGTTCTCGCGCCCGACTAGCCGTCCGCGTCCGCGGGCGTACGCGGCCGGTCGCATAGCCTGGCTACATGCCGCTGAGCGGCGAGTACGGGCCCGCAGAAGTGGGGTCCGAGGCGCGCAAATCCGCGGTGCAAAATCGCTAGAAAATCACGCGCCGCTGGCAAGATTGTGCACCGAATCCAGCGCCAAAGTAAGCGCCCAGGCCATAAAGTTCTTTGGATGCGAATCATCTTGGTGGGCTCTGGCGGTGTGGGTGATGCATTCGCAAGGATTGCGGCGCGGCGGGGATTCTTCGAGCAGCTAGTCGTCGCCGACTACGACCGATCTCGTGCCGAGCGAACCGTTGCGGCGGTCCAGGAGCGACACCCCGGCGAGAATCGCTTCGTTGCAGCACAGGTCGATGCTTCAGATGCCGACTCGGTCGCGGCCCTCGTTCGTGAGCACCAAGGCACCCACGTCATGAACGCAGTTGATCCGCGATTTGTGATGCCGATCTTCAATGGCGCATACGCCGCAGGCGCGGACTACCTAGACATGGCAATGTCGTTGTCCCAGCGGCATCCCGAGGAGCCGTACGAGCAGACCTGGGTGAAGCTGGGCGACGAGCAGTTTGCGCAGGCCGACGAGTGGGAGAAGGCCGGCCGGCTGGCTCTGGTCGGGATGGGTGTGGAGCCTGGGCTGTCTGACGTTTTCGCGCGCTACGCCGCTGATCACCTGTTTTCCGAGATCGGAGAACTCGGTACTCGCGACGGCTCCAACCTGACGGTCGAGGGATACGATTTCGCGCCGTCGTTTTCCATCTGGACCACGATCGAGGAATGCCTAAACCCACCGGTGATTTGGGAGGCCGATCGCGGCTGGTACGTCACACCCCCCTTCAGCGAGCCGGAGGTATTCGACTTTCCTGAGGGGATCGGGCCGGTGGAATGCGTGAACGTCGAGCACGAGGAAGTGCTGTTGATGCCGCGCTGGGTGAAGGCGAAGCGGGTGACCTTCAAGTATGGGCTGGGCTCGGAATTCATTGACGTCCTGAAGACGCTGCACAAGCTTGGCTTGGACCAGACCGAGCCGGTGAGCGTCAAGGGGGTCCAGGTCTCCCCGCGGGATGTGGTGGCCGCTTGCCTGCCGGATCCGGCGTTCCTGGGCGACACGATGCATGGCAAGACCTGCGCCGGACTTTGGGTTACCGGGATTGGCAAGGACGGCCAGCCGCGGGAGCTTTACCTGTACCACGTGGTCGACAACGCCGATACCATGCGCGAGTTCGGCGCTCAATGCGTGGTGTGGCAGACCGCGATCAATCCGGTCGTGGCTCTGGAGCTGCTGGCAGCCGGCACTTGGTCCGGTGCCGGCATACTCGGGCCGGAAGCCTTTGACGCCGTGCCTTTCCTTGATCTGCTCGCCGGTGACTACGGCTCCCCCTGGGGGCTCGCCGAGCTGTTATCGCAGCCGCCGGTACCCGCTTAAGACCAAGTGCCGTGTGCCTTGCACCGCTGCGGGATCTGGGAGAGTTGGGCGCATGAGTGATTCGCGCCGTTCGGTCAAGCTCTCCAGGCTTGGCCGGCATCATTTCCAGGCCGAGAATTCCCGCGGCGGCACACTGTGGTTCGGCAATGCCAGGTGGGGAGAATTCACTCCGGTGGAGCTGTTGCTTGTGGCTATCGCCGGATGCACCGCAATGGATGTGGACGCGATCACCGTTAAACGATCCGAACCAACACGCTTCCAGCTGCACTGTTCTGGCCACTACACCCGCAGTGTGCACGGTAATCACGTAACCGATATCGCGGTGGACTTCGATGTGGAGTTTCCCGATAGCGAGGAGGGGCGGGCCGCTGCCGAGGTGCTTGAGACGGCGATTCGGAAGTCTCATGATCGGCTTTGCACGGTGACGCGCACTGTCGAGCTGGGCACACCGGTCGATGCCCGCCTGCGCGGCGAGTCGTTGCTGACCGCCGACGTACCGGCCTGATGCCTGGTACAGCAACCCGGCACGGGACGCCACCTCATCTTGCTCAGCGGGAGTTGGTGTATGCGACCCCTGAGCGAACCGACGAGTTCTTTGCCGCGGTGGTGCACGGCTTCCATGACGACTATGTCGCCGAGGACTGGGAGCCGTATCGCAGGGTGTTCGAGCCGGAGCGCAGCTTCGGGTTTCAGGTCGATGGCCGCTGGATCTCAACGTGCGGCGCGTACAGCCGGACGCTCACGGTTCCCGGTGGCTTTGTTCCAGTTGCGGCGGTGACCGTTGTCACGGTTCATCCGTCATATCGCCGCCGGGGCCTGCTCACTGCGATGATGACGCACCAGCTTCACGATGTCTCCGAGCGCGGCAAGGAACCCATCGCATTGCTCTGGGCTTCGGAGGCGGCGATTTACGGCCGGTATGGCTATGGGCAGGCAAGTCCGCGTCTATATCTGACCGGCAGAACCAAAACGACCGGCTTCCGCTCCGATGTTGATCTTGGCGCTGGCTCGGTCGGTGAGGCCGAGCGGGATGACGCAATTCCGATCATCAAACAACTTCATCAGCGCTTGCTGCCCGACCGCGTCGGCGCCCTGAACCGCGACGACAACTGGTGGGACGTCAGGTGGCATGATCCCGGTCGCCAGCGGCAGGGCGCGTCGGCCTACCGATTTGCGTTGCATTACGACGGTCGCGGCCGACCGGACGGATATGTGGCGTTTCGGGTCAAGTCCAACTGGGACTCTGACTCCGGCGGTGAAGTGATCATTAGTGAGCTGGACGCCGTGGCCGGCCCAGCACGAGCTGCGTTGTGGCGGTTTGTTCTTGATCTTGACCTGGTACGAAGGTTCAGCGTCCATGGATCGCCGGTGGATGAGCCGCTGCGCTACTTGGTTCATGATCTTCGATCTGTGAAGGCCGAGCTGGAGGACGGCACGTACGCACGCCTGATCGATGTGCCTCGCGCGCTCGAGGCCCGGCGCTACCTCACCGACCTCGATGTGATCATCGAAGTCCAGGACTCACTGCTAGCCCGCAACAATGGCTCGATTCGATTGCAGGCCGGACCCGAGGGCGCCGCTGTCACTGCAAGCCGGCGCAGGCCTGATTTGATCATGAACGTCCGCGAGCTGAGCGCCATCTACCTCGGCGGAACTCCGCTTGCCGCCCTGACCCGAGCCGGCTTGGTCACAGAGCGCACGAAGGGTGCCGCACACACGACCGGGGCTGCCTTTGCATGGTCCCAGCCACCGTTCTGCCCCGATATGTTTTGATTTGTGCTCGGCGCTCGCAGCGCCGGTCACTCCTCAGTCGCCGGAGGCAAAGCGGAAGCGTGTGGCATCGACGTACAACCGCGTCCACGCCAGAACCTTGGCCGGCTGCAGTCGCCACACGCCTGCCAGATAATCGGCGGCCGACTGGGAATATCCATACTTCGCTGTGCCCGCTGCCACCAACCGCTGTGCATCCGACCTTGACGGTGTCATCCACTCCGCGGTGCCTTCGACGATGACCGCCGACTCACCCTCGTCGTCAAGATGCATGGTCGCGCGTCCATCGCGATGCAGGTTTCGGATGTGCACGCTGGCCGGATCGCCGCCGAAGTAGCAGCAGGCGTCGAACCAGATGCCGTCGACCGGCACCACGTGTGGGGCACCGTCACGGCGTACGGTGGCAAGCCAGTAGTGCGGAGAATCAAGCAGCCGTTGCTCAACCGATGCCCAATCGAGGAGCCGGTTGGGGGAGCCATAGCCAACGGGAAGGTTTAGCTGCTCAGCAATGGGCGGCACGGCGCTCGATGTCTCCTGGATCGTGAAGGGTCTGCATTGCGGTCAGCAAAGTGTCATGAATATAGGTCAGACCAGGCGAGGTTTTATCCCAGTCATCGCTGCTGGACTCGGACCCATCGCTGGCCCACCCGGCCTCCTGGCCTCTAGTCGACTCCGCGTCTTGTCCGCTGGCGACCTCCGCCTCCTGGCCTTCATGACTGTAGATCCACCATAGGTTGCCCCATGAGTCGCGGATGCGCGAGAAGGTGTCGCCGTAGAACTCCGTGGGTTCAGTGACCACGCTCGCCCCGAGCTGGCGCGCGCTCTCCAGGGTGGCCGGAACATCAGCGACGTAGACCTGCAAAAGACTGGGCGTGAATGGCCAGTCCGGCTTCCGCTCAGCGAGCATCACTGTGGTGTCACCGATGAGAAGCTCGGCATGTAGGAGCAGACCGTCGTCGTCCATGGTCCGAGCTTCCGGCCGCTCGGCAGCCGCGAACACCTGCCTGAGGAAGTTGATCAAGCCATCAGCATCGCGAGTGATAATGAAAGGGTTGACTGTTGAATAGCCCTCGGGGGCCTTCGGGATGATCATGGGGCTCACCTTTCGTCGTGGTTAACCAGTCAATCCGAACCTGCACCGAAGGCTCTTGAACAAAACCGCCACTACCAGCCAGCACCTCCAACGCCAAGGATCTGGGCGGGCGTACCGCCCCGGATCAGCCTGAGTGATCGAGTCAGGTGAGACTGATCGGCATAGCCGGCTGCCGCTGCCGCATCCGACGGTGATAGGCCACGGCGCAGCAGCACCAAAGCCCGGTCTGCCCTATCAAGCTGCTCGATCTGCTTGCGACTAAGACCGGTGACCTGACGGAACCGCCGCTGCCAGCTGCGCGGCGAGTAGCCGTTGTTGTCTCCATCCAAGGCGCGGCGCACGTGCTCGTCTACGACCAGCAAACCGGCGGTCAGCAGCTGACGTACCAAGTCCTCCAGCTCAACCCAGGATGGGATAGCCAGGCGCACACCGCCGATTGCGAACTCCGAACCATCCACCGGAAGAGCCACCGTCCGGCCAAGTAGAGCAGCCTTGTCGACCCCAGCGAACGCTGCGTGTGGGGCAAGCTGCAGACCCCAGTAGCTCTCACCAAGACGGGAATCTGGGACGCGCGAGCTGAACGACGGTCCACCAAGCTCGGCTGCAAACGATCCATCGACCCGGCGGATGAAAGAGATGTCCCAGCACTCGCTCGCAGGAACACGGTATTCACCAGGTTCCTCAACGAAGGCACGCCATCGGCATCGGATGGTTGGCGAGGCCGATGGCAGTTCCTGATACATGCTTGGAAGCTATCAACCGCCACTGACATTGCCAGCCGCTGAGCAGAGACTCGGCTGTGTGTTTAGAGGTATTCCTCAATCGCCCCGAGCAGCACTGACTTTGACTTCGCGCCCTTGAACGCCTTTACGAGCTCGCCATCGACGTAGACCTGGATCGTCGGCAAGCCGAGTACGTGGTTGTTGGCCGGGGTCACCGGGTTGGTATTGGTGTCCATCTTGACGAACCGCACCTTGTCCCCGTGCGCCCTCGCAAGCTCCTCAATGATCGGCGACACCTGCTTGCAGGGTCCACACCAGTCGGCCCAGAAGTCCACCACAACGGGCTTATCAGACTTCAGGACCACGTCATTGAACGTGGCATCGGTCACATCACTTACTGCACCCATGGAATCTCCTCTCTGCACGGCAGTGTGCCGTCGCCCACTGACAAAATGCCTTGCTAACTGATGTCAGCTGGCAGCACCGGTTAGCAGCGCGGCATCCGCAGCGGCGTCCTCCGCAGGGCCGGCCGTGTGTTCTCCGTGATGGAGCATCGTCAGATATCGCTCCGCGTCGAGCGCTGCCGCGCATCCCGTACCAGCGGCTGTAACTGCCTGCCGATAGATGCGGTCAACCAGATCCCCGGAGGCGAAGACCCCAGCCAAATTGGTCCTAGTCGTGCTGCCGTCGGTGATCACATAGCCGTCGGGATCCAGATCCACCTGGCCTTTCACCAGGTCGGAACGCGGCTCGTGACCAATGGCGATGAACAACCCGGAGACTGGCAGCTCCCGCTCCTCACCCGTAATGGTGTCTTTCAGGGTGATCCCTTCGAGCCGCTTGTCGCCGTGGATCTCAGTCACTAGCGAGTTCCAGGCAAACTTGATCTTGGGATTCTGGAACGCCCGGGCGGCCATGATCTTGCTGGCCCGCAGCTCGTCGCGCCGATGCACGATCGTCACGGACTTGGCAAAGCGTGTCAGGAAGGTCGCCTCTTCGACGGCCGAGTCACCGCCTCCGACAACAGCGATGTCTTTGTCACGGAAGAAGAAACCGTCACACGTGGCACACCAGGAGACACCGTGCCCGGACAGTCGGTCCTCACCCTCGATGCCAAGCTTCCGGTAGCCCGAGCCCATGGCCAAGATCACCGTACGGGCCTGGTAGACGTTCCCGTAGCCATCCTTAAGCTTCTTGATGTCGCCGGTCAGATCCATCTCGACGATGTCTTCGGTGATCATTTCAGCACCGAATCGCTCGGCCTGAGCCCGCATACTGTCCATCAGCTCTGGGCCCATGATGGCGTCCCGAAAACCGGGAAAGTTCTCGACATCGGTGGTAGTCATCAAAGCGCCGCCGGCGTCAATCTCGCCCTCAAATACCAGCGGTTTGAGGTCGGCCCTGGCGGCGTAGATGGCCGCGGTATAGCCGGCTGGCCCGCTGCCGACGACGATGACGTCGCGTACGGATTCGTTGCTCATTGTGTCCTTCGTGACTTGCTGTGGGCTGTAACCCTACCCCCGGGGAACGGCCTCGGCAGGCCAGCTATTCCAAGGGAAGACTCTCGGCCCGCTAGTGGGTGGCCGCCTCCACTTTGACTCCACTCTCGATTCCACCCCAGCCGTCTGAAGATGGCTCGCGAGGGCTCCGGGGCGTGAAGCGACACTCGTTATCCATCCTGAGACGGCAAACTCTGACCCTTGAACCTCGTTGTCTCAGCGCGGCAGCATCGCTGAAGGACCCGCCGAGGGCGTACCCGCACCACAACCTGTCACTACGGTGACCAGGTTCGAGCCGTCGGCCTTGCTATACACAAGCAGCGCCGGCGTCCCATCGACAGTGCTGGCAGCGAGGCCGGTAATGCGTCCGTCGGTCACCTTGCGCGCGCAGCCCCAGGCCTGCGAAAAACGGTGCGGGCTGAGTCCCCCAGCCGCCTGCTCCAACGCGCGCGCCTCCACCCCCAGATCGCTGCTATTGACAGCGGCGACCACCGGAGGCTCATTCAGTCCGGCGATGGCGCTGATCAGGTACGCGCCGAGGCCCACCACAGCCGCAGCTACCGCGGCGGCGAGCGCCGGCAACACCCAACGTGGCTTGTACGACTGTTTGAGGTCTTCACCAAAGGCGCCCAAAGTCGGCCGTGGCTTCCACGTCGTGCTCGACTCGCCCGCAGCACTTCCTCCGGCTTGACCGCCAGCGCGCGCCCCGGCTTGGCGGGCAGCGCTCTCGGCGGCAACAACCTGGTACAGCTGCTGGGCTACCGCCTCCGGCATGGGGGTCGCGGGCTCGGCACGCAGCGTTGCGCTGAGGTTTCGCAAGGCGTCTGACTGAGATTGGCAGTCCGGACAGCCAGCGATATGTGACTCGGCGAAGGCCGCGCGCTCCGGGTCGAGCAAGCCCTCGGCCGCGTCGGCCAGCTCGTCGGTCGATAGGTGCTGCGCGTTCATTGAATGAGTCCTCGGGTTCTCAGCCGGGCCACGGTTTTCTGAGAGCTCTTGTCAAGCGTTGCTTGAGGCGCACGAGTCAGTATCCATGTGAAGAGGGCCGAGTGCCCACCGCGCAGCAGCGCCACGGGAGCAATGACCCGGGAAGTGCCGCCGTCAGGATGTCGTACGGTCAGCTTGTAGTTCGGCCCGTTCGGCGTTAGGAACTCGTGAACCGCGACAAGGTCTGCGGCCTCGACGGTATGGAATGCGCGGAAGCGTCGAACCATTATCCGGGACCCGTCGATCAACAAAAAGGCCCTGGTCCGCAGGTAGATAAGCGCCACGACTACCGCCCAGAGCGCCAGGACGACGATTAGTGCAGGCACCCACCCGCTTACTCGGCCGCGGACCAGCACCACAACACATATGGCAGCGGCGATGGTGGCGAACAACGCGGGAGTCTGCCAGTTATAGGACTGCTCGAGTGGATGAGGCACGTTAGGAATCCGCCTCCGCCTTGAGATGAATCAGCAAAGGCAACAAACGCGCTCGGCCCCGGGCGCACCGACTCTTGACGGTGCCTGGCGCGCAACCAAGGATCTGCGCCGCCTCTTCCACCGAGTAGCCCTCCATATCAACCAGCACCAGCGCCGCCCGCTGATCGGCATTCAAGGCACCCAGTGCCGCAGCGACTACGCTCCGCTGCTCCTTGATCTCCACCGGGTCCTTGATCAACGTCGTGCCAATCCTGCTCCATCGATCAAGGTTTTCCGGCAACGGTTCGGTCTCCCGCGACCTCATCGTGCGCAGTCGATCCAGACACGAATTGACCACAACGCGGTGCAGCCAGGTCGTCACCTGTGCCTCGCCTCGGTAAGTGCCGGCTCGGCGGAAGGCCGCTATATAGGCATCCTGAAGGGCGTCGGCAGCATCTTCGGGGTTGCGCATAATGCGCAGGGCTATTGACCACATTCGATCTTGATGCCGTGCTACCAGGACCGCAAACGCGTCCGGATCTCCCTCGACGTGCGCGCGCAGCAGTGATGCATCGTCTTGGGCACCATCGTCTCGGCGATCACTGTCAGACTCGCCCTCGATCAAGCCAGCACCTCGACCTCGTAAATGCCGCCGCGATAGCCCGTCCCCTCCTTCGGCAGCGAGGTCAGATACACCAGGACATATCGGGTGGTCACATCTTGCGTGGGCGTCAGCGTCGCCGATCCGCCCGCTTTCGACTCGGCGGCCACCGTACGCCACAGCCGATCCGAGCTCATCGGCGGCTTGGCGGTCTGAGACGGGTCGGACTTCGGGACACGGAACTGCACGCTGGTACCGCTGCCACTTAGAGTGAGGCGCAAGGCACGCACCGGCTGCGGGCTGTCAAGATCAAGAACGAGGCCGACACCGCGCTTGATATTGCCAAGTTTCGGGTTGCCGAAGTACTGCACCGTACGCCAGCGGGTGCTCGGATCACCGTCGTAGGCGAATTTCACCTCGTCAGGATTTTCGGTCTTGTCCTCGCCCTGTGGATCGAAGTCCTGCGCAGCGGCAATGGGCAGCTTGCTCTGCCGCGTCGGCGTCCGGTCAGACGTCTTGCTTGTTTGATCACCCGAGGGTGTCGGTTCGGGCGCTGCGGAGATCTGCCGGTCCAAGATCAGAGCGGAGATGATCGCCGCCGCGATCAACAACACAGCAAGGACCAGTAGCAGACCGATCCAGCGCCGCCGCCGTTGCGGTGCGGCGGTAGGGCGACGTGCGGGTCCGGCTTGTGGCGGTCGAGGAGGAGTCGCCGGGCTAGATCGAACCCCGCCGGGGCGTACCCGGGTCTGAACCGTCGGTGGGGCGCCCGTCGATCGGGCAGCTGTCGATCGGGCAGCTGTCGATCGGCCAGGGGTAGGAGGCGCGGTAGCCGCCGGAACCATCCTCGTTCTGATGGCGCGCTGCCGGGCTGTCGTGGTGTCGAGCAATGAGGAGACGGGTTGTGCAGTTGCTGCACTACCGGGCGGTTCGGCGCTGCCCGGCACGCTCGGGACAGGCTGATGCAGCCGTCGTTCAAGATCGGGAGCGGCATCCGCACTGCCAAGCACCTTCGTCAGCGCCGTTACGATGCCGCCCGCGGTGGTGATCAGTGGCGCATGATGCCGGGGCGGATCACCAAGAATTTGATCACAGACGTTGTCCAGAGCTAGCGACACGCCGGCCCGGACCTGGCGAGGCGTCATCCAGCGCCGGCCCACCATCGGCGCGGCCGGCAGGCCGAACCCCGGACCGCCGGGCCAACGACATACCAGCGACGCATAAAGCAGTCGACCAAGATCAATGACATCGACCTGTTCCGGGCTGGTGGCACCGGGCACCGTGTTGTTGGATCGCGGACGGAGTGCCGCTTCGATCATGAGTCCAACGATCTTGATATTGCCGCTTGGAGTAATGATCACAGTCTCTGGGTTGAGTCGGCGGTGATAGAGGCCCAGACTATGAACCCCGGCGAGCGCATCGGCGATCTCGCGGGTAACCCAGGCAGCCTCCAGGCCGGACAGCGGACCGTGACTCAAGATCATCTCAAGGGATTGCCCGGTGGCATATTCGCAGACAATGTAGGAGCCGACCGCTGGGTCAGTGCTGTGCACGGCATCGAGCACCCGGAGGAAGCGAGAGTCGGTGGCGACCGACGCCTTACGAGCTGCGGTCAGCAGTTCCTCTTCCCTTACATCCCCAGGGGCGAGCAAGTGCACCAGGACCGACCGGGACAGCACCTGATCGAACGCTCGCCAGGTGACACTGGGCTCGGACTCAGCGATCAGCTCTTCGAGGCGATAGCGGGAGGCCAGTACGGTTCCGGCCGGCAGGATCGCGGCCGGAGGACCGTCTCCACTGCCCTCCGCAGCAGGCTCAGTACTCGGCCGTGCACTTGGACCTGCAGCTGGCCCCGCACCGTCCAAAGCGCTCGGTTGGGCACCTGGTCCGGCACTCTGCTCAGCGTCGGGCCCAGCGTCGGGCCCAACGTCGGGCACAGCATCGCGTCCGACGCCCTCGGCGGCTGTCGCCTGAGCCATGGATCCTGCATTCTCCTCAACTGCCTCTTCGATGCTAGGAGACGGCGGCCTGATCACCGTAGGCGAATCGCCGGAGGACTTGAAGTCGCCAAATCGATCAGCACTGGCCTCGATCACAGACTCCTCTCGCCATTCCTGTGCCTTTGGTGATGAATCGCCGCCACGCCGTAGCACCGTCGTAATGATCTCTCTCACCTCATGGATCCGGATCAGCCGGGCCATCAGCAAAAACAGGCCTACCGCCACCAGGCCCGCCAGCACCAGCCCGAAGGCAAGCACTACCTTAGAGTCCCACTGTGTCAGGACTGCCCATGCGATCAGCCATGCTGCGATCGCCGCCGGGATCACGGCCAGCAGCAGCCGTACGCAATGCCGTACCAGTTGTTCGGAATCAAGATCAGGAAGCTTGCGCCGCAATACCGAGAAGGAAACTGGCAACCCGATCAGGTACGCCGCTGAGTAGGAGAGGGCCAAACCGGTAGCCACTAGCGCCGGGTTGTCGAGCAGCAGCACCGCCGCAACGCCGAGGATGACGTTGGTGCCGGCGATCAAGCACTGCAGGAAAAAGGTCGTTTTAGTGTCCTCCAGCGCATAGAAGGCGCGTAGGCAGATGTATTGCACCGTGAACGGCACCAACCCGATGGCGAGAGCCATCAGCGCACCGCCGACATAGGAGGCATCCTTCGAACCCTGTCCGAAGCCGAAGATCAGATGCGCCAGCGGCAGCCCCAGCACCAAGAATGCGACGGCGGCGGGAAGTAGCGCGGTGACCGCCAGCCGAATGGTCCGCATAGCCTCTGATGCCACTTCCGGCAGATCACCTGCAGCGGCGAGCCGGGAGGCAGTCGGCAGCATTGCGGTGGCAAGTGAAACTGTGATCAAGGAGTGCGGCAGGATCCACATCGCGTACGCGTTGGAGTAGGCGGTCAGGCCGGCACCCTTGCCGCCAACGGTGGCGCTGGTTGCCAGCCTGCTGACTACCACCAGCGCCGCCTGGGTCACCAGTACAAAGCCGAGGGTCCACTTGGCCAGCCGGAAGGTCTTGCCGAGCCCGGTGTGCTTGAAGTCGAAACGCGGCCGATAGTGATAACCACTGGCTCGCAGGAAGGGGATCAGCACTGCGGCCTGTGCGGCAATGCCGAGCGTGGAGCCGATCCCGAGCAGTAGTTCCTGTCCGGTAGTAAACGGGGCTGCAGTGCTGGTGCGCTCGAAAACGATCAAGTACATCAGCAGCACGATGATCGAGACCACATTGTTGGCGATCGGTGCCCACATCATCGGCCCGAAACGATCACGGGCATTGAGCACCTGCCCGGCCAACACATGTACCCCGTAGAAGAAGACCTGCGGCATGCAGTAGTAGCCGAGCATGATCATCGACTGGTACTGCGCTTCCAATTCCGGCGATCTCCAGCCGGCTGCGGAATAGAGCGAGATGATCCACGGCACCGCAAGTGTCAGCAGCATTGTGATCAACCCGAGTGCGATCAATCCGGCTGTCATGATCCGGTTCGTGTACGCCTCACCGCGGTCAGCGTCACCACGGATAGCGCGCACAATCTGTGGCACCAGAACTGTGTTGAGAACACCGCCGGCCAGCAAGATGTACATGCTGTTGGGCACGTTGGTCGCGATCGTGAACATCTCGGCTTGCCGGGTGCCGTTGCCGAAGAGGTACACCAAGAGCATGAGTCGGAAGAACCCCAAGACGCGGGAGAGTGCAGTGCCCGACGCCATGAGCAAGCTGGCTGAGACCAGCCGCCGGGTGTGCCTACGCTCCTCCGTCGTCGGCCCGGGGTCTGTGCTAACTCCAGTCTCAGACATCAAGTTTCTCTGCTGGCGCGGAGCTCAGCGCGGGGAACTGATCTTGAGAGCTGTCACCACCTGCCCCAGTCCCGGCCCCCGTTTCACCGCTTGACGTCTTGGCCCGTTCCTTTGCCACCTGGCGAATCCGCAAGAAGCTGCTGGCCACCAGCACGATGCCGGCGGCAATCGCGATCGCCCAGCCTGTAGTGCCGTTCTGAGTGACCTGCACCTCAATGTCGAATGGACGACCTATCGGCCGACCGGACTCGGTCATCAGCTGTGCCGTCACCGGCACAATGCCATTGGCCTTGGCGGTGACTTCCGCGTTCGCGGTTACGGTGGCTTGCGGTCTGATCTCAGTGGGCTTGATCGTTTTGATGGTGAGCCGCTGACGGTTTTCGGAGTTGAAAACCAACTTGACCTTGACGGCTCCGGCATCCGGACCTGTTCCGACGGCTTCCAGAGTGTTCTTGATCGTGATCGGGAATGCCACACCCTGCTGGGCCACGGTTTGAACGCGAGTGCTGCTGCGAATCTGGATCTTGTTCAACAGGATGTCATCGAGGGCCGCCTGCTGTGGACCGAGAAAGGCGCGGCGTGCCTTGTCATGCTTGCGCCACTTCGAGCTGGCGGCCCGGGCGACGGCGGCGCTGCCCTCGGCGCGTGCTTGCGTCGAATCGACGAGCAAATCGGCGTAGGTGTCGTTGCTGGCATCGAAATTCCTGAGGCTGCTGAGCTGGCCCTCCGTTAGCTGAGCGTCCTCAGCCGCCGAACTGTAGCGGTACTTCTCCGACCAGGACGAGGGTGAGGATTTCAGCAGCTCGGTCAAAGTGAGCTGCTTCAGCCACGGCGCCTTTACCTCTTGATCACCTCTTGCCGCCTCAGCTTCGGCCTGCGCTGCCGTGCTGATCAGCCGAACACGTCCGTGGGCCAGACTGTCCCGGGCCGCCGTTGCCTCGACCCAGGTCTCAGCGAGCAGGCGCTGTCGGAGATGGATCGTGGTGTCACGCGGGTCCGGCCCCGGTCCGCCGCCCTGGGCACCCTTGGAAAAGCTCACGATCGGCACGTCATTAGGTCCGGCGAGCAATGGAGTCGGGCCCTTGGCCGAAGTGTCAGCGAGCAAGATCGCCGCAGGGTTCAGGCCGGCGATTGCCTTCGCCGTGGCCTCGTCAGCTGTACCGCCGGGCGGCAGCACCAGAAGCGGCAGTGCTCGTGTCGACTCCACCAACTTGTTCGCGTTGACAGCGTCGTTGAGCACGCTTTCCTGGCCGTTATATACCAGGGCGGCAATGTCTGGTGATCCGTACAGCAGCCGATAGCCGTCATGCGAGGACTGCAACGCGTCGAATCCCTCGAGCCATCTGGTGGCATCGGCCTGACCGGTGCCGGCCGAGGTGGTGCCTTCCGAATCCAGCACCTGATAGCCGGCCGACATGGTTTGCAGCTCCGCGATTAGTGCGGGGTCGATGGCAAAGGTGGTCTTGTTGGTGTTGGCCGCCTTCAGTAGGGCGGTCAAGCGGCCGTTCTCACCGACCTCAGCGGCGAGATGATCATCAGACAGCACGCCCTTGCGTACCAACGAAGGCCGAGTGTTGAAGATCACGATCGAGGTCATGCTCAGGGAGTGATCAGGTTCTTTGGTCAGCACCGGCACAAAGACTCGGGCCCGGCCGACGGCCACGTTATTGCCACGCTGCAAGACATGTACCCCCATCAGGTACACGCCATCGGTCGGGGATAGTTCAAGATCGGAGACCTTGACCCGCAACCGGAACGGCACCGAGGCACCAGGCGCGAGAGACAGATTCTCGGCCGTGAACAGATCCTGGAAGGCCCCGGTGTGGCGGGCGCCAAGTGGGTCATTGGACTCAGATGCCAGCGCCTGCTCCAAACCAGCCCGGCCGAGAATCGGCGCTTGGTTCCGCCAGAACAGCGCCTCCAGTCGGTAAAGCGGATCCTTTGTGATGTTGGTAACTAGGCCGCTGACGGCGATCTCACCATCCCGAGTGGGCAGCGCCGGCTCCATTGAGGTAATCGTGATGGAAACCAAAGCGACCGGCTCAGCGGCCGCAGCGCGCCACGGCATGAGCAGTATGCACAGCCCGGAGACCGCGACTGCCAGCAGTACGCGGGCCGTACGCACCGCGTACCACCTCCTCATTCAAATCATGGTAATTGCCGGTGCTGAGCGGCGGTTGCGCATCGTGCTGGTAATCCTGTGCAACTTCGCTGACGTTAGACTCGCTCAGCGTGTCTGCATTCCAGCTGAGCACAGTGCAGGCCGCTGCGGTGGCCGAACTGTTAAGAATCGCTCCGGTCGCGGACCGGCTGGGCGAGCTGTTCAGCAATGCCGGCCACGCGCTTTATCTGGTCGGCGGAAGTGTGCGGGACGCGCTACTCGGCAAGCTTGGGCACGACCTGGATTTCGCAACCTCGGCACGGCCAGATGCGGTGGAGAAGCTGCTGCGTAAGTTCTCTCCGGCGGTCTGGACCATCGGCAAGGAGTACGGCACCATTGGCTGCCGGGTCGAGGCCGACGGTGATAGCTGGGTGATCGAGGTCACCACATACCGCTCGGATGTCTACGCCAATCACAGTCGCAAGCCTCATGTCGCCTTCGGCGACACACTGGAGGAAGACCTGCTGCGACGCGACTTCACGATCAATGCCATGGCGGTGTCGATCCCGGACAAGAAGTTCGTTGATCCGTACGGGGGATTGAACGATCTGGCGCGCCGAGTAATCCGGACCCCCGCAACGCCAGAGCGCTCCTTCAGCGATGATCCGCTGCGAATGATGCGCGCCGCCAGGTTTGTTGCGCAACTGGGATTCAAGCCAGCGCCTGAGGTAGTCGCGGCGATGCGCGACATGGCGGATCGGATCTCGATCATCTCCGCGGAGCGGGTACGTGACGAGCTTTCGAAGCTGCTGTTGACCGATCGGCCGCGGCCCGGCCTGGACCTGCTGGTGTCGACCGGCTTGGCTGCCCGCGTATTGCCCGAGCTGCCGGCGTTGCGGCTGGAACGGGACGAACATCATCGGCACAAGGACGTCTATCAGCACAGCCTTATGGTGCTGGAACAGGCAATTGATCTTGAAGATCGGCTGCCGCAGCAGCCAGATCTGATCATGAGATTGGCAGCGCTACTGCATGACATTGGCAAGCCAGCGACGCGGCGGTTCGAGCCGGGCGGGAAGGTGTCGTTTCACCACCATGACGTGTTGGGCGCCAAGCTGGTGCGAAAGCGGCTATCTGCGCTGCGGTTCAGTGGAGATGAGATTAAGGCCGTATCTGATCTTGTTGCGCTGCACTTGAGATTCCACGGGTACGCCGCCGGTCAGGAGAGCGGAGACGGATGGACCGACTCAGCGGTTCGTCGCTACGTCCGGGATGCTGGCGATCAATTGGTGCGGCTGCACGTTTTGACCAGGGCCGATGTCACGACCCGGGATGCCGTGAAGGCGGAGCGGCTCTGGAAGGCGTACGACCACCTCGAGCGTCGCATCGCCGAGCTGGCGGCCCAGGAGGAGCTGAGCGCCATTCGACCGGACCTGAACGGCATCCAGATCATGGAGATACTTGGTATTCCAGAAGGCCGCGACGTGGGGCGGGCGTACAAGTTCTTGCTGGAACGTCGAATCGAGGAGGGCCCGCTCGGCGAAGACCGGGCCCGCGAGGAGCTGTTGGCCTGGTGGGCCGATCAGCGATCTTGACGTACGCCAAGGTCTGCCGCACGGAAGCTGGAGGCATCATGTTCGGACGCAAACGGCGCAAGCCCCCGGGGGCTGTTGCTGAGTGCTTCTCCTGCCGCCGACAAATCGGGTACGGCGAACCATACGTCTCGCTGAACTACCACGTCGAACGGACCGATAACGGTCGCACGATCAACGTCGAACAGGCCGAATTGCTGCTGATCGCGTGCGTCAGCTGCGCTCCGGCTCCCGGCGCGATTGTCGATACTCTGCGTACCGGCCACCCCGTCGTCGACGCAGGAGGATGATCGGGAGGTGCTGACATGTACGGCTTGATCGGCAAGATGATCAGCAAGCCTGGCCAGCGCGATGCGCTGCTCGCCTTCATACTGCAGGGTGCGGAGAACATGCCTGGTTGTCTGAGCTACATCGTTGCTAGGGACACAGGTGACCAGGACGCAATCTGGATTACCGAGGTCTGGACCGACGAAGAGAGCCATCAGGCTTCTCTCGAGCTGCCGTCAGTGCAGAATGCCATAGCCCACGCGATGCCGCTCATTCAGAGCTTGGAACCAGGCATTGTCACCCAGCCCATTGGTGGTGTGGGACTGTCGGAGTCCGCTTAACGCCAGCTAACTCCAGTAACCGATACCGGGCCCTTATCACCGCAAGTTCTGGGTATAACAAGCAGTGATCTCCTCTTCCTGCGCACGATCCGAAAGGAAAAGCCATGGCGACCAAGGTCTTGACCACTCTTCAGGACGACATCGACGGTTCGGCTGCTGTTGAAACCGTCCGATTCGGGCTGGACGGGGTGGAGTGGGAAATAGATCTTTCTGATCGCAATGCCAACAGGCTCCGCAACAGTCTCAGCGAGTTCATTACCCATGGCCGGAAGGTGGGCGGCAAGCGCAGGCGCAAGACCGCGCCATCGAGCGAGTTCGATCCCAAGCTTGTTCGGCAATGGGCAGAAGCCAACGGCATAGTGGTCAATTCTCGAGGACGCATCCCGGCCGAGATAGTCGAGCGGTATAAGTCCTCGAGCAATTGAGTCCCGCAGGTTGATCACCCTCGGATTGATCAGCCTCGGATTGATCACCTTGGGTTGATCAAGCTGACAGACTTGCGGCCATGCCCGACCCGATCTTCGACCTCGACAACGCCGTTGAGCCACTGAACATCGTCCACGAGGCAGCGGCTGGCTACCTCACCTCGCTGGCGGATCGCATCGTCCGCGATCTCCCAGCGTTGTCCCGGTTGCAGCAGTTAAAGGATGCGCTGCCGGCCGACGGTGTGGGTGGCCGTAACGCCGTCGCGGAGCTCGTTGACATCGGTACTGCGACCGCGACGCTGTCCAGCGGACCTCGCTTCTTCCATTTTGTTATCGGTGGTTCGACGCCAGCGGCAATGGCCGCCGATTGGTTGACATCACTGCTGGACCAGAACGCTTTCTCTCGAATCTCATCCGACTTCGCCTCAGCGGTGGAAGACGTCGCGCTGCAATGGCTGTGCGAGCTGGTTGGGCTGCCCGATACCTGGGGCGGGGCTTTGGTCGGGAGCGCAACCTTCGCCAATTTCACCGGTCTGGCGTGCGCCACGCATTGGTGGGGTGAGCAGTATGGCGTCGATGTCACGGCTCGCGGGCTGGCCGGGGTCGGCCGTCCGATGCCGGTGTTCTCCGGAGGCTACGTGCATCCCAGCGCTCGAAAGGCGCTACAGATGCTGGGCCATGGCCGCGACTCGGTTCAGGTGTGCGCTGCCGATGCCATTGGCAGAGTCGACTTGTCGGCATTGGACGGAGCGCTGGCCGAGCTGGCCGAGCCTGCTGTGATCATCGGCAACGCCGGTGAGGTCAATGCCGGTGACTTCGACCCCATCGCCGAGCTTGCCGACATTGCCGAGCGCCGCCGCGCCTGGCTGCACCTTGACGCCGCATTCGGGTTGTTCGCTGCGCTTTCTCCGCGTACGGCTCATTTGGTTCGGGGCATGGAGCGCGCCAACTCGATCGCCGCTGATGCCCATAAATGGCTCAATGTGCCCTATGAGAGCGGCTTCGCCCTGATCGCGGAGCCGCAACGACTAGGCCACGCGTTCGGGATGCCAGGCGCGCCATATCTGCCTACCCCAGACAGCCCAGGCGCAGGTTACGGCTTCTTCGGTCCTGAATCGTCACGCCGGGCGCGGGCGCTGCCTATCTGGGCGACCTTGCGCGCGTACGGCCGCGAGGGCTATCAGTCGATGGTTGAGCGACATGTTGATCTTGCACAACACCTGGCCGGCCTGGTGGATGCTGCCCCCGACCTGGAGCGGCTGGCCGACGTGCCGCTCTGCATTGTGTGCCTTCGCTATCGGCCGCCCGGGGTGGACGACGATGAGCGGCTCAACACGATCAACCGGAAGCTGGGCGACGAACTGCTCGCCGACGGACGGGTCTATGCCGGTACCACGCTGTATGGCGGCAGGGTGGCGCTGCGCCCAGCGATCACCAATTGGCGTACCAGAGAGCGGGACGTCGACCTCTTTATTGAGGTGGTACGCGAGCTCGGTGCGCGGGTCCTGGCGCAGCATGAGTCCCGACCGGCGCCCTGAAAACTTCACTGGTGCCAAGTGCGGTGGCCGCGTAACCGACTGCTGATGAGCAAATCTTTGTCCCTGCTGCCGTGGCAGACTATTCCTTCGTGGTCGCCGTCTCCGGGCGTGAGCGTCGGGTAATCGTGCGCCGCCGTGCTGAGGAGGAACGAGCAGACATCTCTTTATGCCCTGTGACGAGTAGGACTGGAAGACGACCTAGGTGAAAGTGCGAGAGACCAGAAGCCGTGGGCATCAAGAAGGCAGTGCCGCTATGACGGCGGCCAGCGATGCCCAGGGCCGGGCGGCAGAGGGTCGTCGCCGGCACGCCGAGTTTGAGCCCATCTACCACCACTACGGACCCCACCGGGCCGGGTTGCCGCCGCTGATCCCCTACTTCCGTGAGCTATGGCGTCGGCGTGCCTTCGCTGCCGAGATGAGCAGGGCCAGCATGCGGAGCGCCAATACCTCGACGTTTTTCGGACAGTTGTGGCTGATCCTGAATCCCTTGCTGCTTGCTGCGGTCTATTACGTCCTGGTGACGATCATCCGTCGTGAGAACGATCCAGCCTTCTTTGCCCATCTCACACTGGGAATCTTCGCCTTCCAGCTGGTGGGTACTTCGGTTACCAGCGGCGCGACCTCGGTGACGAGCTCTGGCAAGTTGCTGCTGAACACGCCCTTTCCCCGGCTGTTGATTCCGTTGTCGGCGGTACGTACCGCGTTTTTCCGCTTCCTTCCTACAGTGCCGGTCTACTTCATCTTTCACGCGATCTTCCTAACCCATGTCTGGTCGCCGAAGATGCTGCTGTCGCTCTACTTCCTAGGCACTATGATCGTCTTCGCGATGGGATTGGCGGCCTTTTTTGCGGCCCTGCAGGTCTACTTCCGCGACACTTCAAGCTTTTTGCCGTTCTTTGTGCGCATTTGGATGTATCTGTCCCCGATTCTGTGGGCACCAGAACACATTATTGGGCGATTTTCGGGCCCGATCATGACACTCATTCAGCTGAACCCGATGTATTCCATGATCGGCGGATACACCGAGCTATTGCAAAACGACGCCTTCCCCACCACCTATATGTGGATATCATCGGCGGTTTGGGCGCTGGTAGCTGCGGTGATCGGGTTCTTGTACTTCATCTCGAGGGAGCGTGAGTTTGCTGTCCGTCTCGTCTAACGGCGAACTCCCGTTGGCAGTCAGGGTCGACGACCTCTCGATCACCTATCGCACAACGTTCGAGCGCCGGCCTACGCTGAAGCAAGCTTTGATCCGCTTCGGACGCGGACAGCGTGCCGTACGAGAGGTGGAGGCGATCAAGAACGTCTCCTTCGAGGTCCGTTCGGGTACCGCAATGGGGATCATCGGCTCCAACGGCGCCGGAAAATCCACCCTGATGCGGGCGATGGCCGGCATTTTGCCGCCGACGAGCGGTTCGATCGAGGTCTGGGGTCGGGCCAGCACCCTGCTGGCACTTGGTGTCGGCTTCAACAAGAACCTGTCCGGACGGGAGAACATCATCCTCGGCGGCCTTGCTGCAGGCCTGTCCCGCCGCGAGGTGGAAGCGCGGGCCGACGAGGTCGCCGAGTGGACCGAGCTTGGTGACTTCATTGACATGCCCATGCGGACGTACTCCTCGGGCATGTCCGCGCGCGTGGAGTTCTCAGTTGCGGTGCACATGAAGCCCGACATCTTGATGATCGATGAGGCCCTGTCCACCGGCGACGCGCACTTTCGGGAGAAGGCGAACGCGAAGATGGCGGAGCTGCGTGACAGCGCGCGAGCCATGTTCCTGGTCAGCCATGGCCTCGGCAGCATCAAGGAGATGTGCAATGAGGCGATTTGGCTTGACAAGGGAAAACTCATGATGCACGGCGAGCCAGATCGGGTGGTCAAGGCCTATCTCAAGTTCGTCAAGGTCAAGAAGCGCGAGAGCGCCATGGAGGACTTGTAGTTTTCCCCGCCAGGCGGCCAGTCGATACGTCTTCGTAACCTAGCGATATGTTACGAAATTTGAGATAACGAATCGTCCAAACCCGAAGCGACACCGAATTCGCTGCGTACGATCATCTCGACAGCGATGTAGCGTAGCGCTAAACCCGATAAGAGCGGGTAGCAAAAAGCGCTAGTACGCCGCGGGGGCAGCGCGGTGCATTAGCGCGTATATCGACGCTAAAAAGTGCCGATATCAATTATGCCTACTTCTCCTTTTCGGTGTTGGCGCGCGCTTTCCAGCAGTTTCGGTCGGGACTATTTCTTCGGGGGGCAAGGCGATGTCCACGACATGCAACGTAATGAACACTGCGGTGTTCCAACGCCGCGATTCGCACATGTCCGCAGCGGAAGGTGGTCAGGTTCACGAAGGAGTCGCACGGCGACATCCACGACGTAGGGACGGGGGCAAAGGTGCCAATCATTTCGACGCCGCAGGGTTTTAACCAGGAAGAGCTCTATGTCGATCTTAAGCCGACGTTTGGGCATCGGCTGTTCTTGAAGTGCGAGGGCTTCAACTTCGCCGGGTCGATCAAGCTGAAGGCTGCAAACGAGATGGTGGAGGCGGCCGAGCGGAACGGGGTGCTGAGGCCGGGGTCGATCCTGGTGGAGTCCTCGTCGGGGAATCTGGGTGTTGCGCTCAGTATGATCGCGGCCAACAAGGGCTATGGGTTCTTGTGTATCACGGATTCGCGTTGCAACTTGTCGACGAAGCGATTGATGCAGGCGTTCGGAAGCCAGGTCCATATCATCACCGAGCCGGATCCGGTGGGTGGGTTCCTGGGTGCGCGAATCAACTACGTGCAGGCGTTGTGCGCTTCGGATGACCGCTACGTGTGGCTAAATCAGTACAGCAATCCGCAGAACTGGAAGGCGCACTACCGCAGTACCGCACCGGCGATCGCCCGGCAGGTCCCACAACTCGACGTGCTGTTTGTGGGCGCCGGGACCTGTGGCACGTTGATGGGCTGCGCCCGCTTCTTCCAGGAGTGGCACCGGCCGGTCCGGGTGGTGGCAGTGGACAGCGTGGGCTCGGTGACCTTTGGCGGTGCACCGGGACGCCGGATGATCCCCGGGCTAGGCACCAGTGTCCGTCCGCCCATGCTGGATGAGTTCTATGTCGACGATGTGGTGCGGGTGGAGGAAGCAGACACCATCCGGGCCTGCCATCGGCTGGCTAGCAGGGGATTCTTGTTCGGCGGCTCCACCGGCACTGTGGTGAGCGGCGCCATGGACTGGTTGACCCTGCATGGCTCCCAAGAGCTCACTGCGGTTGCTATTGCTCCCGATTTCGGTGAGCGCTATCTCGACACGGTCTACCACGCCAACTGGGTGCTGGACCTTTACGGCGAGGACGTGCTCACCTCCGACGAGCTGCTTGGCTCCGATGAGCTGACCGCCGTTTCGCGGTCCGCCTGAACCGCACTACCCGAACGCCCCCACACACGTTGATCACATGACTTGTCGCGTAGTCAGCAAATCGCCAGTTGCTGTTCAAGCACTTCATGCAGTCCCGGAAGCTCCTGGTGCCTTGACAGTCGATCTGGAAGATGCGCCCACCATAGAGATCCCAGTCATCGGGATTGAGGCTGCTTCCTCCGATTCGAGCACCGAGCGTGCCTTTGCTGAGGTGCTGGCTGAGGTGCTGCACGTGGATCGGGTAGCGGTGGACAGCAACTTCTTCGATGATCTGGGCGCGGATTCGATGGTGATGACTCGGTTCTGTGCTCGGGTGAGGAAGCGGCCGGATCTGCCGGCAGTGTCGATCAAGGACATCTATCAACATCCCACGATCAAGAGCTTGGCTACCGCGTTCACCGATGATGCACCGATTCCTTTGGATCGAGCGTTTGCTGAGGTGCTGGCGGAGGTGCTGCAGGTGGATCGGGTGCCAGTCGAAAGCAACTTCTTTGATGATCTGGGCGCGGATTCGATGGTGATGACCCGGTTCTGCGCTCGGGTGAGGAAGCGGCCGGATCTGCCGGCGGTGTCGATCAAGGACATCTACGAACATCCCACAATCAAAAGCCTGGCCAGCGCGCTAACCGATGATGCTCCCGTTCCTGCCGAATCGCCGGCTTCGGCTTCGGCGGAGGTAGCGAGGCCGGCCCGGAGATCAGAGATGATCTTGTGTGGAGCGCTGCAGTTGTTGATCTTTCTGGGCTATTCCTATCTCGCGGCGCAGGTCCTGGTCTTTGGCTTCGAGTGGGTTTCGGCAGGCTCTGGTGTGCTCGAGATCTACTTCCGATCCCTTCTTTCCGGGTGCGCGCTATTCCTCTACGCCTTTACTGTTCCGATCTTGGCGAAGTGGGTTCTGATCGGTCGATGGAAGCCTAAGCAGATCCGCATCTGGAGTCTGGCGTATGTGCGGTTTTGGGTGGTCAAGACGCTGGTCCAGCGAAATCCAATTGTGCTGTTCACCGGTTCACCACTGTTCACCCTCTATCTGCGGACGCTGGGCGCGAAGATCGGGTGCGGCGTGGTGATCTTCTCCAACCATGTGCCGATCTGCACCGACCTGCTGAGTATCGGTGATGGCACGGTGATCCGCAAAGGTTCGTTCATCAACGGCTATCGGGCACACGCCGGGTTCATCCAGGTGGGTGCGATCACTATCGGCAAGAACGTTGTGATCAGCGAGTCGACCGCGATCGACATCGATGCCTCGATGGGCGACGAAACCCAGCTCGGCCGCTCCTCGCGCTGATCGTCTCATTGGTGCCCCAACTGAAGGCGCTCCTGGATCCCGCGACAACCTAAGCTCGATCGGCCGCGGCACGATGGTCGCTGACGGGCTGTCCATCATCAATGCCGACTTCTCCAGCACATCCTTTCGCGTATCGCAGGCGACGATCGGGCCACACAACTTCCTTGGGAACGGCATTGCCTATCCTTCGCAGGGCAAGACCGGCGCGAATTGCCTCCTCGCCACGAAGGTCCTCGTTCCGATCGAAGGGGAAATGCGAGAGAACGTAGGACTTCTGGGCTCACCTAGCTTCGAGATTCCGCGAAATGTCGAGCGTGACACTTCGGTCAACCATCGGATCGGTCGCCGCGGGCTACAGCATCGTCTCGCCGCCAAGAAGAAGCACAACATCGGCACGATGAAGTTGTACCTGCTGGTGCGGTGGCTGTTCTTCTTCGCAGTCATCCTGATTGCCGGCGCCGCTGGGGACTTCTACGCCTCGCTTGGTGCGTTGGCCATCGTCCTGGCCAGCCTCCTCATCCTGCTATTCAGCCTCGGCTACTGGCTGCTGGTCGACCGTATCGTTACGCGGTTCATTCCCGTGCGACCTCTGATCTGCTCTATCTACGACATCGGCTTCTGGCGGCACGAACGGTTCTGGAAAGTGCCTAGCAGGGCGTACCTCCACGCCTTTGACGGAACTCCCTTCAAGAACGTGATCTGGCGTTTGCTTGGTGTCCGGCTCGGCCGCAGAGTCTTCGATGACGGCCTGTGGTTGACCGAGAGAACGCTTGCCAGCATCGGCGATGACTGCACCTTCAACGCGGGAAGCGGAGTCCAGGGCCACTCGCAGGAGGATGGCGCCTTCAAGAGCGACAACACCACCATCGGTTCCGGCTGCACGCTCGGAGTGGGCGCATTTGTGCACTATGGCGTGACGATTGGCGACGGCGTGGTTCTTGCGCCCGACTCCTTCCTTATGAAAGGCGAGGAGGTTCCGCCGTACGCACACTGGGGCGGAAACCCAGCCAGGGAAATGCGGGCGCCGGCGGCGGTCCGTGTTCGCCAAGATCACCACAAGAGCCGGAGCGCTGCCCTGGCCAATACCGATGACCTTGTACCAGTGATGAGTGGAGCTATGACGTGATGGATGTTCAGGTAGAGGCCGGCCAGGAGTTTTGGCGAGACGCACTGCTGGCGGGCGGGTTCACTGCTATCCCACGGTGGACTGTGCTGCGCCCTGAGCTTGTCGAAGGGCGCAATATGCAGGCTTCGAC
>Ga0081538_10000704_pt1 | contig 36646 bp, 34 predicted proteins | sample TabmetS5T2R1_FD_71022 | JGI IMG/M metagenome (GOLD analysis project Ga0081538, IMG submission 71022) | Tabebuia heterophylla rhizosphere microbial communities from the University of Puerto Rico - S5T2R1 | ecosystem: Host-associated > Plants > Roots > Rhizosphere ...
GGCCGGCTTCGCCTGGAGCGGCCCGGACGGCACCCTGACCGGCGCCGGGGTGGCCGCCCGCATCCCCGTCGGCACCGGCGCCGGCCGGGTCGAGCGGGCCGCCGAGGCGGCGGCCTCCCTGCTCGGCCGGGCCGAGCTCGACGACCCGGACGGCACCGGCGTGGGGCCGCTGGCGGTCGGGGCGCTGCCGTTCTGGGCAGGCGCGCCGGGGGAGCTGGTGGTGCCGGCGCTGCTGCTGCGCCGCAACGCCGACGGGGCGGCCTGGGCGACCGCCACCGCGCCCGCGCCGGCGGGGCCGCCCCCGGTCGCCGAGCTGCTGGGCCGGCTCCGTGAGCGGGCGGCGGCGCGCCCGGCGGAGGGTGCGGCCGCGGACCCGGTCGAGGGCGAGGCCCCCTACGCGGTCGAGGGGGAGGCCCCGTACCCGGGCGAGGGTGAGGTCGCGTACGCGGTCGAGGGTGAGGGCGCGGCCGGGGCCCGGCGCGGGGCGGGGTCCCGCCGGTGGATGGCCGCCCGGCGGTGGCCGGCCGCCCGCCGCCTGGACCGGCCGGACGGCCCGCTGGACGCCTGGCGGGGGTCGGTCGCCTGGGCGCTGGAGGCGATCGCGTCCGGGCGGCTGGACAAGGTCGTGCTCGCCCGCGAGGCGCTGGTCGAGGCGGAGTCGCCGTTCCCGCGTGCCGCCCTGCTGGAGCGGCTGCGGGAGCGCGCCGGCCGGGAGGCGTTCGTGTACGCCAGCGACGGGTTCCTCGGCGCCAGCCCCGAGCTGCTGGTCAGCCGGCGCGGGCGGGTCGCCGTCTCGCGGCCGATGGCCGGCACGGTCCCGCGGGGCGCGACCGCCGAGGCCGAGGCCCGCGGCCTGGCGCGGCTCACCGGGTCGGCCAAGGAGACGGTGGAGCACCGCCTGGTCGTCGACGCGGTCGCCGAGGGCCTGGCCAAGGTCGCCGACCGCGTCGAGGTCGCCGCTCCCGAGGTGGTGCGGCTGGCCACCGTCGCGCACCTGGCCACCGAGGTGACCGCCGCCCTCACCGAGCCGCTGCCGTCCGCGCTGGAGCTGGCCGGCCTGCTCCACCCGACGCCGGCGGTGGGCGGCGCGCCGCGGGAGCCGGCGCTGGCCGCCATCGCCGCGCTGGAGCCGTTCGACCGCGGCCGCTACGCCGGCCCGGTCGGCTGGGTGGACGCGGCCGGCGACGGCGACTGGGCGGTCGCGCTGCGCTGCGCCGACCTCCACGGACGCCGTGCCCGCCTGCTCGCCGGGGCCGGCATCGTCCCCGGCTCCGACGCCGAGGCCGAGTGGGCCGAGACCGAGCACAAGCTCGCCGGCACCCTGGAGCTCCTGCTCGGTCCCTGAGCCGCCGCGGCCGCGGTCGGCGGTCAGCGCGGCGGCGCCTGTGGGGCCGTCAGCGGGCCGCCTCCAGGAGGCGCCCGGCGAGCCGTCCGAGGTGCGCATGCCAGGCCGTCAGGGCGGTGGCGGCCAGCGCCCGCAGCTCGCCGGGGCCCGTCTGGGTGAGGGTGACGCGGGTGCCGGCGGGGTCGCCCGACAGCGCCCAGCGGACCCGGCCGGCGGGGCGGTCCCCGGCGAGCCAGTCGTACTCCAGCAGCGCCGGCGGCGCGACCGCGGTGGCCGTGCCGGCGGGGACCGCGTCGGTGGTGAACGCCGGCGGCACCGGGCCGCCCGGCTCCGTGGCGCCCGCGGCGGTGGCCAGGGTCGCCCACACCTTGTCGACCGGCTGCTGCATCAGCTGGCGGTCGAAGCGCACCCGCCAGCCGTCGCCGGTGCTCTCCACCGTCCCCTGGTCCAGCCCGAACGCCGCGACGAAGGCCTCGTGCACGGCGACGTAGCTGCCGGGCACCTCCACGGGCCGGCCGGCCACCACCCGCTCCAGGGCGTCGAAGCAGGCGCTCCAGCCGGCGGCGTTGGCGGCCGCGTGGGGCCGGTCGTGGAAGGCGTGGGTGAAGACCAGCAGGCAGCCGTCGCGGTCGGGGCGCAGCTCGAAGCGGAGCAGGTTGTCGCCCTCGCGGTCCAGCACCGCGCCGGCGTCGTTGCTGAAGGCGAAGACCCGGGGCCGGTCGAGCTCGGTGACGACCCCCTCGACGGTGGTGGTCTCCCCGCTGAGGTCGCTGCGGAAGCGCAGCCTGCCGCCGACCCAGGGCTCCAGCTCCACCACCTCGAACGGGTACCACCTGCTGAGGTGGGCCGGCTCGGTGAGGGCCCGCCAGACCTTCTCCGGCGGGTGGGCGAGCCGCCGTTCCATCCGCAGGACGGTGCGGCCCGCTTCGGTGCTGAGGGTCTCGTTCACGGTTCCTCCCTCCGGTCGGGGTCCTCGGGGGTGGCCGGAGCGTCGGGCATCGTGTCGAGGTGGCGCTCCAGGGCGTCCAGGCCCTCGGCCCACAGGCGCCGGTACGGCTCCAGCCACGCGTCGACCTCCGCCAGCGGCTCCGGCCGCAGCTCGTAGAGGCGCCGCTGCGCGTCCTGGCGGACCCGCACCAGGCCGGCCTCGCGCAGGACGCGCAGGTGCTTGGAGATCAGCGGCTGGCTGCGGCCGAACAGGTCGACCAGCTCACCGACCGGGCGGGGACGCTCCCGGAGCAGGTCGAGGATCCGCCTGCGGGTGGGCTCGGCCACCACGTCGAAGGTCGTTGCCATGGCACCCAGCATAACCATCGATTCATATGAACGCAAAGTCATATGTGCGGCCGGGGTGCGCCGCGGGCGGGCGTGGGCCCGGCTTCAGAGGAAGGCGTCGAGGGCGGCGAGGGTCTCGGCCGGGGCCTCCTCGGGCAGGAAGTGCCCGGCGGGGACGCCGTGGCCGCGGACGTCGGCGGCCCAGGGCCGCCACGCCGCCAGGGGGTCCTCGGCCTGCTGGGCGATGCCGCGGTCGCCCCAGAGCACCAGCAGCGGGCAGGCGATCCGGCGGTGGCCGAGGTCGGCGGCGTCCAGCTCGTCGTCGACGGCGGCGCCGGCGCGGTAGTCCTCGCAGGAGGCGTGGACCGCGGCCGGGTCGGAGAAGCAGCGGACGTACTCCTCCAGTGCCCCGGGCGCGAACGCGTCGGGGTCGCCGGCCCAGCGGCGCAGCTGCTCCCGCACCCACCACCCGGGGTCGGCGCCGATGAGGCGCTCGGGCAGGCCGTCCGGCTGGGCGAGGAACAGCCAGTGGTAGGTGGCGAGCGCCAGCTCCTTGCCCATGCGCCGCCACATCGTGTGGGTGGGGACGATGTCGAGCACCGCCAGCCTGCCGACCGCCGCCGGGTGGTCCAGGGCCATGCGGTGGCCGACCCGGCCGCCGCGGTCGTGGCCGGCGACCGCGAAGGTGGCGAAGCCGAGGGTCGCCATCACCTCGACCATGTCGGCGGCCATGGCGCGCTTGGAGTAGGCGGCGTGGTCCGGGCCCGACGGCGGCCTGGAGGAGCGGCCGTAGCCGCGCAGGTCGGCGGCGACCACGGTGAACCGCCGCGCCAGCGCGGGCGCCACCCGGTGCCACATGGCGGAGGTCTGCGGGTAGCCGTGCAGCAGCAGCAGCGGCGGGCCGTCGCCGCCGAGGCGCAGGTGGATCTCGGCCCCGGAGGTCGTGACCCGTCTGGTGGCGAAACCGTCGAACACCCTCGGAGCCTACCCGCCGACGGCGGCGGCGACCGCCTCGGCGACCGCCCGGTGGCGGGCCAGGTTGGTGGCCCGGTCGCCGCGGACCAGCAGCAGCTGGGTGCCACCGGCGGCCAGCGCGGCGTGCAGGGCGGGAAGCAGGTCGGCGGCCTTCTCCACCTGCCGGCAGGGGAGCCGGGCGGCGGCCGCCAGGGCGGCGAGGTCGAGGCCGTGGGGGGTGCCGAACAGCGGCTCGAACAGCTCCGCCGGCAGGGCCGCCTGGGGGAGGAAGCTGAAGATCCCGCCGCCGTCGTTGTCGCAGACGACCAGGACCGCCCCGCGCGGGCGGCCGGCGGCGCCGAGCAGGCTGGCGGCGTCGTGGAGCAGCGTGAGGTCGCCGCAGAGGGCGGCCACCGGCTCCTCGCCGGCCGCCGCCACGCCGAGGGCGGTGGCCACGAAGCCGTCGATGCCGGACAGGCCCCGGTTGGCGACGAAGCGCAGGCCGTCGCGGGGCCGGGCGAAGGCGTCGACGTCGCGGACCGGCATGCTGGAGCCGACCACCAGGGTGGCGCCGTCGGGCAGGGCGGCCACCAGGTCGCGGGCGACCTGGCCCTCGAACGGCTCCGGCCACTGGTCCAGCAGCCCGTCGATGGCGGCCCGCGCGAGCCGCTCGGCCTCCAGCCAACCGGCCAGCCAGCCGCCGGCCGGCGGGCCGGGTCGTGGCCGTTCCCGCAGGGCCGCGGCGACGGCGGCGAGCAGCGCGGAGGGGTCGGCGACCAGCCGCAGGCTCGCCGTGCGGCCCGGGTCCGGCCAGCCGCCGGTGGGGTCGACCAGCACCTGCGGGACGGACTCGTCGAGCCAGCCCGCCAGCGCCTTGCTGGTCGGCCCGCCGCCGAGCCGGACGGCCAGTTGTGGCCGGTGGGCGGCGGCGAACCGCGGCGCCCGCAGCAGCCCGTCGTAGGTGGAGACCGCGTGGGGGCCACGCCGCGCGCCGGAGAGCGGGTCGGCGAGCACCGGCCAGCCGCTGGCCTCGGCGAACGCGTCGATCGCCGCGGGGCTCGGCGCGGCACCCCAGCCGGCGACCAGGACGCCTCGTGGGGCGCCGCGCACCGCCTCGGCCAGCGCCGCGACCTCGGCCGGCGCCGGCGGCGCGCCGGCGGCAGTGGGGGTGGCCGTCCACGGCGCCCCGCCCGGCCGCCCCGGCGCCGGCTCGCCGCCCAGCCGCGGCCACCCGGGCGTCCCGCCCGGCACGGCGCCGCCGGTCTGCGGGGTCGGCAAGGCCGGCGTCCCCGGCGCCACGGCGGCCGCCGGCGGGGCCGGGTGCAACGGCGCCACGGTGGGCGCCGGCGGGACCAGGGGCTCGGCGAAGGCGAGGTTGAGGTGGACCGGCCCGGCCGGTGGGCCGCTCGCCGCCGCCCAGGCGCGGCTGGCCAGCGACCGCCAGTAGCGCCCGGCGGCCGCCCCGTCCGCCGGCAGGCCGACCTCGCAGAACCAGCGCGCCGCGGCGCCGTACAGCTTCAGCTGGTCGGTGGCCTGGTTGGCGCCGGTGCCGCGCAGCTCCGGCGGCCGGTCGGCGGTCAGCAGCAGCAGCGGCGTGCGGGCGTGGTCGGCCTCCAGCACCGCCGGGTGCAGGTTGGCGGCGGCCGTCCCCGAGGTGCACAGCACCGCCACCGGGCGGCCGGAGCGCTTGGCGGCGCCCACCGCGAAGTACGCCGCCGAGCGCTCGTCGACGTGGACGTGGACCTGGACCGCCGGGTGCTCGGCCAGGGCGAGCGCCAGCGGCGCCGAGCGCGACCCCGGCGCCAGGCAGGCGTGCGCCAGGCCGGCCCTGGCGAGCTCGTCCACCAGGGTGAGCGCGAACCGCCGCCCAGGATCGGTCACGGTAAAGCCTTTCGAGCAACCCTGCTGGAGGTAGCTCGAAAGCACCCTGCTCGGGTGTCCTCGGCCATGGCATCAGCCAGAGCTTCGGTTCCCCCTTCACCGGGGCCGGTTGCGCCATCGCCACCGCGATGGCCAGCGCCTTCCCCTCCAGGGGCATTGGTAACCCGGCCGCCCGCTTGGCGGTCCGGGGCCCGGGTCGCCGCCATGCTGGCGGCCTGGGCCCAGGCGGCGAGGTTGGTGGCAGCGTTGCGATCCCGGTCCATCACCAGCCCGCACCGGTTGCAGCGGAAGACCCGCTCGGCGAGGCTCATCCGCTGTTTGACCTGCCCACAGCGCGAGCACGCTCTGGTCGATGGCAGCCAGCGGTCGGCAACCAGTACCTGCCCGCCGCGCCACTCCTGCTTGTAACCAACCTGTCGCGCCAGCTCGGTCCAGCCAGCATCCCCGATCGCTCGGGCCAGTTGCCTGTTGCGGATGAGGTTGGCGACGGCGAGGTCCTCCAGGCACAGCCTGTCGTGGGTCTTGACGAGCTGGCTGGAGACCTCATGCAGGAAGCCTTGACGCGCATCGGCGATGCGGACATGGCAGCGGGATAGTTGCCGGGTCGCCTTGGCGCGGTTGCGGGAGCCTCGTGTGGTGCGCGACAGGGCCCGTGAACGGCGCCGCAGCTTCACCAGACTGCGCTGCAGTGGCTTGGGTGCCCGCCATCGACCCACCTCGGTCCCATCAGCGGTGGCAGCCACGGCGAACGCGGCCAGGCCCCGGTCCACTCCAACCCAGCCGCGGTGGTCGGCTTCGCAACGACCCGGGTGGCGGTGCCGGGGATGGAGGTCGGGCGCCTCGACGTTGAGGCTGACGTACCAGCGGTCCCCATGCCTGGCGACAGTGGCGAACAACAGCTTGGCGCGGGGTGCGACGATCCATCGCTTGGTCTTGGGATCCAGGTGCTCGACGGGACGGAGCAGCCGTCGCAGCGGGCGGGTGTCATCGTGGACTCGAACTATGCCGATCCGCGGCAACCTCACCGAGCGGGGATGGCCGTCGCCGACTCGGATGCAGAAGACGCCCTGCCTGATCTGCTTGTTGCGGAGCCGGAAGCTGTCCCGGCAGCGGCCCTTGCGTTTGCCCCGTGGGAAACCGACCGGTTGCCCGCTGCGGCTGCCATTCTTGCCTTGGGCGTAGGCCGACAGGGCGCGGCCGAGATCGACCGCGGCCTCCTCGAAGACCTGGGCCGCGACCTCGTGCCGCCACCTAAGGCCCGTGATCTGCTTGGTGATGGTGCTGTCCGGGGCGGCGACGAAGACACGGCCGGCGGCCTCGCCGCGCTTCCAGGCGTTGAACGCGTTGATCAGGTCAAATCCCGACCACGGCACCATGACCTGCGGATCAGCTCGCCTGGCGGCCATCGCGTTGGTGACCAGTCGCAAGCACTGGTTGTAGGCAAACCTGGAGGCCCCGGCATGCCTGGCGAGGAGCTCCGCCTGGGAGGGGGTGGGGGCAAGGGCGAACCGGAACGTCGTGTGCCGCATGGCGCAAACATATCCGAAAGCTGTGACATTTGAGTCATGCGTTCGGATCGCGAACGCGACTAGGATCCGCTCATGACTGGGTACACCACGGCCGTCGGGCGTACGCTGCACGCGCTCCGGGAGGACGGCCAGGGGGAGTGGGTGGTGCTGGTCCACGGGTTCACCCAGACCCTGGCCGCCTGGGAGCCGGTCGCCGCCCGGCTGCGCGCCCGCTGGCGGCTGCTCCGCGTCGACCTGCCCGGGCACGGTGGCTCGGCCGCGGTGCGCGCCGGCTTCGGCGAGGCGGCCGCGCTGCTGGGTGCGTGCGGGGGGCGGGCCGCCTACGCCGGCTACTCGCTCGGCGGCCGCCTGTGCCTGCGCCTGGCGCTCGACCGGCCGGAGCTGGTGCGCGCGCTGGTGCTGCTGGGCGCCTCGCCGGGCATCGCGGACCCGGCCGAGCGGGCCCGGCGGCGGCGGGCCGACGAGGCGCTGGCCCGCGCCGTGGAGCGCGACGGCGTGGCCGCCTTCCTGGACCGCTGGCTGGCCGGTCCGCTGTTCGCCACCCTGCCGCCGGAGCGGGCGGGCCGCCGGGACCGCCTGGCCAACACCCCCGAGGGGCTCGCCGCGGCGCTGCGGCTGCTCGGCGCGGGCGCGCAGCCGCCGCTCTGGGACCGCCTGGCCGGCCTGCGCTGCCCGACCCTGCTGGTCGCCGGCGCCCTCGACGCCAAGTTCGCCGCCGCCGCCGCCGCGATGGCCGCCGCCGTCGGCCCCACCGCCCGGGTGGCGCTGGTCCCCGGCGCTGGCCACGCCGCCCACCTGGAGCGCCCCGCCGAGGTGGCCACCCTGCTGCAGGAGTTCCTCGCCGAGCACCTCGCCGCGGAGCCCGGTGGGCAGCCGCCCGACCCCGGAGCCGCGGGCCACGGCGCCTTGTGAGGCGCGGGCGGCGCCCGCCGTGGGGGCAGTCACGAGACCCACAGCCCGGCGGCGAGGAGGACGCTGACGGCGAGCTGCAGGCGGGCGGTGCCGGCGAGGGCGGCGACCAGGCCGGCGCCGTCGCTGCGGCCGCGCACCAGCCGCAGCGGCCGCACGGCCAGCGGGACCGCGGCCAGGGCCAGCAGGGCGGGCGGCCGCGCCAGGCCGAGCAGGGCCGCGGCCAGGAACATGGCGGCGACCGCCGCGGTGAACAGGTCGCGGGCGCGGGCGCGGCCCAGCCGCACCGCCAGGGTCCGCTTGCCCGCCGCGCGGTCGCCGTCGACGTCGCGGACGTTGTTGGCCAGCAGGATCGCCACCGCCCCCAGCCCCACCGGCAGCGACGCGGCCAGGGCGGTGGCGGGCACCCGGCCGAGCTGCACGTAGGCGGCGCCGCAGGTGGCCACGACGCCGAAGAAGACCAGCACGGCCAGCTCCCCGAAGCCGGCGTAGCCGTAGGGGCGGGGACCGCCGGTGTAGAGCACCGCGGCGGCGATCGCGGCGGCGCCCACCAGCAGCAGCCGCAGGTCCACCGCGACGGCCAGGGCGAGCCCGGCCGCCGCGGCGACCGCGAACGCGGCCGCGGCGGCGCGCCGGACCGCCGCCGGGGTGGCGAGCCCGGCGGCGACCAGCCGGGTCGGCCCGAGCCGGGCGGGCGTGTCGGCGCCCCGCAGCCCGTCGGAGTAGTCGTTGGCGTAGTTCACCCCGACCTGCAACGCCAGCGCGACCACCAGCGCGGCCAGCGCCCGCCAGGGGCGCAGCGGCCCCTCCGCCGCGGCCGCCGCCGTGCCGACCAGCACCGGGCAGACCGCCGCCACCAGCGTGCGGGGCCGCGCCCCACGGACCCAGACGTTCACCTGCTCAGGGCCGGCGGGGGAACTTGGAGAAGTCCGGCCGCCGCTTCTCCCGGAAGGCGTTGCGGCCCTCCTGGGCCTCCTCGGTCATGTAGTACAGGAGGGTGGCGTCGCCGGCGAGCTGCTGGACCCCGGCCAGGCCGTCGGTGTCGGCGTTCAGGCCCGCCTTGAGCAGCCGCAGGGCCAGCGGGCTGTGCTCCAGGATCCGCCGGCACCACTCCACCGTCACCTCCTCCAGGTCGGCCAGCGGGACCACGGCGTTGACCAGGCCCATCGCCAGGGCCTCCTGCGCGTCGTACTGGCGGCACAGCAGCCAGACCTCGGCGGCCTTCTTGCGCCCCACGGTGCGGGCCAGCATGCCCATGCCGTAGCCGCCGTCGAAGGAGCCGACCCTCGGGCCGGTCTGGCCGAAGCGGGCGTTGTCGGCGGCGACCGTCAGGTCGCACACCAGGTGCAGCACGTGCCCGCCGCCGATCGCGTAGCCGGCCACCATGGCGATCACCGGCTTGGGCAGCCGGCGGATCTGGACCTGGAGGTCGAGCACGTTGAGGCGGCCGATGCCCTGCTCGTCGACGTAGCCGTCCTCGCCGCGGATGCGCTGGTCGCCGCCGGAGCAGAACGCCTCGGGGCCCTCGCCGGTGAGCACGATCACGCCGATCCCGGGGTCGTCGCGCGCCTGCTCGAACGCGGCCGACAGCTCGAACAGGGTCTTGGGCCGGAAGGCGTTGCGGACCTCCGGCCGGCAGATGGTGACCTTCGCGATCCCCTCGGCGGTCTCGTAGCGGATGTCGGTCCAGGTGCCCTGCTGCTGCCACTCCACGGGCGTTCGCGCTCCTGTTCGGGGACGGCGGTCGGCGACGTCGGGGTGTAGCGTACCGGCCGTGTCCGAGTCCGTTCACCTGGTGGCGGTCGCGCTGCCGAGGCCGGCCGCCGCCGAGGCGGTGGCGCGGGCGTGGGAGGCCGGCGAGGCGGTCCTGCCGCTGGACGTCGACGCGCCCCGCCCGGAGCTGGCGCGGATCCTGGCCGCGGCGCGCCCCACCCACCTGCTGGACGGCGGCGGCCGCGCGCGGCGGCGGGACGGGCGGCCGGCGGCGCCGGGCACCGCCGCGGTGGTCGCCAGCTCCGGCACCGGCGGCCGGCCGAAGGCGGTCGAGCTGGACGCCGCCGCGATCCGGGCGGCCGCCGGGGCGGTCTCGTCGGCGCTGGAGGCCGGCCCCGGCGACCGCTGGCTGTGCTGCCTGCCGCTGCACGGCGTGGCCGGGCTGGCGATCGTGGCCCGCGCCTGGCACGGGGGGCTCCCGCTGGAGGTGCACGAGCGCTTCGACCCGCGGCGGGTCGCCGACGCCGCCGGCCGGGCGACGCTGGTCTCGCTGGTCCCGGCGATGCTGTCCCGGCTGCTCGCCGCCGGCGCCGAACTGGGCCGCTTCCGGCGGGTGCTGCTCGGCGGCGGCCCGGTCACGGCCGGCCAGGCCGCGCCCTCCTGGGTGGAGCCGGGCGCGCCGGTGGTCCGCACCTACGGGCTCACCGAGACCTTCGGCGGGGTGGTCCACGACGGCCACCCCCTCGCCGGCGTCGAGCTGCGGGTCGACGGGGGGCTCGAGCCTAGCCCCCCGGTGGACCGAGGCGCCGAGGAGGGCGAGGTCCTGGTGCGCGGCCCGATGCTGTTCCGCGGCTACCGGGGCGACCCGGCCCGCACCGCGGCCGCGCTGCGCGGGGGGTGGCTGCACACCGGCGACCTCGGGCGCCTGGAGCCGGATGGCCGCCTGGTGGTCCTCGGCCGCCGCGACGACCTGATCGTCAGCGGCGGCGTCAACGTCCACCCGGTCGAGGTCGAGGCGGTGCTGGCGGCGCACCCGGCGGTCGCCGAGGTCGGCGTGCGTGGCCTGCCGGACCCCGAGTGGGGCCAGCGGGTCGCGGCCTTCGCGGTGCCGCGCGACCCGGCCGCGCCGCCGACCCTGGCCGAGCTCCGCGCCTTCGCGCTGGAGCGGCTGCCCGCCGCCAAGGCGCCCCGCGAGCTGGTCCTGGTGGCGGCCCTGCCGCGCGGGCCCTCGGGCAAGCTGCTCCGGCGGCTGTTGTCCGCCGCGCCGGTGGCTCAGGAGGAGGCGGCGGGGAAGCCCACGTAGGCCCGCGACCCGTCGGCGTAGGATTCTTCCATATGAGGGTTGAAAGGGGAACGAGTGGCTCGGGAGAATGCCGATTTGGCGCGCGCCGATACCATAGGATTGCAATTGCAGGCTGCTGCCAGCAGCGTTGCGTGCGCGCTTGGAGGGAGGTGCCCCGTGAGCTTCGACGCCGACCCTGCCGCGCGGGACACCGCCCTGGCGGCCGACCAGCCCAAGGCCGACGAGCCCAAGGCGGACCAGCCCAGGCAGGCCGAGCCCGCCCCGCAGCGGCCGCTCGGCCGGCGGGTCCGCGCCCTCGCCGCCCGCTCGATCCACCCGTTCGCCCACGGCCCGGCGCCCGACCGCCCGCTGGAGGCGCTGGTCGGCCTGCACAAGGCCGCCCACCCCAAGGCCGACACCCGGGTGCTGCAGCTGGCCTACGAGGTCGCCGAGCGCGAGCACCGCGGCCAGCAGCGGACCAGCGGCGAGCCGTACATCACCCACCCCCTGGCGGTGGCGATCATCCTGGCCGAGCTCGGCATGGACACCACCACCCTGGTCGCCGCCCTGCTCCACGACACCGTCGAGGACACCGGCTACACCCTCGAGCAGGCCAGGGAGGACTTCGGCGACCAGGTCGCCCACCTGGTCGACGGCGTCACCAAGCTCGACAAGGTGGAGTTCGGGCCGGCCGCGGAGGCCGAGACGATCCGCAAGATGATCGTGGCCACCGCCGTCGACCTGCGGGTGGTGATCATCAAGCTCGCCGACCGGCTCCACAACATGCGCACCCTCCGGTTCCGGCCGGCCCACAAGCAGGAGCGGACCGCCAGGGCGACCCTCGAGGTGCTCGCCCCGCTGGCCAACCGGCTGGGGCTGCAGGTCCTCAAGCGGGAGCTGGAGGACGTCGCCTTCGCCACCCTCCACCCGGCCGAGCACGACCAGATCGCCCAGGCGCTGGAGGCGCGCGCCGCGAGCCGCCGCGAGCACGTCGCGGTGCTGACCCGCCAGGTCCACTCGGACCTGCGGTCCGCCAGGATCAAGGCGACCGTCAGCGACCACCCACGGCACTTCTACTCGATCTACCAGACGATGCTGGAGCGGGGCAGCCGCGAGGTCCACGACCCGGACCGCCTGCTGGTGGTGGTCGCCGGGGGACCGAGCGACTGCTACATCGCGCTCGGCGCCGTCCACGGGCGCTGGCATCCGGTGCCCGGCCGCTTCAAGGACTTCATCGCCGCGCCCAAGCTCAACGGCTACCAGTCGCTCCACACCACCGTGATCGGACCCGGCGACGAGCCGGTCGAGGTGCACATCCGCACCGAGGCCATGCACCGCACCGCCGAGTACGGGGTCGTCGCCCAGGCCAGGGAGGCGCGGAACCGCCGCGCCGCGACCCACGACGACCCCACCGGCAACGCCGACGACCTGGTCTGGCTGCACCGGCTGCTGGACTGGCAGCGGGCGGTCTCCGACCCGGGCGAGTTCCTGGAGTCGCTGCGCTCGGACCTCACCGACCACGAGCTGCTGGTCTTCACCCCCACCGGCGACGCGCTCACCCTGCCGGTCGGCGCCACCCCGGTGGACATGGCCTACGCGCTGCGCGCCGAGCTCGGCCACCGCTGCATCGGCGCCCGCGTCAACGGCCAGCTGGTGCCGCTGGCCAGCGCGCTGACCGACGGGGACGTGGTCGAGGTGCTCACCTCCGCGTCGGAGTACCCGGGGCCGTCGAACGAGTGGCTCGGGTTCGTCAAGAGCCCCCAGGCCCACGTCAAGATCCGCCAGTGGCTGGCGGAGCGGTACCGCGACGACGCCATCGCGGCGGGCCAGCAGGCCATCGACCGGGCGCTCGCCGAGGTCGGCTGGTCGCTGGAGCGGGCCACCGAGGACGGCTCGCTGGCGATGCTCGACTACGACGACCTGGAGGCGCTGTACCGCGCGGTCGGCCAGCAGCAGCTCTCCGCCCAGTCGGTGGCCCAGTGGCTGGTCACCGTCCTCGGTGACCAGCACGACCAGGACGCCTAGGCGCCGGCCCGGCGTTGCCCAGCGAGGTGGACCATGACCCGCGCGCCCCGGTTGTCCCGCACGATCCTGTGGCTCCTCACCGTGCCGCTGGTGGTGACCGGCGCCTGGGCGCTCGGCGCGCCCGAGTCGTTCTACCAGGAGTTCCCCGGCGGCGGTCGCACCTGGGTGTCGGCGTTGCCGCCCTACAACGAGCACCTCATCCGCGACGTCGGCAGCCTCTCGCTGGCCCTGGCGGTGCTCACCGCCGCCGCAGCGCTGACGCTGGGGCGGCGGCTGGTGATCGTCACCGCGCTGGTGCTGCTGGTCTGGTCCATGCCGCACCTGGCCTTCCACCTCGGGCACCTGGAGGGCCTCGCCACCGTCGACCAGGTCGGGCAGCTGGTCACCCTCGGCCTGGGCGTGGCGCTGCCGCTGGTGCTGCTCGGCCTGGCGGCGGCGCGGCCCCGGTCGGCCACGCCTAGGTGAAGATGTCGAGCGGGAGGAACGCCGAGACCACGAAGTTGGGCACGTCCACCAGCTCGCTGACCTTGAGGTCGACCGCCACGCTGCAGATCGCGTAGGCCTGCTGGCGGGTCCAGCCGCCGCGCTCGCCGAGGTGGTCGATCATGTTGAGCAGGGCGTTGCGGGCGGCCAGGGTCAGGTCCTCCGGGCGGTTCTCGCCGTCGCGGGTGACCGACAGGCCGGTGGTGGCGAAGAACCGCCGCGGGGCGGCGTGCTCCGGCGCCACGAAGTAGCCGTCCCTGGAGAACTGCAGGTCGCGGATGCCGAGCGCGGCGGCGCGGCCCTTGTGGACGGCGAAGCGGACGTGCAGGGTGGCCCGCATCTCGATGGCGGTCCCGCAGGTCTCGCAGTCGCCCTGGGCGAAGTGGGCGTCACCGGCCGAGAACAGCCCGCCCTCGGCGTAGACCGGGATGAGCAGCCGCGCGCCCGCGCCGAGCTGCTTGATGTCGACGTTGCCGGCGGTCTCCCGCGGCGGGATGGTCCGCAGCGCCTCGGCGGCGATGCCGGGGTCGGACGGGACCGCGTCGGCCGGGTCGGGCGGCAGCACGAAGCCGCCGCGGTCCAGCGCCGCCTGCTCGCGGACGGTGGTCTCCCGCAGCAGCGCCCGGTCGGGCGCCAGGCCGATGGTGCCCATGAAGGAATGCCCCGGGACGCGGATGCCCGGCAGGTCGTCGGAGGTCGCCCAGCCGTCGGCCATCGCCCACCTGGCCATGTACGGGTCGGGAAACTCGTCCCGCAGGAAGCCGAAGCCGGGGACCTGCACGGTGTAGCCGTAGCGGTCGGGCTCGACCTCCAGGACCTCGACCTCCAGGAGGTCGCCGCGCTCGGCGCCGTTGACGTACACCGGGCCGGTCAGCGGGTGCACCACGTTGAGGTTCGGCCCGGCCACCGTCTCCAGGGTGGCCCGCGGGCCCATCTGGCCGTCGAAGGCGTCCCGGGTCTGCAGCACGACCTCCTCGCCGGGGTCGCAGCGGACCACCGGCGGGATGTCCGGGTGCCAGCGGTTGTGCCCGGTCTCCGGCTCCTCGGGCAGCGTCTTCGCGTAGTCCACCCGCACCTCGTGCGTGGCCATGGCCACCTCCTTGTCGACCGCCTCGGCGCCGTGATCATCCGCCACACCGGCCCTACCAGGGAAATGAGGTAGCCGCGGCGGGAACCTAGGGCATGCGTCCGATCCGGCGCCCGGGACCTTAGCCCTACCGTGACGATCGAGGGACCAGACCACACGGAGGCGAGGTGCACGATGCAACCGCAGACGATCTTCGACGTCGTGGCCCGCGACCACATCGACGACCTCCGGCGCGAGGCACGCAAGGCGCGGCTGGCGGCCAAGGTCCGCCGGCACACCATCCGGCGGCCCCGGCCCCGGTCGGCCTAGCGCAGGCAGCAGACCAGAGGAGGACGGCGTGAGCGCGGTCGCCCACGACCAGCGACGAGCCGGCGGATCCGCCGGCTCGTTCGCGTCTGGGCCGTCCGGCGCCATACTCATGGGCATGGCCGCGCCGCTCACCAGCCCAACGTTCGTCGGCCGGGCCGCCGAGTCGGCCCGGCTCGCGCAGGCCCGCGAGCGCGCCGACGCCGGCACCCCGACCGTGGTGGTGGTCGGCGGCGAGGCGGGGGTGGGCAAGAGCCGGCTGGTCGGCGAGCTGGTGGCCGGCTCGCGGGCCGGCGGCGCCACCGTGCTGGCCGGCGGCTGCGTGGAGCTCGGCGGCGAAGGGCTGCCGTTCGCGCCGATCGTGGAGGCCATGCGCGCCCTAGGGCGTGGCCTCGACGGACCCGAGCCGGCCATGGCTGTTCCGGGGACCACCAAGGCCGAGCTGGCCCGCCTGCTGCCCGAGCTGGGCCAGCCGCCGGCCGGTGGCCCGGAACAGCCATGGCTGGACCTCGGGTCCGGGCAGGGACGGCTGTTCGAGCTGCTGCTCGGCCTGCTGGAGCGGCTCGCCGGCGACCAGCTCACGATCCTGGTGGTGGAGGACCTCCACTGGGCCGACCGCTCCACCCGCGACCTGCTCGCCTTCCTGGTGCGCAACCTCCGCCAGGGCCGCCTGCTGCTGCTGCTCACCTACCGCAGCGACGAGCTGCACCGCCGCCACCCGCTGCGCCCGTTCCTGGCCGAGCTGGAGCGCGACCGCCGGGTCGAGCGCCTCCAGCTCGACCGCTTCGACCGCGGCGAGGTGGCCGCGCAGCTCACCGGCATCTTCGGCGCCGCCCCGGAGGCCGGCCTGGCCGACCGGATCCACGCCCGCTCCGGCGGCAACGCCTTCTTCGTGGAGGAGCTGGCGGCCGCGACCACCTCCGGGCTGGACGGGCAGCTGCCCCCGAACCTGCGCGACACCCTGCTGGCCCGCATCGAGCTGCTTCCCGAGCCGACCCAGCAGGTGCTGCGGGTCGCCGCCGCCGCCGCCGGCCGGGTGGAGCACGAGCTGCTGGCGGAGGTCGCCGGGCTGCCCGAGCCCGAGCTGCTGGCGGCGCTGCGGGAGGCCGTCTCCGCGCAGGTGCTGGTGGCCGACGCCGACGACGGCACCTACGGGTTCCGCCACGCGCTGGTCAAGGAGGCCGCCTACGGCGAGCTGCTGCCCGGCGAGCGGACCCGCCTGCACGGCCGCTTCGCCGCCGCGCTGGCCACCCGCGCGGCGCAGGCGAGCGAGCCGGCGCTGGCCGCCGAGCTGGCGTGGCACTGGTACGCCGCCCACGACCTGCAGCGGGCCCTCCCGGCCGCGGTGGAGGCGGGCCGCGCCGCCGAGGGGACCTACGCCTTCGCCGAGGCCCAGCGGCACTTCGAGCGCGCCCTGGAGCTGTGGGAACAGGTCCCCGCCGGGACCGCACGGGGCATGGACAAGGTGGAGCTGCTGTGGCGGGCCGCCGAGGCGGCCGCCAACACCGCCGCCACCGAGCGGGCGATCGCGCTGACCCGCGCCGCCCTGGCCGAGCTGGACCCCGAGCGCGACCGGATGCGGGCCGGCCTGCTCACCCAGCGCCTCGCCCACCACCTGCGGGTCGCCGGCCGCCCCGGCGCGTTCGAGGCCTACCACGAGGCGGTCCGCCTGGTGCCGGCGGCGCCCCCGACGGCCGAGCGCGCCAGCGTGCTGGCCGGGCTCGGGCAGGCGCTGATGCTGCTGGCCCGCTTCGACGAGGCCCGGACGGTGTGCGAGGAGGCGATCGCCACCGCCCGCGCCGCCGGCACCAGGGCCGTCGAGCCCCACGCCCTCAACACCCTCGGGGTCGCGGTCGCCTGGCTGGGCGACCCCGAGGCCGGCCTGGTCCACCTCCGCCACGCCCGCCGGCTGGCCGGCGAGCTCGGCGTCGCCTACGAGGCGGCGCGGGCCTGCATCAACCTGTCAAGCGTCCTCCACGACCGGCTGGGCCGCCTCGACGAGGCGGTGGCGGCGGCCTACGACGGCCTGGAGGTCGCGCGCGCCGCCGGGCTGCAGCGGACGGTGGGCCGCTTCCTGGCCGGCAACGCGGCGGGCTCGCTGCTGGACCTCGGCCGCTGGGACGAGGCCGACCGGATCACCGCGCCCGCCCGCGAGCTCGGCATCGAGGACGTCGGCGCGGTCACCGTGCACGGCGTGCGGGCGTGGCTGGACGCCGGGCGGGGGGACTTCGGGGAGGCCCTCGACCAGGTGCAGGCGGCGCGGCGGCTGAGCAGCGACGTCTTCATCGCCGCGCAGTACCTGCCAGGGCTGTCGGTGGTCGAGGCCGAGGTCGCCGCCTGGCGGGGCCGGAGCGAGGAGGCCAGGGCGGCGGTCGCCGACGGGCTCACCCCGCCCGCGCACGCCTACGACGACCGGAGCGTGCGGGCGCGGCTGTGCGCGGTGGGGATCCGGGTCGAGGCCGACCAGGTGGAGCGGGCGGGCCCGCGCCAGGACCCCGCCACGGTCGAGGACGCCCGCCGGGCGGCCGCCACGCTGCTGGAGCGGGCCCACGCCGTGGGCGCCGACCACGGCGACGCCGACCTGCCCGCGCTGCTGGCCACCTGCGAGGCCGAGTGGGCCCGGGCCCAGGGCGCCGCCGACCCCGACCGGTGGGAGGCTGCCGCGGCCGCCTGGGAGGCGATCGCCGGCCACCACCCCCACCAGGCCGCCTACGCCCGCTGGCGCGCGGCCGCGGCCCTGCTGGAGCGGCGCGGCGACCGGGAGCGGGCCGCCCGGCTGCTGCGCCAGGCCCACGGCGCCGCGGCCGCCCTCGGGGCGGCGCCGCTGCGCGGCGAGGTGGAGCGGCTCGCCAGGGCCGCCCGGGTGGAGCTGGCGCCTCCCGCCGCCAACGACGCCGTCGTGGCCGCGCCCGCCCCGGCCGGGACCGACCTCGGGCTCACCGGCCGCGAGCTGGAGGTCCTGCGGCTGGTGGCCGAGGGCCGCAGCAACCGCCAGGTCGCCGAGGCGCTGTTCATCAGCGCCAAGACCGCCAGCGTCCACGTCTCCAACATCCTCGCCAAGCTCGGCGTCGCCAGCCGCGTCGAGGCCGCCGCGGTCGCCCACCACGCCGGGCTGCTGGACCCTCCCGCCGCCCCCTGACCGGCCGGGGCTTGCTACCGTCGCAGTATGCGTGGGACCGAGCCGCTGCGGGCGCAGGTCGGAGACCCCGGGCTCTTCGGGCCCGACAGCGTCTCCTGGCAGGTCCTGCGCGAGGCCTCGGTGATGATCGGCGGGGTGCGGGCGCTGCTGATGCACGCCGCCCACCCGCTGGTGGTCGCCGGCGCCAGGCAGACCGGCATGTACGCGACCCAGCCGTGGCGGCGGCTGGAGCGGACCCTGCGCCTGACCTTCACGGTGGTGTTCGGCACCGGGCGGGAGGCGGACGCCGCGGCCAGGCAGATCGACGACGTCCACGCCGCCGTCCACGGGGTCGACCCGGTGACCGGGCTGCGCTACGACGCCCGCGACCCGGAGCTGCTGCTGTGGGTGCACGCCTGCCTGGTCACCAGCTTCCTGGAGTTCGAGCGGCTCACCATCGGCCGGCTCGACGACGCCGGCCGGCAGCGCTTCCACGAGGAGCAGCTGCTGGTGGCCGAGCCGCTGCGCCTGCCTCGCGACCGCGTCCCGGCGACCATCCAGGGCCTGCAGGCCTACGTCGACGAGGTGGCCGGCGGCGGCATGCTGCGCCGCACCGACGGGGCCGCCTCGGTGGCCGCCCTGGTCCGCGACCCGCCCCGGCAGGTGCCGCGGCGCCGGCTGTGGCGGGTCGTCAGCTTCCTGGCGTTCGCCACCCTGCCGCCGCCGCTGCGCGAGCTGTACGAGGTCGACCACGGACCGCTCGACGAGCTGCGCAAGCGGGTGGTCTGCGGCGCCATGCGGCTGGACCGCCCGGTCATGCCGCCGAGGCTGCGGTTCATCGCCCCGGCGATCCTGGCGGGCGCGCGCCTCCGCGGCGAGCCGGCCGAGGTCGCCGACGCCGGGCTGTTCCTGGCGTAGCGGCGCTCAGGCGCCGGCGGCCGGCGCCTGGCGGCCCGGCGCGGGCAGGTAGCCGCCGCCCCCGCCAGAGCCGCCGCCGTCCTTGCGGCAGCCGGCCAGGGCCAGGCCGAGCGCGAGCAGCAGCGCGATCACGAGCAGCAGCGTGCGGCGTGCAGGTCCCATGGTCATCTCCTCCGACGGGGGAACCCGGCCGGTGCGCGCCCGATTCCCGCCGGAGGTAGCCTGCCACCATGGACGACCCGCTCGCCCGCTGGCGCGACCAGCTCGAAGCCTGGGCGATCCCCGAGGAGATCCTCGCCGCCGCGCCGGAGTCGCCGTGGGGCTTCCCGGTCGGGCTCTTCCGGGCCAGGGCCGAACGGGCGGGCGCGAGGCCGCCGACCCCTTCCAGCCAGGAGGCCACCGGCTTCCTGCCGCCCGGTGGCACCGTCCTGGACGTCGGCGCGGGCGGCGGCGCCGCCAGCCTGCCGCTGGCCGGCCGGGCGGGCCGGCTGGTGGCCGTCGACCAGTCGCCCGGCATGGTCGAGGCGTTCCTGGCCGCCGCCGCGGCGGTGGGGGTGCGCGCCGACGCCGTCCAGGGAAGCTGGCCGCAGGCCGCAGGCCAGGTCGGCCCCGCCGACGTGGTCGTCTGCCACCACGTGCTCTACAACGTGGCCGACCTGGCCCCCTTCGCCGGGGCGCTCACCGACCATGCCCGCCGCGGGGTGGTGGTGGAGCTGACCGACCGCCACCCGCTGGTCGGCCTGGGCCCGCTGTGGCGCCGCTTCCACGGGCTGGAGCGCCCGTCGGGCCCGACCGCCGGCGACGCGGCCGCCGCGTTGCGCGCCCTGGGGCTCGACCTGGCGCGCCAGGACTGGGAGGCCGACGGCGGCCTCGGCTTCGACCGCTTCGAGGACCTGGTGGCGTTCACCCGGCGGCGGCTCTGCCTGCCCGCCGGCCGCGACCCCGAGGTGGCCGAGGCGCTGCTGGAGGCCGGCACCCACGAGGCCGGCGGCGTCTGGGTCTCCGCCGGCCCGCGCCGCCTCACCACCCTGTCGTGGCCCGGCTCGGCCGGGCCCGGGTAGCCGGGCGGGCCCTACGGCCGTGCCGCCGCCAGCTCCGTGCGCAGGCTGGCCAGCGGCAGCAGCCCGAGCCCGAGGAGGGCGTCGTGGAAGCCGCGGACGTCGCCGCCGGCGGCGGTCCACTCCTCCCGGAGCGCCTCGATCTCCAGCTGCCCGAGCCGGTAGGTCAGCGCCTGCCCCGGGACCGCCGCGTAGCGGTCGGTCTCGGCGGCGGCGGCCCACTCGTCGCAGCCGCTGGCGCGCAGGGTCGCGATCGACCGCTCACGGGTCCAGCCGAAGGCGTGGATGCCGGTGTCGGCGACCAGCCGCGCGGACCGCAGCGCCTGCTGGTTGAGCATGCCGAGGCGTTCGTGGTCGTCGGCGTACAGCCCCATCTCGTCGGCCAGGCGCTCGCTGTACAGCCCCCAGCCCTCCGCGAAGGCGGCACCCTGCAGCTCCGAGGCGTTGCGGCGGAGCGGGTGACGGTCCGGTGCCTCCAGCTCCAGCGCGATCTGCAGGTGGTGGCCCGGGTTGGCCTCGTGGAAGCTGGTGGCGGCGAGCTCGTACGCGGGCCGTGGCGGCCTGGTGTTGACGAAGTAGGTGCCGGCCCGCTCGCTGGTCCCGGCGAGGTAGTACTCGCCCAGGTCGTCCTCGTGGGCGGGGTCGACCGGCACCACCGCGCAGTTGCGGGCCGGGAGCCGGCCGAACCAGCCGCGCACCGCCTCCCAGGAGCGGGCGACCTGGTCGCGGGCGAGCGCCATGATCTCCTCCCGTGCGGCCAGCCGCCCGCCCGGCCGGTCCTCCAGCGCGGCGACCGCCTCGGCCGGGTCGGCGTGGCCGAGCCGCCGCGCCAGTTCCGTCCGCTCCTCCTGGACCCGCCGCAGGTGCTCACGGCCCAGCTGGTGCACGGCGTCGGGCTCCAGCGGCATGGTGGTCCAGCCGAGGACCTCGCTGCGGTAGGTGTCCATGCCGCCGGGCAGCGCCGCCAGCCCGAGCGCCTCCTGGGCCCGCGGCAGGTAGCCGCGGAGCACCTCGAGGAACCGCGCGTAGGCGGGGTAGACCTGCCCGCGGAGCGCCTCGACCCCGCGCGACCGCTCCTCGTCGCCGCCGCCGGCCAGCGGCGCCAGCGCCGGGCTGTCGGCCACCGGCGTCGCCAGCAGGCGTTCGACCTGCCCGATGGTGCGCGCGACCACCGCCCGGGGTGCGACCACGCCGCTGGCCACCCCCTCGGCGGCGTTGGCCGCGACGGCGTCGAGGTAGGCGGGGAACGCGGCCAGCCGCCGCAGGTAGGCGGCCCGCTGCTCGGCGGTGTCGCCGGGCTGCTGGAACGCGACCACGCCCAGCATCAGCCCGGGTCCGAAGCGGAAGCCGATCGGCATGTGCCCGACCGCCCACAACCGGTCCATGCCCTGCGCCAGGCAGCCGAGCTCACGGCGCGCCAGCGCCACGGCGAGCGCCAGCGTCCGCCGCTCCTCGGCGGCGAGGCGCGCGGCGTCGATGCCGGCGGCGGCCGCCAGCAGCCCGGCGTGCACGCGGTGCCGCTCGGCGCGGCCGTGCTCGCCCGGGTCGGGCAGGACGTCGTCGAAGCGGGGGTCGCCCACCAGCGTCGCGAGCAGCGGCTCGACCGCCAGGAAGCGGTCCCAGTAGGCGTCCAGGACCCGCACGGCCTCGCCCGTCATCCGCCGATCCTACGCCAGGCGCTCCAGCACGGTCCCGTCGCCGGCGACCACGAAGGCGGTCGGCACCACCGCCACGTGGTAGCGGCGGGCCAGGTCGGGCCGCCTGGACACGTCCACGGCGTGCAGCGGGCGCGGCCCGGCCGCCAGGCGCCGCTCCAGCTCGTGGCAGTCGCTGCACAGCGGGTGGGTGAACTGCACCACCACGACGCCGGCCGCCGGCGCGCCCAGGCCGGCCAGGTCGATCGCGCCCACGGTGCCCGCGCGGACGCCGCGGAACCGGGCCCCCAGCTTGTACAGCTCGCAGCCGGTGCAGAAGCCGGTGACCGCCGACAGCAGCGCCAGGAAGGCCACCACGCCGCCGAGGGCGGCGCCGGCCAGCGGCAGGCCGGCCAGGTAGGCGAGCGTGGCGGCGCCCAGCACCACGGCGCCGACCTGGTTGGCGAACCGGGGCGGGCGGGCGTCCTCGACCCTGCCCTCGCCCAGGCGCGGCTGGACGAGGCGGAAGTAGGCGACGCACGCCAGGCACCAGCGGCGGCCGAAGCGGAGCCCGAGGATCAGCTGCGCCGCCAGCACGGCGAGCAGCACCCACCACCCGGTGGCCACGGCGACCAGGCTGACCAGCCCGATGGTCGCCTGGTTGAAGCGGGGCGCCCGGGCGTCGATGACGTCGGTGTCGTCGTAGGGATGGGCGGTCGGGGCGGGACGGGCCGTGGTCGTGGGCATCGCGGTACCACCTGGGTGTGCCGTGCGGGTGGGGGAAGGGCCCGGTGGGTCAGGCGGCCGCGGCGGCGTTGCGCGCCAGGGGCGACCACCGGGCCCGGCGACAGGCGCAGGACACCACGCGCCCGTGGTCGAGGGCACGGTTGCGGGTGAGCCGCACGGTGGTCATGCGGGCACGGTGCCGCAGCCGCCGCGGGTCTGTCAACCGGCCGCGGGGGCGACCAGCCGGGCGCGCAGCCGGGCGAGGTCCTCCGGCGCCACCCCCGCCGCCCGCAGGTAGCCCTCGACCCCGCCGTACCGGTCCTCCAGCCGGCCGAGCACCTCCAGCATCACCTCGGCCGTCGGCGCGAACCGGCGCAGCCACTCCTCGCGCTCGGCGCGGTCGCCGGGGCCGTGCTCCAGCCACTGCTGGTCCCGCGGCCGCAGGCACTCGGCGGTCAGGGCGTAGTCGGCGGCGACCGTCGCCGGCGCCACCCCGACCAGGCCGAGCAGCAGCGCGGCGATCAGCCCGGTGCGGTCCTTGCCCGCGGCGCAGTGCACCAGCACGCCGCCCTCCGGGGCGTTGGCGACCGCCGCCATCACCGCGGCGACCGACCGGCGGTAGCGGTCGAGGATGCCGACGTAGTCGTTGGCCAGCGTGGTGACCTCCTCGGGCGGCGGGACCGCCGGGTCGAAGATCGACACGTTGGCGTAGGCGATGCCGTGGGTGTCCGGCTCGGCGAAGGGGTTGGGGTGGTCCGCGACCTCCTCCGGCAGCCGCAGGTCCACCATCGACCGCACGCCGTAGTCGAGCAGCGCCTGGCGTCCCGCCGGCCGCAACGCCGCCAGGCTGTCGGAGCGCACCACCGCGCCCCACCTGGTCTCGCGCCCGTCCGCCGTCGCGTAGCCGCCGAGGTCGCGGGCGTTCAGCACGCCCTCCCAGGCCAGCCGCCGCGTCCATTGCCGCTCGATCGCCACCCGAACCTCCGTCCCGTGCTCCTGTGCTGCCGTGCCGCCGAAGGCCAGGGTAGCCGCGGCCGCTCCTCGACCACGTCGGCGGCCGGCACCGGGCGGGCCGCGTCCGCGGCGCCCAGCCCGGCGGCGAGCCGCAGCAGGCGCTGGCGTCCGTGCCGGTACGGCGCGGCGATGCTCACCCTGGGATCCTGTTCGGCCGGTTCGCCCCGGCGGCGACGAACTCGGTGACCGCCTCCACGACACGGTCCAGGTGGGGGACGTCGGGCAGGTGGAAGGTGCCGTCCAGCGGCAGGAAGCTGGCGTCCGGCAGGGCCGCGGCGAGCTGCCGGCCGCCGGCGAACGGGATCACCCGGTCGCCCCGGTAGTGGAGCACCAGCGCGGGGGCCCGCACCCGCGCCAGCAGCGCCGACACGTCGGTGTCGTAGATGGCCTCCAGGTAGCCGGCGGCGACCTCGCGGTCGGCGGAGTCGCGCAGCACCCTGGCCAGGTGCAGCGCCGCCTCGGGCGAGCTGCCCGGGCGGTACAGGTCGGCGATCAGCCGCGAGCCCATGCCCCAGTGGGCCCGGACCATGGCGACCATGACCCGGCGCAGCTCGGGGTCGGTGAAGACCGCCGGCCCGCTGGCGTAGGTGCCGTAGAGCACCAGCCGGTCGACCAGCTCGGGGTGGTCGGCGGCCAGGCCCAGCGCGATCGGGCCGGCGCCGGACATGGCCAGCAGCGAGGCCGGCGCGCCCACCGCCTCGACCACCGCACGGAGCTCCCGGACGCTGGGGGCCAGCCCGAAGTCGTCGACCCGCCCGCCGGACAGCCCGGTGCCGCGCCGGTCGTACATGACCAGGCACAGCCGCCTGGCCAGCCGCTCCATCACCGAGGAGCGCGGGTCGCGGCCGGAGGCGGAAACCTCCAGGCTGGAGACCCAGCCGGGCAGGACCACCAGGCGCGGGCCCGCGCCGGCGGTCGCCCAGGCGATCGGCGGGCCGGGGTCGGGATGGGGCAGGTAGCGGACCCGCAGCCCGGTGAGTCCCGGCGGCGACGCCGGGGCCGCCGCCGTGGGCCCGCCGGGCGGGCCCGGCGCGGCCGGGCGCTGGCCCTGGGGCAGCTCCTGGCGGAGGACCTCGCCCTGGAGCCGCTGCAGCGCCGGCGACGGCTCCAGGCCGAGGTCGCCGGCGAGGCGGGCGCGGTACTGCTGGTAGGCGGCCAGCGCCTCCGCCTGCCGGCCGAGGGCGTACAGCGCCCGCATGAGCGTCGCCCAGCCCTGCTCCCGCAGCGGGTGCTCGGCGACGAACGCCTCCAGCAGCGGCACGACCTCGGCGGGCCGGCCGCCCTCCAGCAGGGCCGCGCCGTGGCGCTCCTGGGCGGTCAGCCGCGCCTCCTCCAGGCGGATCGCCTCCAGCCGCGCGACCTCCTGGTCGGCGAAGCCGGCGTAGGCCGGGCCGCGCCACAGCGCCAGCGCCTCGGCCAGCAGCCGGGCGGCCGCGGCCGGGGACGCGGCGCCGGCCTCGGCCAGCAGCAGGTCGAAGCGCCCGGCGTCGACCTCGCCCGGCGCGACCTCCAGCAGGTAGCCCGGCGACCGCGTCAGCAGCCCGCCCCCGTCGCCGGCGGCGCGCAGCGCCTGCCGCAGCCGCGCCACCTGGCTGTGCAGCGCCGCGGCCGGGTTGTCGGGCTGCTCGTCGCCCCACAGCAGGTCGGCCAGCCGGTCGGCGCTGACGACCTCGCCCGCGCGGGCCAGCAGGGCCGCCAGCAGCGCCCGCTGCCGCTCCCCGCCGAGCGGCAGCGGCCGGCCGGCCGCGTCGACCGCCTCGACCGGCCCCAGCACCCGGAACCGCACCGGCATCAGGATGACCAGCCCTCCACCTCGGACCCCAGGGCACGCTACCAGCTTGACAGCGGACCGCCAGCGGCGTGGCCGGGGCTGACAGCCGGTCGCCAGCGGCGTGGCAGCGGGCCGGCAGCCGCCCCCCGGACCCTGGTGCCGCGAGCCCGCCCCGCCGAGGAGGTCCGGATGCCCAGCGTCGCCACCGTCGCCGCCGCGACCGTGCTGGCCCACGACGGCACCGAGGTCCGCCTGCGCCCGCTGCGCCGCGAGGAGCGCGACCTGGTCGCCGGGTTCTTCGCCGGGCTGTCGGAGGAGTCCCGGCGCCGGCGCTTCCTGGGGCCGATGCCGCGGCTGCCCGAGGCGATGCTGCGGCACCTGGTCGGGGTCGACGGGCACCGGCACGTCGCGGTGGTCGCCGAGGTCGGCGGCGTGTGCGCCGGCATCGGCCGCTACGTCGTCCTGCCCGACGAGCCGGACGCGGCCGAGGTGGCGCTCACCGTCACCGACCGCTTCCAGGGCCGCGGCATCGGCCGGCTGCTGCTCGGCGCGCTCGCGTCGGCGGCCGGCCGCGGCGGCGTCGGCGCCCTGGTCTACCTGGTCGACCCGGGCAACCGGCCGATGCTGGCGCTGCTGCGGTCCATGGAGGTGGAGCTCCGCTTCCGCGACGGGCTCGTGCAGGGCCGCCAGCCGCTCGCCCGCCGCCGTGCGCCCCGCGTGGCATGATCACCGCATGGGTGCCTCGGCGCGGCTGTTCGTGGTGGCGCGCAACCCCGACGCGGGCTCGCGGCTGCCGTACCTGGTGCGCGTGCCGCTGCCAGGCAGGGACCTGGTCCTCAAGGCCCGCGAGCCGTGGCCCCGGACCGGCGCGGTCTACTGCCACCCCGCCGAGGGGGAGTGGCCCGACCCGCCCGCCAGCGCCGAGATCCTCGAGCAGGTGCCGGTCCGCTCCTGCCGGCGCCGCGGCGCCGCCATCGACCTGGTGCTGGACCGCGCCCGCGAGCACCGCTCCCAGCTGGTGTTCACCAGGGCCCGCGGCCGCGAGGTGATCTTCTGGCAGTCGCCGCGCACCGCCAGGGCCGCCCGGCCGGGGGTCCGGGTGCCAGGGCGGCGTGCCTCCGGGCTCGGCGAGCTGACCATCCTGGTCGACACCCGCGAGCGCTACCCCTGGCGCTTCGGCCGCCAGCGGGGGGTGACGCTGGAGCGGCGGGCGCTGCCCGCCGGCGACTACGCGGTGGAGGCGCCCGGCGGCGGGGAGCTGGCCGCGGTGGTGGAGCGCAAGACCCTCGCCGACCTCGCCGGGTCGCTGGTCGACGGCGGCCTCGGCTACCTGCTCGCGGAGCTGGCCGAGCTGCCGCGGGCGGCGGTGGTGGTCGAGGGCCGCTACGGCGGCGTGTTCAAGCTGGAGCACGTGCAGCCGGGGTTCGTCGCCGACCTGCTCGGCGCGCTGGCGGTGCGCTACCCGACCGTGCCGGTGGTGTTCTGCGACACCCGCCCCCTGGCCCAGGAGTGGGCCTACCGGTTCCTCGGCGCCGCGGCCGCCGAGCTCAGGCGAGCGGCTCGGGGGTGAGGAGGGCCTCGTCCTCCTCGTCGCCGAAGCCGATCCCGAGGCCGCGGCAGGTGCGGATCATCTCGTGGTCGGTGGGGACGGTGCGGACCTTGCCGGCGCACTCGGGCATGGGGATGGTGGCGATCTCCATGCCGTCGGCCACCACCACGACGCCGTACTGGCCCTCGGCGAGCACCCGCGCGGCCGCCGCGCCGAAGCGGGTCGCCAGGATCCGGTCGAAGGGCGTCGGCTGGCCGCCGCGCTGCAGGTGGCCGAGGACCACCACGCGGGCGTCCTTGCCGGTCACCTTGCCGACCTGGGTGGCGACGTAGGCGCCGACGCCGCCGAGGGTGCCGGTCGCCTCCTGGTAGAGCTGGCCGCCGCCGCGCTCCGTGGCGCCCTCGGCGCAGACCACGATCGAGAAGTTGGCGCCGCGGAACTCGCGGGTGGTCACCGTGGAGGCGACCGCCTCGATGGTGAACGGGATCTCCGGGATGAGGATCACGTCGGCGCCGCCGCCGAGGCCGGAGTGCAGCGCGATCCAGCCGGCGTCGCGGCCCATCACCTCCAGCACCATCACCCGGTCGTGGCTGGCCGCGGTGGTGTGCAGCCGGTCCAGCGCCTCGGTGGCCACGGTCAGGGCGGTGTCGAAGCCGAAGGTCTGGTCGCAGCCCCACAGGTCGTTGTCGATCGTCTTGGGCACGCCGACCGCGCGCACGCCGTAGCGGGCCAGCTCGGCGGCGATGCCCTGGCTGCCCTCGCCGCCGATCACCACCAGCGCGTCGATGCCGAGCCGGCGGGCGTTGGCGGCCAGCTCCTTGTAGGGGGCCGGGTCGCGGACCAGCTCGCCGTCGATCCGCATGGCCGCGAAGTGGCCCTTGTTGGTGGAGCCGAGGATGGTGCCGCCCCGCGGCAGCAGGCCGGCCACGGCCGAGCTGTCCAGCGGGCGGACGCGCGGCTTGCCGACCAGGCCCTCGAAGCCGTGCTCGATCCCGGTCACCGACCAGCCGTACTCGACCTCGGCCGTCTTGACGACGGCGCGGATCACCGCGTTCAGCCCTGGAGCGTCGCCGCCGCTGGTGAGGATCCCGATGCGTCGGATCGGCGCTGCCATGTCCGGTTTCCCCCAATTGCCGCTTGCTCGTCCGCCCGGTCAAGGCAGGGTAGCGCCGCCACGTCCGCCGGTCGAGCACCGCCGCCGCCGTGGTTGGCCTGCCGCCTTCGCTGGGTATGGAGCGTGCGGAGCATGCCGGGTCGACCGGATCGTCCGGGCACGGCCGGCGGCCACAGGAGCCGACATGAGCACGGGACAGCAGGCACGGCAGGCACAGCGGGCGGCGCGGGAGGCGGCCGACAGCGGGCCGGTCCGGACCCTCGGCCGCGTCGGCCTGGCCGCCTACGGCGTGGTCCACCTGCTGATCGCGTGGCTGGCGCTGCGGATCGCGACCGGCGGCGGCGGCAAGGCCAGCAAGTCCGGCGCGCTGCGCACCATCGCCGAGCAGCCCGCCGGCCGGCTGCTGCTGTGGGTGATCGCGGCCGGGCTGGCCGCGCTCGCGCTGTGGCAGGCCGCCGAGGCCGCCTGGGGCCACCGGCACCGGCAGGGGCGCCGCCGGAGCGTGCAGCGGCTGGTGAGCGCGGGTGAGGCGCTGCTGGCGGGGGTGCTGGCCTTCAGCGCCGCCCGCGTCGCCGCCGGCGGCAGCGCCGACACCGCCGACGAGAAGGCGGGGCTGGTCGACGCCGCGCTCGAGCTGCCGGGCGGGCAGCTGCTGGTCGCGGCCGCGGGGCTCGCGGTGGTGGGGGTCTCGGTGTACCTCGTCTGGCGGGGGGTGACCAAGCGGTTCGTCGATGACCTCGACCTCGCCGGCGCCGACCGGCGCGGACGGCAGCTGGCGGTGCGGCTGGGGCAGGTCGGCTGGCCGGCGCTGGGCGTCGCCTACGGCATCGTCGGCCTGCTGGTGGTGGCCGCCGCGGTCACCTACGACCCCAAGAAGGCCACCGGCACCGACACCGCGCTCAAGACCCTTGCCGGCCAGCCGTACGGCGTGGTGCTGCTGCTGGCGGTGGCGGCGGGGCTGGCGTGCTTCGGGCTGTACTGCCTGCTGGACGCCCGCTACCGCCGCGGCTGAGGCGTCGGCGCAGGGCGACCAGCGTCCCGGCGGCGAGCACCAGCGCGCACGCGACCGGCACCCAGTCGCCCGCCCTGGCGTAGGGGGTGCGCCCCGCCGTCAGCGGCACCTCGACCACGGTGGCGCCCCGCCAGCTCCCCGGCTGCCACGCCAGCCGCCGCCCGCGGGCGTCGAAGGCGGCCGAGGTGCCGCTGACGGCGGCCTGGACCACCGGGCGGCCGGCCTCCACCGCCCGCACCGCCGACAGGCTGGCGTGCTGGTCCAGGCCCCAGGTGTCCTGGAAGGTGGTGTCGGCGGTCTGCACCACCACCAGGTCGGCGCCGGCGGCCGCCAGGTTCCTGGCCAGGTCGGGGAAGGCCGACTCGAAGCAGACCAGCGGGCCGACGTCGAACCGGCCGGCCGGCAGCACCGTCAGCCGGCTGCCCCGGTGCCGGTCGACGTCGGCGGCGTCGGTGAAGCCGGTCACCCAGCCGAGCAGCGGCCGCAGCGGCACGTACTCGCCGAAGGGGACCAGCCGCAGCTTGTCGTAGCTGCCGACCGGTCCGTCCGGCCCCACCAGCAGCGCGCTCTTGTAGATGCCGCCGCCGCCGCGCTCGGCGTCGACGTTGGCGAGCACCGGCGCCCCGGCGGCCCTGGCGGCGGCGGCGAGGCGGGCCAGGTCGCCGGGGTTGGCGGCCGGGTCACGGCCGACGCTGCTCTCGCCCCACACCACCAGGTCGGGGGCGGCGGCGGCGAGCTCGCGGCTGAGCCGCTCGCTGGCCTGGAAGCGCGCCTCGACCGGACCGACGACCCCGGGCTGCACCAGCCCGACCCGCACGGTGGCGCCCGCCGCCGGCGGCGGGCGCCACGCCCACCACGCCAGCGCCAGCAGCGGCAGGGCGACCGCGACGGCGGCGGCCGTCACCCTGGAGCGGCGCGGCACGCCGCCCGCCAGCGCCGCCGCGACGGCGACGTTGACGGCGACCAGCAGCAGGCTCACCGCCCAGACCCCGCCGAGCGCGGCGACCGACAGCAGCGGCGGCGCGTTCCACTGGCTGGCGCCCAGCAGGCCCCAGGGCCCGCCGAGGCCCTCCCAGGAGCGCACCGCCTCGCCGGCCACGAACACGCTCGGCAGCAGCACCAGGGCGGCCGCCAGCCGGCGGCGGCCGAGCAGGTGCCAGGCGAGCCACCCCAGCGGCAGCCACAGCGCGGCCAGCAGCAGGGCCAGCGGCACCATGAACGGCCCCACCTTCGGCGTCAGGAAGGCGTTGACGGCCAGGAAGAAGCCGGTGCCGGCCAGCCAGGCGCGCACGGCCGCCTCGCGGGCGTCGGGGGCGGCCCTGGCCAGCAGCAGCACCGGCACCAGCCCGACCAGCGCCAGCCACCACCACCCCGGCCGGGGGAACGCCAGCGCCAGCGGCGCCCCGAGCGCCAGCGCGGCCGCCCGGCCCCACCATCGCTTCACCGGGGAACCTCCCTGGGTCCCGCAGGCCACGCGGGGCGGCTCAGAGGTTCATGGCGACGTACTTGATCTCCAGGTACTCGCCGATGCCCTCGGCGCCGCCCTCGCGGCCGAAGCCGGACTGCTTGACGCCGCCGAACGGCGCCGCGGGGTTGGACACCATCCCCTGGTTGAGGCCGACCATGCCGGTCTCCAGGCCCTCCACCACCCGGAAGGCGCGCTTGAGGTCGCGGGTGTAGACGTAGGCGACCAGCCCGAACTCGGTGTCGTTGGCGGCCGCGACCGCGGCCTCCTCGGAGTCGAAGGCGGCCACCGGCGCCACCGGGCCGAAGATCTCCTCCTTGAGCACCCTGGCGGCCTGCGGCACGCCGGCCAGCACCGTCGGCTGGTAGAAGTAGCCGGGGCCGTCGCCCGGCCGCGCGCCGACCACCGCCCGGGCGCCCTTGTCGAGCGCGTCGCCGACCAGCTCGGAGACCTTGTCGACGGCGTCCTTGTTGATCAGCGGGCCGACCTGGACGCCCTCCTCGGTGCCGCGGCCCAGCCTCAGCGCGCCCATGCGCTCGGCCAGGCGGTCGGCGAACTCGCCGGCGACCGGCTCGGCGACGTGGAAGCGGTTGGCGGCGGTGCAGGCCTCACCGATGTTGCGCATCTTGGCGATCATCGCGCCCTCGACCGCGGCGTCCAGGTCGGCGTCGTCGAAGATCAGGAACGGCGCGTTGCCGCCCAGCTCCATGGAGACCCGCAGCACGTTGTCGGCCGCCTGGGCGATCAGCTTGCGGCCGACCTCGGTGGAGCCGGTGAACGACAGCTTGCGGGTCCGCGGGTCCTGCAGCAGCGGCCCCATCACCGCGCCCGACGAGGAGGTGGTGACCACGTTGAGCACCCCGGCGGGCAGGCCGGCCTCCTCCAGGATCTGGGCGAGGGCCAGCATCGACAGCGGCGTCATCCCGGCCGGCTTGACCACCATGGTGCAGCCGGCCGCCACCGCCGGGCCGATCTTGCGGGTGCCCATCGCCATGGGGAAGTTCCACGGGGTGATCAGCACGCACGGCCCGACCGGCTGCTTCATGGTGAGCAGCCGCCCCTTGCCGTTGGGCGCCACCGCGTAGCGGCCGTCGATGCGGACCGCCTCCTCGGCGAACCAGCGGAAGAACTCGGCGGCGTAGGCGATCTCGGCCTGGGACTCGGCCAGCGGCTTGCCCATCTCCAGCGTCATCAGCAGGGCGAGCTCGTCGGCGCGCGCCGTGATCGCCTCGAACGCCCGCCGCAGGATCTCGCCGCGCTCCCTCGGCGGGTGCTTGGCCCAGTCGGCCTGCGCCGCCACCGCAGCGTCCAGGGCCGCCAGGCCGTCCTCGGCGGTGGCGTCGGCGACCTCGCACAGCGTCTCGCCGGTGGCGGGGTCCTCGACCGGGAAGCTGCCGGCGCCGGCCGCGTCGCGCCACTGGCCGCCGATGAGCAACCGCGGGTTGACCGCGCCGACGACCGCCTGCTCGTTGGTTGCGATGGTCATGGTCTCCCGCCTCCTCTGGCGAACCGCCGTTGGCCGGCCGTGCACCCGTCAATGTAGCGCCTCCGGCCCGGCCGCCGACCCGCCGGCACTCCCCGGCGCCTGGCCGGGCCGCCGACCCGCCGGCAGGCCCTCGGCGCCCGGCCGGGCCGCCGGCTTGCGCCCGGCCGGCGCCGGCCCCAGGCTGGTGGCATGGGCAGGCTCCGGGGCCTCGGCGTGGCGGCGGCGCTGCTGCTCGCCGCGTGCGCGGCGGGGGAGCGGCCGGCGCCCGCGCCCGCGCCCGAGCCGGCCCCGACCGCCGCCGGTGGCGTCGCCTGGCGCCGCCTGGCGCCGGCCCCCTCGGAGCGGACCGAGGTCGCCGCGGCCGCCGCCGGCGGCCGCATCTACGTGGCGGGCGGCTACGCGCCCAGCGGCGACACGGTCGCCACCGTCGAGGTCTACGACCCCGCCGCGGACGCCTGGACGGCCGGCCCCGAGCTGCCGGTGGCCGTCAACCACGCCATGGCCGCCGCGCTGGACGGCGTCGTGCACGTGGCCGGCGGCTACGGCACGGACCGCCGCCCCAGCCAGCAGCTGGTCCGGCTGGAGGGCGACCGGTGGCGGCCGCTGGCGCCGCTGCCGGAGGGCCGCGCCGCGGGCGGCCTGGTCGCCACCGACGACCGGCTGTACCTGGTCGGCGGGGTCGGGCCCGGCGGCCTGGCCGGCGACACGCTGGTCTACGACCCGGCCGCCGACCGCTGGTCGACCGCGCCGGGCCTGCCCACCCCGCGGGAGCACCTGGGCGCCGCCGCCGCCGGCGGCCGGGTGGTGGTGGTCGGCGGCCGGGTCGCCGGCCTCGGCGACAACCTCGACGCCGCGGAGGCCTACGACCCCGCCGCCGGCCGCTGGACCGCCCTGCCGCCCATGCCGACCGCCAGGGGCGGGCTCGCCGCCACCGCCACCAGCGACGGCCTGGTGGTGGCGGTCGGCGGGGAGGCCGCCGCGACCTTCCCCGAGGCCGAGGCGCTGGACCCGCGCAGCGGCCGCTGGCGGTCGCTGCCGCCGCTGCCCACCCCACGGCACGGCCTGGGGGTGGTCGCGGTCGGCCGGGTGGTCTACGTGCTCGCGGGCGGTCCCCGGCCGGGCCTGCACGCCTCCGCCGCCAACGAGGCGATCGACCTCGGCGGGCTCGACGGGTAGCGGCAACCACCCCCTTGCGCGTTGAGTTAGGGTGGCCTAAGGTCAGCGCGATGTTCGTCTGCCACTGCCGCGCCGTCACCGACGGCGAGATCCGCGCGGCGGTCGCCGCGGGGGCCCGCGACCTCGAGGAGGTCGGGCGCCGCTGCGGCGCCGGCGTCACCTGCGGCGGCTGCTGCCCGCTGATCCAGGAGCTGCTGGCCGAGCACCAGGCCGAGCCGCCCACCGCGCCGGCCCTGGCGGCCCGCGCGGGCTAGTCGCGGAGCTGCTGCGCCAGGTAGTGCGCCTCGCCGATCTGCTCGACGGTGGCGAGCTGCGTCTCCCACCAGTCGAGGTGGCCCTCCTCCTCGGCGATCATGCCGGCGAGGAACTCGCGCGTTCCCTGGTCGCCGACCTCGACGCAGGTGGCGACGTAGCCGTTGAGGTCGCCCACGGCGGTCCGCTCCAGCTCCGCCGCCAGCCGGATCTGCTCCAGGGGCGTCTCGCCCACCCTCACGGTGCCGAGCCGCTGCAGGTTGGGCAGGCCCTCCAGGTACAGGATGCGGTCGATCAGCTCCTCGGTGTCGCGCATCTCCTCCAGCGACAGCTCGCGGTGGCGCTTGGCCAGCCGGGCGTAGCCCCAGTTGTCGCACATCCGCGCGTTGAGGAAGTACTGGTTGATGGCGGTCAGCTCGAAGGTCAGGTGCCGGTTGAGCAGTTCGACGACACGCGGATCGCCCTGCAAGCGCTCCTCCTCGGGTCCGGGTCCGACGGCGTCCCGGTAGTCTCGGCCACCGCGAGGGCCTTGGCCAGCATCCCGCAAACGCGGTCAGGGGTACCCGGCCCAGACGCCGACCCGCTCGAACCGCAGCGGCACGTCGACCAGGATCAGCTCGCTCGGCGCCTCGGCGGCGACCGTGAGCGACGGCTGGCCGGTGACCTTGGCGGCGTCGCCGGTGGCGGCCGGCTCGCCGTCGAAGGAGGCGCGGCCGTCGATCAGGTAGGCGTAGGCGCCGCGGCCCTCCCCGATCGGGTGGACCACCCGGTCGCCGGGGGCCAGCGACGCCACGTGGACGCTGGCGTCCTGGTGGATCCTGACCGCCTCGCCGCCGCCGGGGCCCATCACCTCCAGCAGCCGCCCGGCCCGGTCCTCGCGGGTGAACACCCGCTGCTCGACCTCGGGGGTGAGGCCGGGGGTGTCGGGCAGGATCCAGATCTGGATGAACCGCATCGGCTCGTCCTTGGAGGCGTTCTGCTCGGAGTGGAAGGCGCCGGAGCCGAGGGTCATGCGCTGCACCGCGCCGGGCGGCAGCGGGCCGGGGGCGCCGCCGACGGAGTCCTCGTGGCGGAAGCTGCCCTCCACCACGTAGGTGAGGCCCTCGACGTCCTGGTGCGGGTGGAGCGGCCAGACCGCCCCCGGCACCAGCCGGTCGTCGTTGAACACCCGCATCGCGCCGAAGCCGTCGTTGTCGGGGTCGCGGTAGTGGTCGAAGGAGAAGTGCCAGCGGGCGCTGAACCAGCCGCCCTCCTCGCGGTGGATCTCCTGGTCGCGCCGGATCGTCAGCATCGCCGCTCCTCCCTCGCCGGCTGCGGGAACGGCGGCCAGGGTGACCTTGATAGGCTGGCGGCGCAACGGGACCGGCGTGGACGGCGAGGAGGCGGGGTGGTGGTGCAGGCTCCGGACCGGCGGTCCGGCCGGGTGGCCGTGGCGGTCGGCCTGGCGCTGCTGCTCGCCGCGCTGGCGCTGCTGCTGGAGCCGCCGGGCCGCCGTGGCGCCGCCGCCGTGCTGCTGGCCGCCGGCCTGGTGGTCGGGGTGGTGGCCGCCGCCCGCCTGCCGCTGCCGACCCGGCGGCGCACGGCGATGGAGCGCCTCAACGACGCCGCCTTCGTGGTGGTGCTGGCGGGCGTCGCGCTGATCGCGGTGCGCCTCGCGCGACCCTGGACCGCCGCGCTGCCCGGCCTGCTCGGCGGCGTCCTGGTCGGCCGGACGCTGCGCCCGCCGCCGCCCCCGCCCGACCCGTCGCGCTAGGCCTCGCCGGGCTCCTCGGCGTGCGGCGGCAGGACCCGGTCGGCGAAGTGCCGCTGCACCCAGTAGAGGTACTCGAGCCGGCCCTTGACGATCCGGTCGACCTCGAAGTCGGTGGCGAACTGCGGGTACACGGTCATGATGGCCGGGTCGACCTCGAAGTGGCCGTGGTTGTCGACCACCCCGGGCGGCAGCGGCTGCTGCCGGTCGTCATCTGGCACGCTCGGCCTCCTCGTAGGCGCGGTCGAGCAGGTACTTGCCCGGGTTCATGACGTTGTTGGGGTCGAGCAGCCGCTTCAGCTTCAGCATCAGGTCGAACTGCCCGTCCTTGAGCTCCACCGGGATCAGGTCGACCTCGCCCTCCCTGGTGGCGCCGTGGCAGGCGGAGATCGAGCCGCCGGCGTCCAGCGACACCTGCGCGATCTCCCGCTTCAGCTGCGTCCACGCCTGCCAGCTGCGCTCGTCGAAGCGCTGCTCCCAGACGCCGATGTCGATCTCGACCAGGAAGTCGCCCCAGCCCTTGTAGGCGTTGTTGGTGTAGAAGAACATCCCCCAGTTGTCGAACACCTCGTGCTCGGCGACGTAGCGGTCGGCGATCTCGTGCCAGCGCCGCTTGACCATCGGCAGCTGCGAGTAGGTGATGGCGGCGTCCTCGCAGTGCCAGCTCATGTGCACCGCCCGGCTGCGGGAGCGGCCGTGCAGCGGGGTGGCGTAGCGGTCGTGGCGCGAGGCCCAGTCCAGCTCCGAGAGCTCCTCGCCCAGGTAGCGGCCGCCGGTCTCGGCGCCGATCCGCATCAGCCGGTCGCGGGCGGCGGCGACCTCGCCCTCGCTGCCGTAGGCGGCGACCGCCACGATCGAGCGCAGCGACTCCGGCTCGGGGATGTAGGCCTCGTCGTCGCGGCGCAGGTACTCGACCTTGCGCTCGTCGAACAGGATCACCCCGGCGAGGGTGGCCAGGTTGGAGCGGCAGAACGGCTGCATCGCCCGGTAGCCGTCCTCGAACGACGGGTAGCCGAAGAAGGCCGGGAACTCGGCCTCGGGCCGCGGGTACAGCTCCAGGGTGCACTCGGTGACGATGCCGAGGGTGCCCTGGTGGCCGAGGAACAGGTCCTTGAGCCGGTAGCCGGTGGAGGAGTGGCGGATCTTGCGCCCGCCGCCCTGGCCGACCTCGATGACCTCGCCGGTCGGCAGGACGAACTCCATGCTGATGACGTTGTCGCGGACGTGGCCGTAGCGGCTGCCCAGCAGCGACCAGCCGCCGGTGCCGACCCGGCCGCTGACGATGCTGACCGGGTACGAGGCCGGGTCGTCCGGGTACCAGACCCCGTACGGCGCCAGCAGCTCGTTGAGCTTGAGCATGTTGATCGACGGCTGGATGGTGACCGTCCAGTCGGTGGTGTCGACCTCCAGCACCTTGTTCATCCGCTTGGTGTCGACCACGATGCCGCCGCGCATCGGCTTTGCCCCCCCGTTCACGCCGGGGGCCCCGGCGCGGGGCACGATCGGGATGCGCAGCCGGTTGGCCAGCTTGACGATGGCCACCACCTCGTCGGTGGTCTCCGGCAGCACCACCACGTCCGGCGCCTCGTCGGCCCAGCGGTGGAAGGGGAAGGGGGCCGGCACCATCGCCCGGATCAGCCGCCCCTGGGGGGCGACCACCACCCGCCGCTCGCCGCAGACGTCGACCAGCTCGGAGACCGCCTCGCGGGTGACGGTGCCGCTCATGGTCCCCCCTCCTCCGCGACCTGCTCCCGGCGCGCCGGCGGCGACCCCCCGTCGCCGCTCGTCGCGCGGCGCCGGGGGGCCTCGGCCCG
>Ga0081538_10000706_pt1 | contig 36619 bp, 42 predicted proteins | sample TabmetS5T2R1_FD_71022 | JGI IMG/M metagenome (GOLD analysis project Ga0081538, IMG submission 71022) | Tabebuia heterophylla rhizosphere microbial communities from the University of Puerto Rico - S5T2R1 | ecosystem: Host-associated > Plants > Roots > Rhizosphere ...
AGCTTCGGCGAGATCGTCGCCGGCATGGCGCTGCTGCTGCTGATCGGCTACGCGTTCTCGTGGGTCTTCGCGTTCATCGGGCTCTCCTCGTCATCACCCGAAGCGTCGAACGCGTACGGGTTCACGATTCTCTTCCCGCTCACGTTCATCTCGTCCGCGTTCGTCCCGGTGGAGACGATGCCGGACTGGCTCCAGCCGATCGCCGAGCACAACCCGTTCACGACGATGGTCGACGCGGCCCGCGCGCTCTTCGTCGGCACGCCCGCCGGCAACGACATCTGGGGCGCCGTCGTCTGGTCGTTCCTGATCATCGGCGTCTTCAGTGTCCTGTCGGTGTGGAAGTACCGCCGGGCCGTCGGCCGCTGATCAGCGTCGCGGCCATGACGAGCGCGATCGCGGCGACCTGACCGGCCGCTGAGACGAGCCCGAGCGGGATCGTCGCCAGGACGCCGACGACGGCCACACGGCGTCCGGAGGAGAAATCGATGCGGAACATGCGAAGCGTCGCCGTGTCCGCTGCGACGAACATCGCGACACCGACCGGCAGCACGACGGCGGTCTCCCACGCGAAGTCTCCAAGTGGGTCCGGGATCGCCTTCTTCAGGGCCGCCGCGACGAGGATGACGCCCAGCAGCAGGAAGTAGTGGATGTATCCCGTCAAGAGCGCGAGCCGCGGTCGCTCGGCCACCGGCGTCGTGGACATCGCCTCCTCGACCTCCTCCTCATGGGAGAAGTAGGTCCACCAGAGCGAGGCGCTGAGCGCAAGGGCGAGCACCGCGATCAGCGCCAGCTCGAAGCCGACCTCTGCGCCGGCCGCACCCACGCCGAGGACGACGATCGACTCACCGAGGACGACGATGACGACGAGGCCGTGACGCTCGACGAAATGCGACGCAGCGACCTGAAAGCCCTCGATCGACATCTTGGTGATGTACGGGAGGAGCCAGAGGAGGATCGCCGGCGCCGCGATCAAGGCCCACTGGAGCGGCCCGTCGACGAGCCCGGCCGCAACGAGCATCAGCGCCGCGGCGACGTTGTATGGGACGAGCGACCGGATGGCTTCGGAGTCCGGTGCGGACGTCGCGCGTAGGTAGAGCCAGCTGTGGAGCGCAACGACGGCGAGGTAGCCGAGACCGAACGCCGGCCCCCCGTCCTCGAACGTCGTCGGGATCGCAAGCGCCATGACGAGGAAACCCGCCATGCCACCGAGCAGCAGCAGGATGTGTCCGACGACGTCGAGCGCGTTCGTCAGCCACACGTAGCCGTCGTAGATCCACCAGATGACCGAGAGGAGCAGGACGACTTTCGCGAGACCGGCCCAAGTCGGATCGTCGGCGAGGAGGCCGGTCAGCTGCGTCAGCGTGAAGACGAAAACGAGGTCGAAGAAGAGCTCGAGCGACGAGACTCGGTCTGTCCGCTCTGCGACGTGCGCCACCAGGCGACGTTATCGCCCGGTCCGAGAGCTAGGCCGTCCGGCGGCGTAGCGTCGACGCCCCCAGGACGAGCGCGACCACGATGAACCCGGCGATGACGGCCGCGTCGAAGGCGAGTCGAGCGTCGAGAACGTCCGTGGCCGCTCGGGCCAGCGCGTCGTAGGCGTACGTCATCGGCAGCGCGTAGGAGATGAGCTCGAGGACGCGCGCCATCTGCTCGGTTGGTACGAGCAACCCAGCGAGGAGGAGCTGGGGAAGAACGAACGCCGGCATGAACTGCACGGCCTGGAACTCGGTCTGCGCAAACGCGCTCAGGAAGAGCCCGAGCGCCATCCCGAGCACCGCGTTCGCCACCGCCAAGACGACGACGAGCCAAACCGGCCCGGCGGCATCGAGCCCGAGGAGCCCGAACGCAACCGCGGCGGTCAGACTCGCCTGCACAACGGCTACTGCCGCGAATGCAAGCCCGTAGCCGAGCAGTAGGTCCAGCTTCGCGAGCGGCATCGACATGAGGCGCTCGAGCGTCCCGGTCGTCCGCTCGCGCAGCATCGCAATCGAGGTGACGAGGAACATCGTCACGAACGGGAAGATCCCGACCATCGGCGGCCCTACCCGGTCGAACGTCGCCTCCTGACCGTCGAAGACGTACCTGAACAGCGTCATCAGCAGCGTCGGGACGAACAACACGAGCGCGAGCGTCCGGTGGTCGCGCCGGAGCTGCCGGAGGACGCGTCCCGCGGTCGCGAGCGTGATCCGGACGCTCACGATGCCTCCGCGAGGGCGAGAAAGGCGTCCTCCAGGTCGTCCGCATGGGTCTGATGACGCAGCTCGTCCGGCGACCCTGTTGCCACGATCCGCCCTTCGCGGACGAGGACGAGGTCGTCGCAGCGCTCCGCCTCGTCCATCACGTGGCTCGAGACGAGCAGCGTCGTGCCGGCGGCGGCGAGCTCGTGAAACGTGTTCCAAAGGTCACGGCGCAGAACCGGATCGAGACCGACCGTCGGCTCGTCCAGGACGAGCAGCTGCGGCTCGCCGAGCAGCGCCGTCGCGAGCGACACGCGCGAACGCTCGCCACCGGAGAGCGTTCCGACGATCTGGTCGGCGCGCTCGGAGAGGGAGACGACGCGCAGCGCCTCTTCGACGCGGTCGGTGGATGCGTCCAGGATGCGCGCGAAGTAGCGCAGGTTCTCGCGCACAGTGAGATCGCCGTAGACGGAGGGCGCCTGGGTCACGTACCCGACGACGTGGCGCAGCTCGGGCGAGCCGGCGAGCTTGCCCAGAACGGTCACCTCGCCACTCTCGACGATCTGCACCCCGACGATCGAGCGGATCAGCGTCGTCTTCCCCGAGCCGCTCGGCCCGAGTAGGCCGGTCACGACCCCGGGCCGGATGTCGAGCGAGACACCGGGCAAGACGAGTCGGCCCCCGCGGCGAACGCGCAAGTCGCGAATCCGAACCGACGGACCGTAATTCATCATTCGTTGAAATATACTAGATGGATGGCCGTCCGCAAAAGGGGTCGACGACCGGGGTCGAGTGGTACGCGCGAGCAGATCGCCCATGCGGCGCGCCGGCAGTTCGCCGAGCTCGGCTACGACCGAACCACGATTCGCTCAGTGGCGGCGGACGCGGGAGTGGATCCGGCACTCGTCATTCATTACTTCGAGTCGAAGCAGCAGCTCTTCCTCGTGGCGGTCGACCTCCCGTTCCAGGTGGACGAACTGGTCGAGCGCCTCCAAGGCGGACCTCGCCGCGAGGTCGGTCAACGAGTGGTCCGATTCGCGTTGGAGGTGCTCGCCGACCCGGAAGGACGGGAACGCTGGACCGGGATGATTCGCGCTGCGGCCTCAGACCCGGACGCCGCAGCAATCCTTCGAGAGGTGCTGACCCGACGGATCTTCGAGCCGCTGGCGGAAGCGCTCGGTTCGGACGATGCTCAGCTCCGGGCGAACCTCGCCAGCTCGCAGATGGTCGGCCTGGTCATGGCGCGCTTCGTCATCGGCATCGAGCCCTTGGCCTCCGCCGACGAGGAGACGATCGCTTCGGCGATCGCCCCCACGATCCAGCGGTACCTCGTCGGCGAGCTCTAGGCGAACAGACCCATCGGGTCGTATTGCCGCCGCAGCGCGACGAGGCGTTCGAAGTTGCGATCGCCGTGCGACGCGCGGAGCAGCTTGTCGCCTTCCTCGAAGTCTCCCGGGAAGTTCAGGTACGCACCTCCCGTCGAAAACGGCGCCAGATCGTCGATCGCCGCCCTCGCCCAGGCGACGTTCGCCTCCGCCTCCGCGCGCTCCTCCCAGTTCGCCTCGACGCCGATCAGGTACAGCGGCCGCTTGCCAAAGGCCGTCGCTTCCGGATCGACCCGGCCCATCGCCCCGCCGTGGTACCAGACGTCGATCGTCGAGTGATGCGACGGCGCCGACTCTGCGCTCGCCATCAGGCGCGCGATCGCGTCGTCGGCGAGCTCCTCGAGATTCGCCGACTTCCAGTAGTAGAACCAGCCGTCGGGGTAGTCGGCGTCGAGCACCTGCTGGGCATCGACGTACTGCATCGGCTCGCTGAAGTCGGCGATCGGATCGCCGAGCTCGCGAAGCGGAGCGAGCAGGCGCTCGCCCTCCGAGGAGTCACCGGCGTAGAGCGCAAGCAGCGCGGCATACGGACGCCCGTGCGCCTCGACCGGAAAGTCGTCCACGTGCGGAACGTGCCCGAGCACGGCGAGCGTGGTGACCTCGTCCGGCGCGGTCGCCATGTACTCCTCGTGCGCGCGGAGGATCTCGTGAGCGCGCTCACCTGGATAGAGAACGAACACGAACATCACCTCGGGGCCGATCTCGTGCAGGCGGAACTCGAAGGAGGTGACGATGCCGAGGCCGGCGCCGCCGCCGCGAAGACCCCAGTAGAGATCGGCGTTCTCGGTCTCGCTCGCCGTCAGCTGTCGGCCGTCGGCCGTCACGACCTCATAGGCGAGCACGTTGTCGGCGGCGAGGCCGTGCTTCCGGCGGAGCCAGCCGATTCCGCCGCCGAGGGTAAGGCCGGCGACTCCGGTCTGCGACACGACGCCGACGGGGGCCGCCAGTCCGTGGGCCTGCGTAGCCGCATCGAGCTCGCCCAAGGTGACACCGGGCTGGACGCGCGCGGTCTTCGACTTCGGATCGACGTCGATCCCCTTCAGCTCCGAGAGGTCGACCACGAGGCCACCGTCGTTCAGCGCCGTGCCGGCGACGCCGTGGCCACCGCCGCGCGCCGTGACCCGGAGGCCGTTCTCGCGGCCGTAGTTGACCGCTTCGACCACCTCCGCGGCGCTGGACGGTCGCGCGATCGCAGACGGACGCTTGTCGATCATCCCGTTCCAGAGCGCACGCGCTTCGTCGTACGCCGCTTCGCCGGGGTGGAGCAGCTTGGTTGTGAGGGCTGTGTTGGTCATGGCCGAGGGTTATAACAGACTATCTAGTCTGTTTCAAGTCCTCTGAGAGCATAGATCTTGAGTCTTTCGGCATCGAAAGAGACCGGATGGTTGGTAAACTTGGAGCCATGGCACGTGACGGCACGGCGACCCGGACGAAGATTCTCGACGCTGCTCAGGAACTGGTGCTCGACCAGGGGTTCGCCGGGACGTCCGTCGACGACGTCATCGCCGCCGCGGAGACGACGAAGGGGGGCTTCTTCCACCACTTCCCGTCGAAGCAGGAGCTGGCGCGCGCCCTCGTCGAGCGGTACGTCGCCGAGGACATGGAGCTCCTGGACGACCTGTTCACCCGCGCCGAACGGCTCAGCCGAGACCCGCTCCAGCAGCTGCTCCTCTTCGTCGGCCTGCAGGAAGAGGCCGCCGACGAGTTGACCGGCGACGATCCGGGGTGTCTGTACGCATCCTTCTGCTACGAGCGAGATCTGTTCGACGAGGGCACGCGCGCGGCGATCGCCGACGCCGTCCTCAGCTGGCGGACGCGGACCCGGGCGAAGCTCGACGAGGTCGTCGAGCTCTACCCGCCGCGGATCCCGGTCGACCTCGACGCGCTCGCGGACGAGGGCCTGACGCTCTTCGAGGGCGCGTACGTTCTTTCACGGGCGCTTGGGGAGCCGCAGCTGCTCAAAGGCCAGCTCCGGCACTTCCGCAACTACCTCGAGCTGCTGTTCTCGCCCGCGCCGGCCTAGAAGCCGAACTCGACCTCGGTGAAGTACCAGAGGCTCGACGTGCTCCAGAGCAGCACGAGCACGGTGAAGAGCGTCCCGCCGACGAGCGGCAGCGTCCACCGCGGGTGGTCGCGGTCGTGGACGAAGAAGAGCTTCACGGCGAAGACGCCGTAGATGAACGTCCCGAGCAGCGAGTGGGCGAAGACCCGCGCGTCGTCGGTCTTGAAGCCGAGGATGAAGATGCAATGGAAGGCCACCGGCAGCGTGCAGAGGATCGCGAGCCGCCCAGACCAGCGATGGATCCGGTTCACGCTCGGCGGCGGCACGGGGACGATCCCCGTCAGCTTCCCGAAGATGCGGGCGCCGGTCGCGATCTGCACGATGGCCAGCACCGCGGCGGCGGTCGCGAACCACGCCTTGAACGCGATCGGCGTCGAGAAGACGCTCGTGACGATGTCCGTGTAGATCGACTCGACGCTTGCGGCCAGCACGCCGCGCCGACCTTATTACGATCGCCGCATGTCGTCGCGCAGAGTCCGCCTCGTCGTGGTGCCGGCGATCCTCTTCGCCGTCGTCTCGGGAAGCGTGTTCGTCCTCGCTCAGCTCCATCCGGCAAAGGATGAGCCGTCGGCCTCCGCGTCGGCACCCATGGGCGGTGGCGGGGCGGCGAGCGGCGAGCAGCTGTTCGCCCAAAACTGCGCGAGCTGCCACGGCGAGGGCGGAACCGGAGGCGGCGTCGGTCCGACACTCGCCGGAGCCGAGATCACTCTGGACGAGGCGCGCTCGACGATCGAGAACGGCAGCGGCGTGATGCCCGCCGGCCTGGTCTCGGGCCAGGACCTCGAGGACGTGCTCGCCTACCTCGAGACCATCTTCGGATGACGACTGAACTCGCCCGTTTCGGGGTAGGTTCCGAGTGATGCGACGGTTCGTGGTCCTCGCAGCGCTCTTCGCTCTCATCGTTGCCGCCACCAGCACGGCGACGCCGACCGCAACCCCGACGGCACAGGGCTCGGGCGGCGCCGCGGCCACCGTCGACGTTCGCGCCACGCAGGCTGCGATCGAGATCCTCGAAGACGGCGGCAACGCCGTCGACGCGGCCGTTGCCGCCGCTGCAGTCCTCGGCGTGACCGAGCCCTTCTCGTGCGGCATCGGCGGCGGCGGCTTCATGGTCATCTACCGCGCGAAAGGGCGGCACGACAGTCGCGTGACGACGATCGACCACCGCGAGACCGCGCCGGCCGCGATGCGGCCCGACTCGTTCCGCGAGAACGGTCTCGTGCTGCCCTTCAACGACGCTCGGTACAGCGGCCTTTCGGTCGGCGTCCCCGGGACGGTTCGTGGGTGGAGCGACGCATTGCGCCGCTACGGGACGATCTCGCTGAAGGAGGCGCTCGAGCCGGCAATCGACGTCGCCCGAGAAGGCTTCCCCGTCGATCAGACCTTCTTCGACCAGACGCAGTCGAACGTCGACTGGTTCGACGACATTCCGGCGACCGCGGCGGTGTTCCTCGACCCCGACGGCACGCCGCGCGACGTCGGGACGATCTTCAGGAATCCCGACCTCGCAAGGACCTACAGCCTGCTGGCGAGGCGCGGCACACGAGCGTTCTATCGCGGCGACCTGGCGGACGCGATCGTCCGGACCGTGAAGCAACCACCCGTTGCACCGACGGCGAACCACGTCTGGCGGCCGGGCTTGATGGAGAGCAGCGACCTCGCCGGCTACCGAGCGATCGAACGACCGCCGACGCACGTCACCTATCGCGGCCTGGACGTCTTCAGCATGGGCCCGCCGTCGAGCGGCGGCTCGACCGTCGGCGAGGCGCTGAACATCCTCGAGGGCTACCCCCTCTCGACCATGACCCGCGCGGAGGCGCTCCACTACTACCTCGAAGCGTCGCGCTACTCGTTCGCCGACCGCAACGCATACCTCGCCGACCCCGCGTACTTCGACGTCCCGCTCAGCGGTCTTCTGTCGAAGAGCTTCGCGGCGGAGCGCCGCAGCTTGATCACGCCGACGGCCGCGACCAGCCCCGTCCCGCCCGGCAATCCGTTTCCGCACAACACCGGTGAGGCGTCCGTCACGTCAACCCACGGGGGAACGACGACGCATCTGACGGTCTCCGATCGCAAGGGGAACGTCGTTTCCTACACCTTCACGATCGAGTCGACCGGCGGCGCGGGCCTCGTCGTGCCCGGCTACGGGTTCCTGCTGAACAACGAGCTGACGGACTTCAACTTCGACTCGCTGACCCATCCGAACAGAGCCGAGGGAGGCAAGCGGCCGCGGAGCTCCATGTCGCCGACCATCGTCACGCGGAACGGCAAGCCGTTCCTGGCGCTGGGGTCGCCCGGCGGCTCGATGATCATCACGACCGTTCTCCAGATGCTCGTCGACCGGATCGACCTCGGCTCCTCGACACCGACGGCGCTTGCGAACCCGCGTGCGAGCCAGCGCAACACGGCCGCGACTGCCGCCGAACCGGCCTTCATCGCCTCAGCTGAGGCGACGGCCCTTCGCGCCCGCGGCCACACCTTCACGACGACTCCGGAGATCGGAGCGGCGACGGCGATCGAGTTTCTCTCCCGCCGTCAGGTACTCGCGGCGGCCGAGCCGACTCGCCGCGGAGGCGGCTCGGCGATGGTGACCGAGCAGCGGCGCGGCGATGACGACGACGACGACGACGACGACGATTGAGGCCCCGCCGAAACGGGGCCCCAACCGCTGAACGTCAGTACGAAGCCCGCGTCAGTGAGCCGTAGAACCGACCGGCCGGGCTCGTGAACCCGTAGCCGGGGTTCGCGGACGTGTAGCTCTGGGCGTCCGCGCGGAGCTTCGAGATGATCTGCGCCGGCGTTCCGGTGCACGCGCCCGTCGAGATGCACAGGGCGGCGACGCCCGCGACGTGGGGCGAGGCCATGCTGGTCCCCGAGAGCGTCGCGTAGCCGCCGAGCATCGACGTCGAGAAGATGCAGGTACCAGGCGCCGCGATCGTGTGGTTCTGATCCGCGGCCAGCACCGCGAAGTTGCTGAAGTTCGCCTCGGTGTCGTCGACGTCGCTCCGACACGTTGAAGCGGCACCGCCGCCAGGCTGGCCGTTGAAGTCGGCGATCGCCGTGACCGTCAGCACCTCGCCGTAGGTGGCAGGCGCCGTCGACCTGAAGTCGACACCGTCGTTCCCGGCCGCGACGACGTGCGTGACGCCGGCGGCGGTCGAATTGCAGATCGCCCGGTGATAGGCGTCGTTGTTCGAGTTGCCGCAGTTGTTGTCGTCCGTGCCGCCGCCGCCGAGGCTCATGTTCGCGACAACGATGTCGTTGGCCGGGTTCGCGTCGGTCCGCGTCCCGGTCACCCAGTCGATCCCGCAGATGATGTCCGTCGTCAGGCCGACGCCCGCGTCGTTCAGCACCTTGACGGCGTAGAGATTCGCGCCCGGCACCACGCCGACGACGCCGTTTCCGTCGTCTTTCGCGGCGATCGTGCCGGCGACGTGCGACCCGTGGCCGTTGAGGTCGTTGAAGCCGATCCCGGGTGCACAGTCGACACCGCCGACGACGTTCAGGTCGGGATGCGACGGATCGATCCCCGTGTCGATCACGGCCACGTTGACGTTGACCGAACCGCTGCCGTTTCCGGAAGCGGTGCTGGAGAGCTCACCGTCGATGCGGTTGATCCCCGTCGGCAGCGTCTGCGCCGTCGCGCGAAACACGCGGTCGGCAGAAACCGAGGCGATGCGGCGGTCGTTCTTGACGGCTGCGAGTGCCGCCGGGGTCATCTCCGCGGCATAACCGTTCAGGGCGTGGCGGTAGCGGTGGACGACCGTCACGCCGGCAAAGCCCTCGTGGTACGCGGCGACGGCGTCGGGATTGACGCCCTCGTCGAGTACGACGATGTGGCGAGCCGCGGACGCAGTCCCTGCGACGGCGGCTCCAAGAGTAAGAGCAACGAGTAGAGCAAATACGTGTTTGAACATAGAAACGACCTACCCGCGGAACGCCGCTCGTCAAACGTTTGGCATCAGGCGGCCAGGGCAGAGACCACTTGCGAAGCACTCGAACCCAGGAGGGCCCATGCCGAGCAAGCAGGCGAATGTCAAGAACAAGAAGCAGTACGAAGCTCTGAAGGACAAGGGCATGTCCAAGGAGCGTGCGGCCCGGATCGCGAACTCGCCGGGCGCGTCGAGCCGCGGCGGGAAGAAGTCCGGCTCCGGCTCCAGCTCGAAGCAGGGCGGGACGACCGCTCAGAAGAAGGCAGCCGGCCGCAAGGGCGGCAAGGCCGCAGCGCGCAAGAGCTAGCGCAACAAGGGCTCCACGATCGACTCGAGCTCCCGCCGGTAGCTCGCGCCGTCGTACGCGCGGACAGGATGTGGTGGGAGCTCGTGCTCCGCAATCCGCCCTCCCCGCCTGATGTAGAGCGCCGGGTAGATCTCCGCGCCGGCGTTGATCTCGACGGCGGCCGCCACCGCGTCGTCGCCGCCTGAGTCGAGGAAGTGCTCGAGCGGGACGATCCCCTCGTCGCGAAGCCCGTCTTCCGACACCGAAACCACGCGAGCAAGGAAGTTCTTCTGGATCCAGAGCTCGGGTGCACAGGAGAGCTCGCGCAGGAGAAACTCCACGACCTCGTCGCGCTTCATTGCTCGCCGCTCGCGCTCAACGCCCAACCGGTCGGCGATGTGCTCGGCGACGACGCGGGCGTTGTAGCGGAATCCGTTCACCGAGGTCGAGTTCGGAGAGGAGCCGTACTTGCGCATGCCTCGCGAGCCGGCGGTCACGTTGCCGGCGAAGAAGACACCCGGCATGGAAAGGCTCTCGAAGAACGGCGACAGAGCCGGAATGCGATCGTTCAAGACTGTGGTGACGCCAAGCTCGCGCAGGTCCTGCAGCGGGGCCTGGAATCCCGTGGCGAGGATCACCTCGTCCGCCTCGAACTCGAGCCGGCCCGGCCAGGTCGTCCCCTCCGCGATCACCCGCCGCCCGCCGTTCGTCCGCTCGATCCCGGAGATCGCAGCGTCGACCACAAAGGTGCCCGCCCCGCCCCGGACGTACTCCTCGTAGGGCTGGAGATAGCGGACGCGGAGCGGCGAGTGCGCGAGCAGCTCGATCTGGACTGGACGAGGCGAGACGAGTGTGAGTTGCTTAGCCCACGGCAGCAGGCCGTGGCCGATCTCGAACCCTGAGTTGCGTTTGCCGATGATGACGACCGTCTTGTCGCGGTACGCGCCGGGTGGTCGCGTATCCACGTAGTGCGACGCATGCTCCGCACCCGGGATCGGCGGTACCCACGGCTCAGTCACGCCGAGCGCGAAGACCACAAAGCGGCAGCCGTACTCGCCGTCGGTCGTCTCGAGCACGAACCCCTCGCCCTCCTGCCGCGTGCCGGTCCACCGGCACCCGTAGCGCACCTGGACGCCGGCGCGCTCGGCGAACGCGACGAGCCCCGCCTCCATCTCCGCGCGCGAGGGCACGTCGAAGCTGCGATCCATGAACTCCGGGACAAGCGCCCGCGTCCCCGCGTCGCCGACGAGGCTGTTGTGGTCGTACCACTCGTACTCGCGCGAGTCCCGGTCGACCGGCGCGTCCGGCTTCGTCCAGCTGATCAGCCGCTCGAAGATCGGGAAGCGACGAAACATGCCGCCCGGCGTGTCGTCCCGCGAGAGCACGGCGTGCCGGACACCGAGGCGCGTCAGAAAGTGGCTGGTCTGGAGACCCCCCGGGCCGCTCCCGACGAGGACGACGTCGTAGTCCCCGGGCGGAAACGGCTTCGCGCCTACGTCTTCCATTCGGTCGTGATCCGGAGCCGGCGTGCCTCGGCCTGGAGCATCCGGAACATCACGCGCGGGTACTGGACGAGGAACGGCTCCACCTCCGGGCCGGGAATCTCGAGGCAGCGCAGGAGCGTCGCGGCCTCGACGTCGGCGTTCGGCGGTGCGCCGGTCAGCACGCTGATCTCGCCGAAGAACTCCCCCGGGCCGAACCTTGCCCGTTCTATGCCGTCGATGCGGATCACTGCGTCACCCTCGAAGATCACGAACAACCCGGAGCCGCTGAGCCCGGTTCGGAGAATCCGCTGGCCCTCCGAGAAGACCTCCTCGTCGAAGCGGTGCGCGATGGACTCGATCTGCGCCGGGGTGAGATCGGCGAAAAGCGACAGGCTTGCCAGACGCTCGGCGATGTCGGGGCGTTCAGCCACGCGCCGAGCTTAAAGCGGGTTCGGGCTCCTTTTCGGCGGGTCGGCTGACCATCAGCGCAACGCCGACCACGATCGCAGCACCCGCGACCAGCGTTCGGCCGGTGACGACCTCGTCGTTGAACGCCCAGCCGAGGAAGACTGCGATCACCGGATTGACGTACGCGTAGGTCGACACGGTCGACGCGGGCGCCACTTTCAGCAGCCAGACGTACGCGCTGAAGCCGATCAGCGACCCGACGACGACCATGTACGCGGTCGCCGCGAGCGCTTCCCACGTCAGCTGCGCCTCACCCAACTCGCCGCCGAGCACGCCGACGACGGCCAGCAGCGAGCCACCGGCGAGCATCCCCATCGCCGCTGCGAGCAGCGTGTCCTGCGGCAGCGCCGAGCGCGGTCCGTACAGCGATCCGGCCGCCCATGAGAACGCACCGAGCACGATCACGGCGGCGCCGATCGGCTCCGCTCCGAAATCACCCGACGGATCCACGAGGAGCGCAAGGCCCGCGAAGCCGAGTACGAGCCCGAACACGGCGCGACCGCCGAGCTTCTCGCCAAGGACGATCCATGCCAGCAGGGCGAACCACAGCGGGATCGTCCCGACGAGGAGAGCGGCGATGCCTGACGGGACCTCCTGCTGCGCCCAGGCGAGGCCGCCGTGCGAAACGAGGAAGAGCAGGCCGCCGAACACGAACGCGGCTCCCCATTGCCGCGGCCCCAGGCGGAGGTCGCCGCTGCGTCTCCACCACACCCACGCGAAGAGCAGGCTGCCCGCGACGAGGTGCCGAAGCGACATCGCGAGAAACGGCGGGAGGTCGCGGACGACCACGGCGATGGCCAGGAACGTGGATCCCCAGACGACGTAGATCGTCCCGAGCGCAGCCCAGATCCGCACCTTCATCTCAACGTCCCCGTGTGCCCCGCTATGCCCAGACCGGAAACTCGCGGTGGTAGAACGTGATTCGTGCGGAGGAAGTCGAGCAAGGGCGAGCGAAGTGAAGCGGAAGCGATGGACCCGCACGCTCTCGAAGAGCGCCGCCGCGCTCGTGCCGTAGCACTCGACGACCTCGCCAAGGCGCAGGCGGAGCTCCGCCGGGCAGCCCAGCGAATGGCGGAGCGCGAGCGCGAGCTCGACAAACGCGAGGAGCAGCTCGAGAGCCTTGCGCGACGGCTCGCGCGGAAGCAGGAGTCGCGCCACGACCGGAACCCGCTCGAGACGCTCCGTGGCCGCTTCGGCCCGCGCCAAGCGATCGAAGGCGACGCTCAGCCGGTCCCGCGCGCTGACCTCGACGCCCGCGAAGCAGAGCTCGACCGGTTCGCGGAAGACCTCGACGCAGCCCGGGCGCAGTCGCTCAAGGCGCAGGCGGAGCTCGAAGCGCGAGCCGCCGAGGTCGCCCGGCGCGAGGCGGAGCTCGCCGAGCGCGAAGCCGCTGTCGCAGAGCTGGAGCCGCGCGAACAGGCGGCGACCGCCAAAGAAGAGGAGCTGGCAACCAAGGAGCGCAGGCTTAAGCGGGAAGCGGAGCGACAGGAGCAGACCGCCGAGCGGCTCGATCGGCACGCTGCGGACCTCGCCGAGCGCGAGCGCGCGCTTGCGCGTCTGGGCCAGTCGTTCCTCGAGCGGCGAGGCGCCGACGCCGAGAAGACGGCCGTCGACATCGACAAGGTCGAGATTGCCTTCACGGAGGGGTTTGCCGCGCTGAGCGGAGCACGAAAGGCCATCCGCGGAGACCGTTAGCCTCCGGCGATGGCCCTGATGTTCGGCGTCTACGTCGCCGTCATCGTTCTGGGAATCGTTCTCTACGCGATCGTCGGTCTGCTCCACCTCTGACCGATGCGTCGGTTCGTTTCACTCAACAGCCTCTCGCTCGCCTTCCTCGTGCTGTTCCTGCTGAGCCTCATCGGGCACTCGATCGCGGGGCTCTTCGAGTTCAACGCCCACCAGGAGCAGCATGGCGAGGCGACGATGTCCTACCTGCGGTACCTGAGGAGCTCCGACTTCGGCGCCGACATGCTGGAGAACTGGCAGTCGGAATGGCTTCAGTTCTGGGTCTTCGCCGTCGCCACGGTGTGGCTCGTCCAGCAGGGGTCAGCGGAGTCGAAGAAGCCGGGCGAGGAGGGGCTCGAGAGCGACGAGAAGCAGCTGGTCGGGAGCCACGCTCCTGCCAATGCGCCCCGCTGGGCGAAGGCGCGCGGCCTGAAGCGGCGGCTCTACGAAAACTCGTTCCTGATCATCATGGGACTGATCTTCCTCGGAACCTGGGTCGCCCAGTCGTTCGCCGGCTGGACGGTGTTCAACGACGAGCAGCAGGCGCACGACGAGCAACCGGTGTCGTGGCTCGCCTACGTCGGCTCGTCCGACTTCTGGGAGCGAAGCCTGCAGAACTGGCAATCGGAGTTCCTGGCCGTGGGGACGATGGCGGTCTTCACGATCTACCTCCGGCAGCGAGGCTCGCCGGAGTCGAAGCCGGTCGGGACCCCGCACGAGGAAACCGGCCAAACAGGGTAAGAAAGCCATGAGGGCCGTCCCAGCCGGCCCTCATGTGGACGCGTGTGAGGGAGAAGCCTCTCGCGGGCCCGCACGCCCGCTCGAAGTCCTGTTCTCAGCCCTCTCGTAGGCTCGTCCAGAACGGACTCTACCCCTAGTTGAAACGGCTAAACCTCGGCAACCGATCAGGTGGCTCGAAGCGCCTCACGGAGGTCGTGCGCGAGGCTCGCCGGGGTGAGGTCGACGCCCGGATGGAGGGTCGACCGCCAGCGTCCCCGGCCGTCGTAGACCCGCACCGGAGCCGAGTGCATGTTGGAGTTGCCGGAGTCGAGCGACGATGCGACCTTGAAGCCGCGCCAAACCGGGCGCAGGGCTGCGACGGGCCCGTCGAGGTACCGCAGAGTTCCCCTGGCCCGATACCGGGCGAGGAATCCGTCGATCCGCTCGGGCGTGTCGCCGGGCGGATCGACGGTGATCGCAAGCGCTTCGACCTGTGAGCGATCGGAGCCGAGCGCCTCGATCGCCTTCGACATCTGCGCCGCGATGATCGGGCAGGCCTCGGTGCACTCGGTGTCGAGGAAGGTGACGGCGACGGCCTTGCCGTCTAGGTCCGCAGACCGGACGAGCCGCCCCTGATCGTCGCGGAGCTCGAAGGTCGGGAGCATCTGCCCGGCAGGCGGCTCGCTCCCGCGGAAGTCCGCCTCCTCACCACCCCGCGCAAGCAGAACGGTGGCAGGAATCGCCAGCGCGACGACGAGCACCCCGAGCACGACGGCAAACCTCACGCCGAGACGTTAGCGCCGGGCCGGAGCGCGGCTCAGCGAACGATCCCGACGAGGATCGTGACCTGCGAACCGGAACGCGCAGTCGTACCGCCCGCCGGAGTCTGCTCGACGACTATCCCATCCTGCGCCGGATCGGAGACGGCCCGCGTGCGACGTCGGACAACGAAGCCGGCGCCCTCGAGTGTCGCCGTCGCCGTCGCCTCGTCCTGGCCGACCGTGTCGGGCACGGCGATCCGCTGGGCAGGGTTCGTCGTCGTGGTCGTCACGACCGTCGTCGACGTCTCGCCTGGTCCGATCGAAACGTCGATACGGACAACCGACCCGCGCGGCGCTCGTGTCTGCGCCGCAGGCCGTTGATCGATGACCGTGCCGTCCGGCTCGGATCCGGGGACGCGGTTGACCTCCGTGCGGAACCCCGCAGCGGTGAGCCTGGAGGTCGCGGCGTCCGTGGGCAGCCCGCCGACATCCGGGACACGCACGAGTTGACGGCCCCCCGAAACGAAGACAACGGCCGGTGATCCTCTGGGAACCTCCGTCCCGGGCTCGGGAATCTGCCTCACGACCTCACCCTGGGGTCGGGGCGACGAGACCATCTGTGGGCGAGGCTCGAGGCCGAGCGTCCGCAGCCGTGCCAGCGCTCTCGCGGACGCGAGCCCGGTCAGGTCCGGCACCTCCACCTTCAACGGGTCGCCCGCAACCGAGACAACCACGATGCCGCCCTTGCCGTAGAGCGTCCCGGCGGCCGGCCGCTGCGCGACGACCGTCCCAGACGGGCGAGGGCTCACAAGCCTCTTGAACTCGCTCTCGAACCCGCTGTCGCTCAGCCGATCTTCGGCTGCGTCGCGCCGAAGGCCCACGACGCTTGGGACCTGATCCGCCTCGACCGTCTCCTCGCGGGTCGTGAAATACCACGCGGCCGCCAGCCCGCCGAGTACGAGCAGGAGCAGCAACAGAAGCCAGGGCCAGATCGGCCGCGACCGAGGAGGCGCAACGACACGCTCCTCCTGCGTCGTCCTCGTCTGGGTCCCGCGCCGCCGCCAAAATCGCGCCATTACGGCCTCCTTACCCAGCAAACGCTCTAGACGTAACCCTCACGACGATGGTCGCTGCAGCGTCGAACTAGTCGTTAGCTAGGCTAACGAGTTTTGTTAGCATGGCTAACGATATGAGCTCCCTCGCAACGCAAGAGCCGCTGGCCGTCGCCAACCGCCTCCGCCCCGCGCTCCTGAAGCTCGCGCGGGAGCTGCGCCGCGAGTCGCACGCCCTCGGGGTCACCGGCGGCCAGGTGTCGCTGCTGATCCAGATCCAGCGCCACCGCGGGATCGGCATCCGCGACCTCGCCGCGCTGGAGCGCATCTCGCCCGCTTCGATGTCGGGCTATGTGGATCGTCTCGAGCGCGCCGGCCTCGTCCAGCGCACGCCAGATCCGAACGACCGCCGCCGGCAGGGCCTGTCGCTCACCGCGGAGGCGGAGCGTGTCGTTCGCTCGGTCAAATCGCGGCGCACCGCTTGGCTCGCAGCACGGCTCGAGCAGCTCACTCCGGAGGAGCTTGCCGCGCTGGACTCGGCCGTCGAGCCGCTCTTGCGCCTGATCGAGGACGCGGAGTGACCGCCGCAATTCTCGCCGTCCATCGGCGGACATTCGCCAGCGTCCGCAAGCACCGGAACTACCGGCTCTTCTTCACCGGCCAAGTCGTCTCACTCGTCGGCACGTGGATGCAGAACATCGCGCTCGCCTGGTACGTGATCGAGTTGACGCACTCGCCGGTCGCAGTCGGCTTCCTCGCCTTCTGCCGCTTCGCACCGTTCACGATCTTCGGCCTCGTCTCCGGCGTGGTCGCCGATCGCTTCGACAACCGCCGTCTTGTCATGACGACACAGAGCGCCTCGATGGTCGTCGCTGCCGCGTTGACGATCCTGGCCTTCTCCGGCGCAGAAATCGTCTGGCTCGCCTACCTCCTGGCGGCCGCGGCCGGCACCGCACTCGTCTTCGATGCGCCCGGCCGCCACGCGCTGACGTTCCAGATGGTCGGCCGCGACGAGCTGCCCAACGCCGTCGCGTTGAACGCAAGCCTCTTCAACGGGTCGCGTGTCGTCGGGCCCGCCGCTGCCGGTGTGATCATCGCCGCCTTCGGCGTCGGCGTCTGCTTCGCGCTGAACACGCTCAGCTTCCTTGCGGTTCTGACGAGCCTCGCGCTGATGCGCCCCGCCGAGCTCGTGCCGCTCGACCGCCCGGAGCGCCATCCGTCGTGGCTCAGCAGCATCCGCGAGGGTCTCTCCTACGCCCGACGCTCGCCGCGCGTCCGGCTCGTGCTGGCGATGACGACGGTGGTGAGCACGGTTGGCTTCAACTTCCATGTCCTCGTCCCCGTGCTCGCGTCGGACACGCTCGACGCCGGCCCGCGGACGTTCGGCGTTCTCTCGGCCGCGTTCGGCGCCGGCGCGTTGACCGGGGCGCTGCTGTCGGCGGGTCTCGGCCGCGCGAGCTGGAAGGCGCTGATCACCGGGGTGGGTGGCTTCAGCATCGCGCTGCTCGCACTCGCCCCGCTCGAGACTGTTGTCGCCTGCGCCATCCTTCTCTTCGTCGTCGGCGTCTGTTTCACGCTCTGGACGGCGAACAGCCAGTCGCTTCTGCAGCTGACTGCTCCCGACCACCTCCGCGGGCGCGTCCTTTCCCTTTGGCTCTTTGCGTTCGCCGGCCTCGCCCCGCTCGGCGGGCTGCTCGCCGGCTGGCTCTCAGACGTCGGCGGAACGCCGCTCGCGTTCTTCGTCGCCGGCGCGACGGGACTTGCGATGACGCTGCTCGCCGTCCGGGAGATCTACGGCCAGCGCAGGGCCGCGCTAACAACCGCCTAACACACCGGCTCGAAATCTTTTCGAATCGCGCACGGAGGCCTCATGCGGGACGGGGATATTCAGAGCACGCTCCCAAGGAGGTTTCCAGCTGTGAAGAAGACGATTCGACTCGGAGTTCTCACGCTCGTCGGGCTCACCGCCCTGGCGCTCGTGAGTGCCGCTGTCGCCCACCGCGTCGTCGTCATCAAGGGGACGCACAACGGTGAGACGCTCACGGGGACGACGGGGAACGACCGCATCCACGCCCGCGGCGGTGACGACACCGTCAACGCCGGCGACGGCAACGACCGCGCCTTCGGCGGCTGGGGCAACGACGGCCTCAACGGCGAGGGTGGCAACGACCGCATGCGCGGCGGTCCGGGGAACGACACGCTCAACGGCGGCGAGGGCAACGACGTCCTCCGCGGCCGCTGGGGCAACGACGTCGTGAACGGCGACAACGGTGACGACCGCATCTGGGTCGGCCGTGGAGCCGACACCGAGAACGGCGGCGCCGGGAACGACCGCATGCACGCCTTGGCCAGGGACCGCATGGTCGATCACATCGACTGCGGCGAGGGCCATGACGTCGTCTGGCTGAACGCCAGGGAGTCCGACGTCCACGTCAACTGCGAGATTGTCAAGACGGTGACGACCTCGCGCCCCGATGACGGGGAATAACAAGCTTCTCCACTAGACAACCCATCTCCCTCTCTCCAAAGCACGAAGCCCGCTGACCGCGGGCTTCGTGCTTTATTGACCGCGTGCCGGAGGTGCCGCGTTCGACCGTCCTGCTCGATCTGGCCACGACTCACACCGTCGCCGGCCAGCTGATCCGCGAGTACATGGCCGGCATGCCGGCCGGAGACGACTTCCTCGTCTACACGCTGCTCGCCGTCTTCGACGGCGGGAGCCCGACGCTCCTCTCGCACCACATGGGCGCTCCCCTGACGACGGTGTCCGACCGCCTCAACCGGCTCGTCGAGCGCGGCCACGCCGAGCGGATCGAGAATCCGATCGACCGGCGCTCTGCTCTCTTCCGGCTGACGCCGGCCGGCGAGGCCGCGTTCCAAGAGGCGCAGCCGCAGTTCTTGAAGATGCTTCGGGGCGTCGAGGGGCGCCTCGATCTCCCGCTGAAGGATGTGCGCGCCGGCATCCAGTCACTCGAACGCGCGCTGCGCGACGAGCTCCGCAGCCTTAACGAGAAAAAAACTCCGGTTCCGTAGCGTTTCCTCCGACCTCGGAGTATCTTCAGCGGCGTGTTCCGCACGGCTTTCGCGATCATCGGGGCAGCGACGGTCGTGGCCTGCGCGCAAGGCTCGACCGGCGCCGCGGAGATCATCGCGAAGATCGACGTCGGGCAGGGCCCGTGCGCAGCCACCTTCACGGAGGGCGCCGTGTGGGCGAGCGTCTTCAGAACGAACGAGGTCGTGCGAATTGACCCGGCCACGAACGCCATCACCAACCGTCTCTCCGTCGACGGCGGACCGTGTGGGATCTCGGTTGGAGCCGGCGCGGTCTGGCTAATGACGAACACCGGCAACACGGTGCAGCGAATCGATCCGGCGACGAGTCGTGTCGTCGCAACGATTCCCGTCGGCGTCGGCCCCTACGACGTGCTCTTCGCCTTCGGCGCAGTTTGGGTGACGAACTTCGGAGACGGAACCATCCATCGGATCGACCCGGCGAGGAACCGTGTCGTCCGCCGGATCCGGATCATCGGCCAGCCGGCGGGCCTCGCCGCGACCACGTCTGCGTTGTGGGTCGGCGACTCGTTCGGCCGTTCGATTGTCCGAATCAACCCGCGGACGAGCCGCGTCGTCCGCCGCGTGCAGACCGGCGGTAGGGCTCCCGAGTGGCTCGCCTCCCGCGGCCGTTTCGTCTGGGCCTCGAACAGGCTCGCCGGGTCCGTCGCCAAGATCGACGAGCGCAGGAACCGCCGCGTCGCGCTCATCCGGCGGGTCGGCACCTGGCCGGTGGACGCCGGGATCGTCGCCGGAAGCCTGTGGGTGCCGAATCAGCGCAGCAACACGATCGCGAGGATCGATCTCGCGAGGAATCGTGTCGTCGAGAGGATCCCGGTCGGCCGCGGCCCGTTTGTTGTCCCCGACCACCCCACCGAGCTCTGGGTCGGGAGCTTCGGCGGCACCGACATCTGGCGGATCAGGCCGAGCTGAAATCGACCCTCCTACGCCTCGCCGCGGACGGCCATCATCGTCGTCAACAGCGTCGCCACGGTGGTTTCGGTCCCGTCGGCCGTCGCTGCAGCCTCGCCACTGCAGACCGTCAGTGTCCTCCCCGAGCGCAGCACCCGCCCACGCGCCATCAGGCTCTCCCCGGTCGCGGGCGCGAGGAGGTTGACCTTCAGCTCGACCGTCAGCACCTCCGCTGACTCCTCCATCAACGTCAGCGCCGCGTACCCGCAAGCCGTGTCGACTACAGCGATGACGACGCCCGCATGCAGAAACCCGTGCTGCTGTGTCAAGCGTGGGTCGGGGCGCAGCTCGATGTCCACCTCTCCTGGTGCGACGCGGATGAGTTCCGCGCCAACGGTCGCCATGAACTGCTGTCGCGCGAAGCTCTCGCGCACCTTCGACTCGAAGCCCGGATACCGCGGCACCAGCTCTATGTTCCCCAGCCCTCGTGGGGCTCGCGCGTCCCCGCCTCCCAGTTCCAGGTCTCACGGAGCTCGGCGCAGCGGCCGTCGGGCGCGAACCGGAGCATCAGGATCCCGGGCAACGTGCCCTCGCCTTCGTCCGCATCGCTGTAGGTGGCCCACCACTCGACCGCCACGCGATCGCCGTCGACGACCGGACGGCCCATGCGAACTCGCGTGCCGGACTGCGATCCAGTCGCGTTCGCCCAGTAGTCGCGGACGCCGTCCTGGCCGACGTGCGGCTCGCGGAAAGGGCTCGAGCGGTAGACGGCATCATCCGTGAAGAGCGCGGCCGCCGCCTCGGGGTCGCCGTCCTCCCATGCGCGGCGGTAGGCCTCGAGCCACCTCTCGACGTCACCCAGGTTGAGGGAACCCACCTCAGGGATCGTCCCACGCCGGGGAAACGCCGATTTCCTGGACATGCCGCACCTCCCTCACTTTCGCCGCGAGGAGGGTCAGACGATGGCCGAGTACGGTGTCGTGCTCACCGTCGTCACCGTCCTCGTCTTCGGCTCGCTGATGCTCCTGTCAGGCAACCTGATCATGGCCCTGAACCGCGTCGGCGAAATGCTGACTCCGTAACCCTCTGCTTCCACAGGCTTGGCCGGGCAGCGGCGAGCCTGAAGGTCAGCGGGGTGACCGTCGGGATGTCGGCCTCTGCCCGGTCAGGGTAGGCCGCTCCGTGCCCCGGCGCGCTTGGAAATCACCCCGCGCGGGGGATCGCGCGGGCCCGCGCCGATGCCGATAACTGCGGTGGTAGTGAAATAGGCGGACGCGGCCTACGCCGAGGTAGTTCAGGAGGTTAGGGGCGTGAGCAAGCAGACCGCCTCGAGCACGAGCAACTCCCGCGGCATCGACTATCGACCGGCTTTCTGGGCCCTGAAGGCAGCCCGCGAGGGGGACACCAGGGACATGAAGCGCCGGTACAAGACGCTCGTCGCTCTCAAGAAGCGCTAGCAACCGGGTTGTGTCCACCAGCCCGGCCCTGGCTCGGGGCCCGCGACGGCGAGCCCCGAGCCTGGTGCGCGATTACCTGACGAGTCGCAGGACTTCGCCGACGGCCGGCAGCGTGCCCTTGTTGGAGACATAGAGCACGTCGCGGCCGTTCTTCTTGCTGCGGCCGCCGTCGTCGTCATCGTCGTCGTCGTCCGCGAACCGGAAGTCATCGTCGCCCTTGCCCTTGCCGCGGCAGTCGGCCAGGACCGACGTGGGCTGCACGAGCTCCGGAGCGCCGGCGATCTGCGTCCGCGTGTTCGTCCGCGGGTCGACCTTGATGAGCGCCGGCGTTCTACCCGGCAGCACTTCGGTCTGGAGCACGTACAGGTGCCGCTTGTCGCAGCTCCACTCGATGTCGATCACCGTCGTGAAACCGGTCAGATAGGGCGTGACTGTCCCGTTGCGCTCGACCCGCCAGATCGTGGACTCGCCAGGGAAGAACGGTCCACCCGTAAGTTCCGACACAAGCAGCGACTTCCCTGGGCCCTTGATGACCTCGGTCGGGACCGAGTCGGTGCGGCGCGCGGGCGTCGTCGTCCGCGAAGGCAAGACCGCCACGGTGGAGATCGAGCTCTTGCGGAGCCGCAGCAATGCGTTCCCGCCGGCCTCGGCGACGTACTTCTTATCGTCGCCGACGAGAAGCCCGTATGGGTTGCTGTCGATCGGGCCGCCGTCGGGGTTCGCCGCCACCTCGTGTGCAGCGATGTCTGTCTTCAGCGACCAGCTCCCGTTCTTGCTCATACGAGCGAGCCAGCCGAAGGCGTTGTTGGCGAACGCGGTCCGGATGACACGCGGGTCGCCACCGACACCGAGCGTGATGTACCCCTTGCCGTCGTCGTCGAATCCGATGTCGTGCGGCCCCGTAGCGCCGTCGGGCGGCGGCGAGACCTGAGGCGCATACGACGGAAGCCCGGTCGCAACGCGCTGCTGCGAGCGACCCTGCTTCCAACGCGAAACGGAGCCCGTGGCGCCGAAGCACTGGTTGACTCCACGTACCGTTGTGCATGGTCCGGCGCCGCCGGCGCCGGCTTCAGCGACGTAAAGCCAACCGCCGGGCCCGAACGCAAGCCCGCGTGGATTGTTGAGCCCGGACATGACGACGGTGGTGCTCGGGCCCGGAGTTCCGTTGCCAGACGCCGCAGGGCCCGCGGCGAGCACGAACGCGACGGTCGTCGCGAGCGCGAGCGCCGCGAGAATGCCTAGCTTCCTCATTCCTCTCCCTTCCTTGCTTCCCCCGGCGCGGAAGCTAACAGGAGAGTGAGCCGCGAGCTAGCTGATGGCCCAGGTATCGCCGGCGTGGAGGAGCTTCCCGAGCTCGCCCTCGCCCTGCTCGCCGCGCATCGACTCGATCTGCTCCGACATCAGCTTGTCGTAGACCGGGCGCTCGACGGCTCGGAAGACGCCGAGCGGAGTCGGGCCGTGCGGCGTATGCGACAGCCGCGACAGGGAGTACGCAAGGGACGACTCCTCGAGATGCTCGTCGTGCACGACGAGAGCCTCCTCCCCCACATCCGCGACGTCGACGATCTCCATCGCGCCGCTCGGTCGCTGCACAACGCCGCGCTCACCTTCCTCGCCGAAGCGCACCGCCTTCCCGTGCTCGAGCAGGATCCGGTTTTCTTTCTGGTCGCGCACCGCGTCGAACGCGCCGTCGTTGTAGACGTTGCAGTTCTGGTAGATCTCGACGAAGGCCGAGCCCTGGTGCTTCGCCGCTCGCCGGAGCACCTCGGTCAGGTGCTTCTTGTCCGTGTCGATCGAGCGCGCGACGAACGTCGCCTCCGCGCCGAGTGCCAGTGACACCGGGTTGAACGGATAGTCGAGCGACCCCATCGGTGTCGTCTTGTTCCGCGTCCCGAGCGGCGAGGTCGGCGAGTACTGGCCCTTCGTCAGCCCGTAGATCTGGTTGTTGAAGAGCAAGATCTTGACGTTGACGTTCCGGCGCAGCGCGTGGATCAGGTGGTTCCCCCCGATCGACAGCGCGTCACCGTCGCCCGTCACGACCCACACGCTCAGATCCGGCCGCGAGGTCGACAGCCCCGTTGCGATCGCGGGCGCGCGCCCGTGGATCGAGTGCATCCCGTAGCTCTGCATGTAGTACGGGAAGCGCGCCGCGCAGCCGATCCCCGAGACGAAAACGATCCGCTCACGCGGCAGCTCCAGCTCGGGCATGAACGACTGCACCGCGGCGAGGATCGCGTAGTCCCCGCAGCCCGGACACCAGCGGACCTCCTGGTCGGACTTGAAGTCCTTCGCCGTCAGCTGGACAAGCGGTGAGCCGTTGCCGTTGCCTTCACTCATTGCTGAGGGATCGCTCCGCACATGATCACTTCGTCCGGGTTCTGGGCGCTGTGGATGTCGAGCACGTACTCGCCGGTGGTGAGCTCCGGCAGCGGTACGAACGCCTGACCCTGCCCGAGCCCGGCCGTCGTAAACCCGAGGTCGTGCGCGACCTCTGCGGCCGGCGAGTCGCACGTCCCGGTATGGATATGGATCGGCTCGTTTTCGCCCTGCGCGGGCTTCAGCTCAATCGTGACGTCGGTCGAGGCAGCGCCGGCTTGGAGCTCGGCGACACCCGTCTTGCCCGAGTTGTTCATCTCCTCGAGCTGGATCGTGACCGGACGGACGTCTTCGCCTCCGCCACCGCCTCCTCCGGCCCCGCCGCCGTTGCCACCGCCGTCACCGCCGCAACCCGCGAGCGCCAACACCATCACTGCGAAAAGTCCGTGCCTCATAGCATCCCCTCGATCGCTTCGGCCAGCTCGGAGGAGCGGAACGGCAAGCCACGCACCCGGTTGAAGCCGACCGCGTCGACCAGGAACTCCGCCCGCACGAGCTTCAGCAGCTGGCCCAGATTCATTTCCGGAACGAGGATCTTGTCGTATCGCGCCAAAACGTCGCCTGTGTTGCGCGGCATCGGGTTCAAGTAGCTCAAGTGCGCGTGTGCGACCTTGCCGCCGGCGAGGCGCACGCGCCGCACTGCCGCGGCGATCGGCCCGTAGGTGCCGCCCCACCCGAGAACGAGCAGGTCGGCGCCGTCCGGGTCGTCGACCTCAAGCTCAGGGATGTCGGCCGCGATCCCCGCCACCTTCTGCGCCCGGACGCGAACCATGTAGTCGTGGTTGTCGGGGTCATACGACACATTGCCTGTCCCATCCGCCTTCTCGAGGCCGCCGATCCGATGCTCGAGGCCCGGCGTGCCGGGAATCGCCCACGGCCGCGCCAGCGTCTCGGCGTCGCGCTGGTAAGGCAGGAACTCGCCCTCGTGGTTCGGCTTGTCGGCGAACTCGACGGAAATCTCCGGCAGCGAATCCACGTCGGGGATCAGCCACGGCTCGGAGCCGTTCGCGAGATAGGCGTCGGAGAGCAGGAAGACGGGCGTCCGGTACTTGAGCGCGATCCGCGCCGCCTCGATCGCTGCGTCGAAGCAGCCACCGGGCGTCGACGCGGCGATGACCGGCACCGGCGACTCGGCGTTGCGGCCCCACATCGCGAGCAGGAGGTCGGCCTGTTCCGGCTTCGTCGGCATACCCGTCGAGGGACCGGCGCGCTGGATGTCGAGGATCACGAGCGGGAGCTCGAGTGTGACGGCAAGCCCGATCGTCTCCATCTTCAGGACGACGCCGGGGCCACTCGAGGTGCAGACGCCGAGCGCCCCGCCGAAGCTCGCGCCGAGCGCCGCGCCGACGGCGGCGATCTCGTCCTCGGCCTGGAACGTGCGGACGCCGAAGTCCTTCCGGCGCGAGAGGTCCTCGAGGATCTCGGAGGCCGGCGTGATCGGGTAGGCGCCGAGGAAGAGCGGCAGGCCGCTCTTCACGCTCGCGGCGATGAGCCCGAGTGCGAGTGCCTGGTTCCCGCGAATGTTCCTGTAGGTGCCGGGTGGGAGCTTGGCCGGCGCGACTTCGTAGGTGACCGCGAAGTCTTCACTCGTCTCGCCGTAGGCCCATCCAGCCTTGAACGCCTTGATGTTGGCGTCGGCGATCGCCGGCTTGGAGGCGAACTTCCTCTCCAGGAAGTCGATCGTGCCCTCGGTCGGACGGTGGTAGAGCCACGACATCAGCCCGAGCGCGAACATGTTCTTCGAGCGCTCCGCCTCCCGCTTCGTGATGTCGACCTCCTTGAGCGCTTCCAGCGTCAGCGAGGTCAGCGGCACCTCGTGGACGTGGAACTCGTCCAGCGAGCCGTCCTCGAGCGGATTCGCGGTGTACCCGGCCTTGTCGAGGTTCCGGTCCGTGAAGGCGTCGCGGTTCACGATCAGCGTGCCGCCCGCCGGCAGGTCGCGGATGTTCGTGCGGAGCGCCGCCGGGTTCATCGCTACGAGCACGTTGGGCTGGTCGCCTGGCGTGAGGATGTCGTGGTCGGAGAAGTGGATCTGGAAGCCCGAGACGCCGGGCAGTGAGCCGGCCGGCGCTCGGATCTCGGCGGGAAAGTCCGGCAGCGTTGAGAGGTCGTTGCCGAAGACGGCGGTCTCGCTCGTGAAGCGTGACCCGGTCAGCTGCATCCCGTCGCCGGAGTCCCCGGCAAACCGGATGACCACGCGGTCGAGCTGTTCGACAGGCTTCGCCATACCCCGCAGCCACAGGTATAGCACCGGTCAAGATGGGGGAACCCCTGGTTCCCCCATCGGCCCCCTCCTCGCGATTGGATCCTTCAGCTCGAGCGTAATCGGAGCCGGCTTCTGAGCTCGCTGGACCACCCGTTCTCGGCCTCGGTGAGCCTCCCGCGCGGCAAAGCCGCGCTCCGGCGGCGAAACCGATGTCGCTCTCGAGCGCCGCGTCCTAGGTAGCGACCCGCGATTCGGTCACTCGCCCGCGTGAGCGACCAGCAACGTAGGGGAGGCCGGTCTTCAGCAGGCGCTTACTGGATCGACCTCGTCGAACCAGCGGTTTCCGATCTTCGCGTAGAGGTCGCCGTGATCGAAACGGACGGTGGCAAGCGGCCTGCCGTTGCGGACGAATCGGTAGGAGGCAAGCGCCTGGCGGCGGCCCGGGCGGATGCGGACGTGGATCCTGTCAAGGCGGAAATTGGGCCCCAGGAGCGCCCGCGACTGGCGCCCGTTCTGGACGAACCGGGAGTACGGACACTGCGCGCGGTACCGCGGCGTATAGGTCGCATACATCTGCCGCCACCTGCCCTGTTTCATCAGCGACGCCTGACTGAGCAGGACCGAGCGAACAGCCGTGGTGTCCGACGGAGCGGCGGCGCCGCCGACCGCGGGCACGGCCAGCACGACGGCGAGAGCGGCGATTGCGGTCCGCATGGGCGCATCCTCGGCGGATGCGCCCATGCGATCAACCCCCGGCTAAGGGACTAGCTCTTTGAAGCGGGGGTCTTCGCGGATGGAGTCGAAATCCTCGTCGCCGCGGGCGTATTCGATCGCCCTGTCCTCCAGCTTGATCGCCCGCTCGAGATGCTGAAGCGCTTCGTCTGTGCGCCCGAGACGAGCCGCGAAGCACGCGCTGTTGTAGAGCGACAGCACGTCGTTGGGCTCCCGCGCGAGCACCTGTCCGACCCGCTCCAATGCAGTCTCGAAATCACCTTCGTTGTACGCCTTCATCGCCTCAGTGCCCTCTGGCGGGAAGACACGGTACGCCTCGCCGGGAGTGCCGCCGATCGCCAGGATCGTCGTGCCCTCCTCGCTCGTGACCGCGCCGCGCTTGACCTTCGGATCACCGACGAAAACGAGCGAGCCGGCCGGCGCCTCCACGCGCTCGCCGTCGATGTTGAACGTTGCAGAGCCGTTGAGCACGACATAGAGCTCCTGCTGCCCCGACGACGCGAGACCGAGCTCGTCGTGCTCGTTGATGATCTGGGCGTCGGCGCCCACTGCCCGGAAGGCATTCACGCCGAAACCCTCGATGTCGAGCTCTTGCCGGACGGCTAGGCGTACGCGCCCGTTGACCTCGTCTCCGGGCTCGATTCCGTCGAGCGTGACGACCCGGTAACCCTTCTCAGTCGCAGTTGCCATCCTCTCCTCCTCTCCCAAGCTTCCATCGATCTTGCCAACGCCGCCACGTGCTCGGCGGCCAGCTGGCTTCTGGTCTGAACGTCCATCGGCTGCATTGCCGCCCTCCTTCGCGTCGATATTCTTGATCTGGAACTACTTAAGTTCGAGAGTGTAGGGAACGATTAGTTTGACGTCAAGACAAATTGGGTACACAATCCGTTCATGAGCGCGAAGGCGGCAACCGAACAGGACTCCGTCGGCCGGTGGCTCGAGAAAGTTGAGGGAGAGCTCCCCCACATCGATCTGGAGGTCGAAGCGGCCGTTCAGCGGGTTCACAAGCTCACGAAGCACATCGACCGGCGCATGAAAGAGACGCTCGCCGAGTTCAACATCGGCCACGGCGAGTGGAGCCTGCTTGCGGCGCTCAGCCTGTCAGGCCCTCCCTACCGCAGCTCCCCCGGACAGCTCTCCGAGAAGGAGGGTCTCTCGAGCGGCGCGATGACCAATCGTCTCGACCAACTCGAGAAGGCTGGCCTCGTGCGGCGCCTGCCCGACCCCGACGATCGACGCGCGCTCCACGTCGAGCTGACAGACAAGGGTCATCAGCTCTGGACCGACTCGGTCGGCGCGCAGGCGGCACGCGAGGCCTCCCTCACCGCCGCTCTCGACAAACGAGAGCTCGCGCAGCTGAACAATCTGCTTCGAAAGGCCCTGCGAGGGCTCGAAGAAAACCCCTAGTCGATCGCCACTTCTGCGAACTGCGGCTGCGGATAGTGCGGATCAAGCCGACGCAGTGTCTCGACGAGCAGTGAGGCGACGGCCACGTTGCGAACCCACTTGCGGTCGGCCGGGATCACGTACCACGGTGCCGCCTTGGTCGACGTGGCGGTGAGAGCTTCCTCGTAGGCGGCGATGAATCGGTCCCACCTCCTGCGGACCTCGAGGTCGCGCGGATTGAACTTCCAACGCTTCTCCGGCTTGTCGAGCCGGGCCTCGAGCCGCTGCTTCTGCTCCTCCTTGGAGATGTGGAAGTAGCACTTGATGATCGTCGTGCCTTCTTGGGTCAACGTCGCCTCGAACTCGCGGATGCGGCCGATTCGCGGCCGCCAGACGTCCTCCGGAGCCAGCTCCATGACGCCGACCGTCACGACGTCCTCGTAGTGCGAACGGTTGAAGATCCCGATCTCACCCCGCGTCGGGCAGTTGGCATGGATCCGCCAGAGGAAGTCGTGCTCGAGCTCCGTCTCGCTCGGAACCCCGAACGACACCACGCGACAGCCCTGCGGATTGACGCCGGTGAAGACTTTGCGGATCGCTCCGTCTTTGCCTGAAGCGTCGAGCCCCTGAAGGATCAGAAGGACGCTCCGGCGGTCCTCCGCCCAAAGTCGTGCCTGGTAATCGGAGAGCTCGGCGAGCAGCTCCTTCAGGCGCTCGTTTCCTTCCGGCTTGCCGGGCAGGCCGAGCGTATCGCGCGTGTCACGACCGGCGAGGTTCGCCACCTCGCCGGGTTTGACGATCAGCTCTTCGAGCATCGGTGGAGACGCTAACGATCGCTAGGCTCGGGCCGATGGCGACGCTGCCGGCGGAGACGCGAATGGGCCCGGTGGAGCTGACAGTCTCGGACCTCGAGCAGTCGCTTGGCTACTACCGAAACGCGATCGGCCTTTCGGTGCTCGATCAAGACGGGGGACGCGCGTCGCTCGGCGCCGACGGCACCGAGCTCCTCGTCCTCGACGAGCTCCCGGGAGCGCGCCCGGCTCCGAGCCACACCGGGCTCTTCCACTTCGCGCTCCTCGTCCCGGAGCGTCGCGAGCTTGCACGGTGGCTGGCACATGCGATCCGCGAGCGCGTGCCCATGACCGGGGTCTCGGATCACAACGTGAGCGAAGCGCTCTACCTGCGCGACCCGGACCAGCACGGGATCGAGATCTACGCCGACCGGCCGCGTCACCTGTGGGAAGGGCGCATTGGGGAGCTGATGACGACGAAACCGCTCGACCTCCAGAACCTCCTCGGTGAGCTCGAGGACCCCGATACGGAGAGCTTCGAAGGGTTGCCTGCCGGCACGACCATGGGCCATGTGCACCTCCAGGTGGCGGCGATCGCCGAGACCATCGAGTTCTACCGGGACGTCCTCGGCTTCGATCTCGTCGCCGACCTCGGGGGATCCGCGGCGTTCCTCTCGGCCGGCGGCTACCACCACCACATCGGCGCCAATGTCTGGAACAGCGCCGGCGCCTCGCCGCCGCCGCCGGGCGCGGCCGCGCTTCGACGCACGACGATCCACCTCACGGACGCAGACGCTCGTGCGGCCGTCGTCGGGCGCGTCACCGGCGCGGGCCAGGAGGCCGAGGAGACGCCCGATGGGCCCGTCGTCCGCGACCCGTCGGGGAACAGCCTGCTGCTCGCGTAGGGTTGCGGCCGATGGTCGAGGACCTCGTCCGCCCGCGGGGCCCGTTCTCGCTACGCACTTCGGCACGCCTGGCGGGCGACGCCACCCGACGATTCGACGGCCGCGTGCTTCTCTCGATGTTCGAGGTCGACGGCCGGCTCGAGCGGGCCGCGTGCTGGCAGGAGACCGACGGCGCGATCGCCCTGCGCGCAGTGAGCGAGGCCGGGCTCGAGCGGCTCAAGGGCGTCCTGCCGCTCGACGCCGATCACTCCGAGTTCCTGCGGCGCTTCGCCGACGACCCGCTGCTCGGCCGCGCGGTCCGCGAGCTGCGCGGGAAGCGCCCGATTCGACTCGGCACCGTCACGCAGGCCGTTCTCCGGGCGATCTGCGGCCAGCTGATCGAGGCGAAGCGGGCGCGGAACATCGAGTTCCGCCTGATTCGCGCGACGATGCCCGGGGACGGGGTGCTCCACGCTCCGCCGACGCCCGAAGCGTTCTGCTCCTTCGCGCCGGCCAGGTTGCAGCGGTTCGGTCTCTCGGCGCGAAAGGCTGCCACGCTCGTTCGTGTCTGCAAGACGCTCGACGTTGAGCGTCTGCGGGACGTGTCGCCCGTCGGCGTCGCGCAGCGGCTCGGGCGCGAGCGCGGACTCGGCCCGTGGTCGGTCGGTGTCATCGGCCTGCAAGGGCTCGGCTGCTACCACTTCGGGCTCGTGGGCGATCTTGGGCTGATCAAGCTGTGCTCTGCGATGCTCGGCCGGCCGGCCGAGCCCGAGGACACGGCCGAGTTGCTCGCCCGCTACGGCGAGTGGCAGGGGCTCGCCAGCACGTACCTCCTCGCCGGATTCGCGCAGGGCCTCCTGCCTGTGCGCGTCGAGCGCTTTCCAGCCGCAGCGTGAGCCCCACGATCCTCTGCTCCACGGGGATCATCACCCGGAGCCCCGATCAGACCGACCACAAGCCGATCCTCGAGCACAGCGCCACGCTGGGTGCGTCGGCGCTCGAGCTCGCCGTCTACGAGCAGTGGTACGGACATCTCGACGAGGTCGTGCAAGACCTCGGCTCATCCGGTCTCAGCTTCCCCGTCGTGCACGCTGACAAGGCGATCGGCGCCGGGCTCGGGAGCGAGGACGGCGACGAGGCGGAGGAGGCGCTCGGGCTCCTCGAGACCAACTGCCGGCTCGCGGCGGCGCTGAAGGCGAGCACGATCGTCGTCCACCTCTGGGAGCTCCCGACGGCGGACCGTGCGATTCATCGAAACGTCGAGCGGCTCGCCGCCTGTCTCGACACTGCCGAGGCCTATCGATTGGCACTCGCGGTCGAGACGATTCCGGGTTTCCACGCGACGCCGCTCTCCAACCTCCGGCTCGCGCTCGAGAGCGATCCGCGCTGCTTCGTCACTTTGGACACGGAGTTCCTCGGCTTCCACGGCGAGGTCGAGGAGAGCATCCGTGCGGATTGGCTCTGGTCGGACAGCCGCGTGCGGCACGTCCACCTCAAGGACTTCGACGGCCGGATGAGAGAGGGCGACGTCCGGCGGTACCTGCTTCCGGGCGAGGGCAAGCTCGACCTGCAGGGCTTCCTCGGCGGTCTTCGCGAGCGCGGCTACGACGGGACGATCACCCTCGAAGCGACGGCAAGGACGCCGTCCGGCGAGCTCGACGAGGCGCGGCTCGCGCAGGTCGCGACGGTGGTCCAGCAGCTCTCCGGCTCCTAGACTCCGCTTCATGCCGATCGACCCGCGGCGCATCGCGATTCTCGGCACCGGCCAGATTGGCGAGGCGCTGCTCGCGGGCCTGCTCAGCACGGGTTGGCGCAAGCCGGAGGAGATCGTCGCGACCGTCCGCCGCGAGGAGCGAGTCCAGGAGCTCGCCGACCGTCACGGCGTGCACGCGACGACCTCGAACATCGAGGCGGTCAGCGGCGCGGCGATTGTCGTGATCGCCGTCAAGCCGCAGGACTTCGACGGGTTGCTCGGCGAGATCGGCGGGATCCTCTCGCCCGACCAGACCGTGCTCTCGATCGCGGCCGCGGTTCCGACCTCGGCGATCGAAGACCGGATCGCTTCGGGCGTCCCCGTTTTGCGGGCGATGCCGAACACGCCCGCACTCGTCCACGAAGGGGTCGCCGGCCTGTGTGCGGGCGCGCACGCTGGCGACGAGCATCTCGCCCTCGCCGAGGACGTGCTGACGCACGTCGGGCGGGTCGTCCAGGTGCCGGAGCGCTACATGGACGCCGTGACCGCCGTCTCGGGCTCCGGGCCGGCGTACTTCGCGCTTCTCGCCGAGGCCATGATCGAAGCAGGCATCCTGCTCGGCCTCTCCCGCGAGGACACGACCGACCTCGTCGTTCAGACGATGCTCGGGACGGCGAAGTTGCTCCGCGACGAGAAGATGCACCCGGTCGAGCTTCGCGAGATGGTCACGTCGCCGGGCGGGACGACGATCCGCGCGATCCGGGAGCTCGAGCAGGCAGGCGTGCGGGCGGCGTTCCTGAACGCGATCCAGGCGGCGATGGATCGCGGCCGCGAGCTCGCCGCCGGCGACGCCTGAGCTCGAGCTGAGAGTCTCGGCGAGCGCTGACGCCGCTCGGCGCGCCGCGGCCGAGCTCTTGGCGGAGGCGGCGAGGCGCGGCGGACACATCGCGGTCTCGGGCGGGTCGACGCCGGGGCCTGCCTACGAGCAGGCGGCCGCGATCGAGCCCGACTGGAGCAGCGCGGAGCTCTGGTTCGCGGACGAGCGCTGCGTGCCGCCCGAGGACGAGCGGTCGAACTACCGGCTCGTACGCGAGCGGCTTCTCGAGCAGCTGGAGCGCCCACCTGCGGAGCACCGCGTGCTCGGAGAGCTGCCCGCCGCGGAGGCCGCGGATCGGTACAACGAAGAGCTTCGCGGCGTCGAGCTCGGCCTCGCACTGCTCGGAATCGGACCCGACGGGCACACCGCGTCACTCTTTCCGAACGACCCGGCACTCGACGACACCGGGCGACTTGCGGCGGCCGTCGTGCGACCCGACGCCGAGCGCGTGACAATGACGCTGCCCGTTCTGAACGGCGCGGCGGAGGTCGCGTTCCTCGCCGTCGGTGCCGACAAGGCGGATGCGATCAGGCGTGCATTCGCCGAGCCTCCTGCCCCCGCGACGCCCGCAAGCCTCGTCCGCTCGGCGGCCGGCACCACCTATGCCTTCCTCGATCGCGCGGCGGCCGCGGCGCTCGAGGTCTAGACACAGCTGTTGTCCGCAGCGTATATATAGCTCGCCACATGAGCACCCTTCCCGAGCCTGACCCGATTCCCGAGGTCCTCACGATCGACCGGCCCGAGCAGCTGAAGGCGCTCGGGCACCCGCTGCGGCTTCGGGTCCTCGAGACGCTGGGCGAGACCGAGGCCGCGATGTCCAACCGCGAGCTGGCCCAGAAGCTCGGCGTCGACCCCGGTCATCTGCACTTCCACGTCCGCATGCTCCTGAAGGCGGGCCTGATCCAGCAGGTCGTTTCCGCGAAGGGTCGGGAGAAGCCCTATCGGTCGGCGGCGAAGACGTTGAAGGTGGCGCCCGAGCTGGTCTCGGCCGGCGCATCCGAGCTCCAGGCCACGGTCGTCGAGGACGTCCGCCACGGCTGGGATGCGTACGCCGACGAGGGGCAGTTCCGGTTCGTGCGAATCAACGTGCGCATCTCGCAGGAAAAGGCGCTCGAGGTGCTCTCACGGCTCGTCCCGACCTTCGAGGAGCTCGAGGACGAGAGCGAAGACATGCTGACGATCACGGCGATCATGCACCCGCATACGCCGGACGAGCCAGCCGAGACGGCCGAGACTTAGCCCGGGGGTAGAAGGGGGGAGGCGAGCTCGGCGGCCATGCGGTGCCGCCGGGCCAAAGCCTGCAGCACGAGCACCGTGTCGGCCACCGGGATGTCTTCGAGGTGCTCGTTGCGTTGCTCGAACGACTGGAGCACGCTCTCGATCGCGTACGTGTAGCCGAGGACGTCCTCCGCCGCGAGCGTGGCGAGGGCGTCGGCGACGTCGCTCGGGAAGTCCTCGCGCTCGCGGATCGAGTCGGCGACGACGCGGGCCTCTTCGTCGCGTCCGAGCGTGAGGTGCGCGAGAGCCGCGGCGTACCGGCCGATTGGAGATTCGGTGTCACCCGCGCCCTCCTCGAGCGTTCGTTGCGCGTAGCGCTCGGCGGCGCGCCAGTCGTCGGCCAGGATCGCCGACTTCAGCATCGCGACGAGCCGCCCCCAGCTCGCGGGTGGGGCATCGGCGTAGCTCCGCTCGTAGGTCTCGGCTGCGCGCGTGAACCACTCCGCTGCCGGCTCGCCGAGCATCAACTGCGCGAGGCCGGCGCCGTAGGCCGCGTTGCCCATGCGCGTGAGCTGGCGCTGGCGTCCGTCGGGGTCGTCGGGGATCCGCTCCGAGCCGTCGGCGAAACGGGCCGCCTCGCGCTCCAGATGGCCCTTCCACGACTCCACGGCAGGAGGATAGGGTGACTTTCGTGGCGCGCGAGCTTCGCGAAGTGGTCTACGTCGACGGCCTGCGGACCGCCTTCGGGCGGGCCGGGCCGAAGGGGTTCTTCTGGCAGACCCGCGCCGACGACATGGCGGTGAAGGTCGTCCGCGAGCTGCTGCGCCGCAATCCCGAGCTGCCGCCCGAGCGGATCGGCGACGTGATCATGGCGGCGACAGCGCAGGTCGGCGACCAGGGTCTGACCCTCGGCCGTGACGTCGCGCTGCTCGCCGGGATCCCGCAGAGCGTTCCGGGCTTCGCCGTGGATCGCATGTGCGCCGGTGCGCTGACGGCCGTGACGGCCGGCGCCGGCGAGATCGCGATGGGCGCAGCCGACGTCGTGCTTGCCGGCGGGGTCGAGCACATGGGCCACCATCCGATGGGCGCCGACGTCGACTTCAACCCGCGGTTCGTCGCCGAGCGGCTCGTCGACACCTCCGCGGTGACAATGGGCGCCACGGCGGAGAATCTCCACGACCGGTTTCCGCAGATCACGAAGGACGATGCCGACCGGTTCGCGGTTCAGTCGCAGCAGCGGGCGACGGCCGCGTGGCAGAACGGAGTGATGCGGGAGACAGTCGTCCCGATGTCCGTCTTCACGGATGACGGCTGGACGATGGCCGACCGCGACCAGTTCCTGAGGCCCGAGACGTCGCTCGAGGGGCTCGCCGAGCTGCCGACCCCGTTCCGGGCCGGCGGGCGGGTCACGGCCGGGAACTCGGCCGGGCTGACCGACGGCGCGACGGCGGCGCTGCTTGCCTCCGAGCAGGCGGCGGCCGAGCTCGGCCTCGAGCCCAAGATGCGGATGGTCGGATTCGCCTTCGCAGGCGTCGAGCCCGAGCTGATGGGGATCGGGCCGATCCCGGCGACGAAGCGCGTGCTCGAACAGGCCGGAATCGGGATCGACGACGTCGATCTCTTCGAGCTCAACGAGCCGTTCGCGGTCCAGGTGCTGACGTGGTGCGAGGGCATGGGCGTGTCGCCGGACGACGAGCGGCTGAATCCGTACGGCGGCGCGATCGCGTGCGGGCACCCGCTGGCGGCGACCGGCGTGCGGCTGATGGCGCAGCTTGCGTACGGATTCGGCGAGCGGCCGAAGGCGCGCTACGGGCTGACTGCGCTCTGCATCGGGATGGGCATGGGCGCCGCCGTCCTCTGGGAGTCCCTCTCGCACCCCTCGCCGGCGGAGGCTCCCGCCGGGCGAAGCCCGGCTCCGCCCCCGCCTGACGGCGCTGGCGGCACTGGGCCTTCCGGGCCCGTGCCCTCTCGCACTGTGCCCTCCGGCCCAGCACCGCCAGCACCGCCCGAGGAGCGCGAGAATGTCGGAGACTGAGTTCAAGCTCGCGCGGGTCGAGCGTGATGCCGGCCCGATCGCACTGGTCACGATCTGGAACGGCGAGGACTACACCAAGCCGACGTCGCTGGGCCGGCACGCCCTCGAGTCACTCGCCCGCGTCCTGGACGAGCTCGAGGGCGGCGACTGGACGGGGATGGTGCTGACCGGCAAGCCGTTCGTGTTTTGCGCGGGCGCCGACATCAACGAGTTCGCCGGGATCGATCCCGAGACTGCGCGGCTCGGCAGCCGCACCGGACACGAGCTCTTCGCACGGATCGCCGCGCTTCCCTACCCCACGCTCGCGGCGATCAACGGCGCGGCGCTCGGCGGCGGCGTTGAGATCGCGTTCCACTGCGACTACCGCACGATCTCGAGCGCGGTGCGGCACTTCGCGGCACCGGAGGTCTTCCTCGGACTGTTCCCGGCGTGGGGCGGCACGCAGCTCGTGCCGAGGCTCGTCGGAATCGAGACGGCGATCCGCTTCAACGTCACGAACCCGCTGCGCCAGAACAAGATGCTCACCGGCCCCGAGGCGCACGAGCTCGGCTTCGCCGACGCCATCTTCGAGCCGGCGGAGTTCTTAGACGACTCACTTGCGTTCCTGTTCCGCGACGGTGTCGGACACCGTGAACGAAGCGTGACGTTCGATCCACAGGTGTTCGAGAAGGCCAGGCGCCAGCTTGACGAATCGCTCCACGGCGCGACCCGCGCGCCGTACGTCGTCCTCGACCTGATGGAGGGCGCCGCCTCCGGCTGGAGCATCGAGGAGGGTTACGCCGCCGAGGAGGAGGCTATCGCCGAGCTCCTGCCGAGCCGCCAGGCGCAGGCGTCGCTCTACGCGTTCGACCTCGTCGAGCGGCGCGCGAAGCGGAATGTCGGGCGTCCCGACGCCGAGGCTCGCAAGGGCGCAAAGGGCGGCCTCGTCGGCGCCGGGTTGATGGCGACG
>Ga0081538_10000707_pt1 | contig 36612 bp, 29 predicted proteins | sample TabmetS5T2R1_FD_71022 | JGI IMG/M metagenome (GOLD analysis project Ga0081538, IMG submission 71022) | Tabebuia heterophylla rhizosphere microbial communities from the University of Puerto Rico - S5T2R1 | ecosystem: Host-associated > Plants > Roots > Rhizosphere ...
CAGCAACACCGCATGCGGGACACGTCCATCGATGATGTGGGTCTTTGCCACGCCCTGACCCATGGCGTGCAGACACGCGTCCACTTTGGGCAACATACCGCCGTCGATCACGCCGTCTTGTTTCAGTGTACGAATCTCGTCAGGGTTCAGCGTGGGCAGGAGTTTCTTATCCCGGTCGAGAATCCCTGCCACATCGGTAAGAAATAACAGTTTCTCGGCTTTCAGAGCTGCAGCAATATCGCCAGCAACCGTATCAGCATTGATGTTATAGCTTTCGCCCCGCTCACCAACGCCAGTAGGAGAGATGACGGGAATAAAACCCTGGCTCCCAAGCACATCAATAATGGCCGTGTTGATCATTTTCACTTCGCCTACCTGACCAATGTCCACTAGCTCTGGCGGACCGCCAGGCGTAAGCGGCCGATAGAGCTGCTTTTTGGTCGCGACGATCAGGTTCGCATCCTTGCCGCTCAACCCTACCGCCTGACCGCCGTGCAGATTGATCAGGGCGACAATTTCCTTGTTCAGTTTTCCTCCCAGGACCATTTCGACAATGTCCATGGTCTCGGCGTCGGTGACCCGTAAGCCGGCCACAAATTGTGCTTGAATGCCCATACGTTTCATGGTCGCATCGATCTGAGGCCCACCACCGTGCACGATCACGGGACGCACCCCGACACATTTGAGCAGGACCATGTCACGGGCAAAAGAATGGCGCAGGGCTTCGTCAGTCATGGCGTGACCACCGTACTTAACCACGACTGTTTTATTGGCAAATTGCTGGAGATAGGGCAGGGCCTCAATCAGCGTATGGGCCTGTTGCACATGCTCGGTCATGTCCATCATGTCACGTTCCCCCATAGCAACACGGCCATACGCTGATTGAGGCGGCCGGGAAGCAGTAGCTAGAGAATGTAGTGACTGAGATCCTCGCTCTTGACGACCTCTTCCAGGCGTTCTGAGACATATTGCCGATCGATTGACACACACTTGTCAGACCTATCTGGCGCCGTAAAGGAGAGGTCATCGAGAAGACGCTCCAAAATAGTATACAACCGTCTGGCACCAATATTTTCTGTCTGCTGGTTCACGCGTTCAGCGATGTCGGCCAGTTCGTCAATGGCGTCGTCCGTGAATTCGAGCGCAATCCCTTCAGTGGCCAGGAGTGCTTTATACTGCTTGATCAGGGCATTCTGGGGCTCACGCAGAATGCGTACAAAATCGTCTCGACCCAGGGCTTGGAGTTCAACACGAATGGGGAAACGCCCTTGCAGCTCAGGGATCAGGTCTGATGGTTTCGCCACATGAAATGCCCCGGCAGCGATAAACAGAATATGATCCGTCTTCACCATGCCGTACTTCGTATTGACCGTACTGCCCTCCACGATCGGTAACAGGTCACGCTGCACACCTTCGCGCGACACGTCAGGCCCGGCACTGCGTTCACGGCCGGCAATTTTGTCCAGTTCGTCCAGAAAAATGATGCCGGCCTGTTCCACACGTTGAATGGCCTCTTTGATCACGTTGTCCATGTCAATGAGTTTCTGGGCTTCTTCCTGAAGCAAGAGCTGCAGGGCCTCAGGAACTTTCGCTTTGCGGCGCTTTTTGCGCTGTGGAAAGAGATTGCCCAGCATGTCCTTAACATGGATACCCACATCTTCGATGCCAGAGCCTGACACCACCTCGATCATGGGAAAGGCATTATCCTGGACTTCCATCTCGACAAAACGCTCGTCCAGTTTCCCGTCGTGCAAATACTGGCGAAATTTCTCACGCGTTTTTTGATACTGCTGCTGGCCGAGATCATCCAGCAGTATTTGGCCCTCCCCCCGAGAGCTGAGGGGAGGATGCGGCAGCAGCAGGTCTAACAAGCGCTCCTCGGCGACCTCGGCGGCGCGTGCTCTGACGCGCTCCATCTCTTCCTGCTGCACCATATTTTTGCCGAGTTCTACGAGATCACGCACCATCGACTCCACATCGCGACCAACGTAGCCGACTTCGGTGAATTTTGAGGCTTCGACCTTGAGAAACGGGGAACGCGCCAGGGTCGCCAGGCGGCGCGCAATCTCGGTTTTGCCCACACCCGTGGGACCGATCATGATGATGTTCTTCGGGGCAACTTCGTCGCGCAGCTCCGGCGGCAGTTGTTGCCGGCGCCAACGATTGCGCAGGGCAATGGCCACGGCTCGTTTGGCGTTATCCTGCCCAACGATATATTTATCGAGTTCCTGCACAATCTCGCGCGGGGTTAGCGCATCCATACCGCGTCCTGACTGGCTAAAGGTTAGAGTTCTTCGAGGTTCATGTGGCTGTTGGTGTAGATACAAATATCTGCCGTGATGCGCATCGCCGCCTCGACGATGTCACGGGCGCTCAGGGCCGTGTGCTGCTGCAAAGCACGTGCTGCAGCCAGCGCGTACGGACCACCAGAGCCAATACCAATAATGCCATCATCTGGTTCAATGATATCGCCTGTGCCCGAGAGAATCAACGCGGTGTCCCGATCCGCCACGGCGAGCAGGGCTTCCAGGCGCCGTAACACGCGGTCAGCCCGCCAGTCCTTGGCGAGCTCAACGGCGGCACGCATCAGGCCGCCACGGTACTCTTCGAGCTTCGCCTCGAAGCGCGCAAACAGCGTAAACGCATCAGCCGCGGCCCCGGCAAAGCCCGTCAAGATTCGGTCATGGTAGACCTTCCGCACTTTGCGCGCATGATGTTTCACGACGGTATTATTCATGCTCACCTGGCCGTCTCCGGCCATGGCGACGCGTCCGTCTTTCCGAACACACAAAATAGTGGTACTGCGTATCATGGAGTTCCTTCTGGACGTCGCGCACGTGGATGCGCCTTGTCGTAGACTTCCAGCATGCGATCCGTACTGACATGCGTATATTTCTGCGTTGTCGAAAGCTGCTGGTGACCTAGCAGTTCCTGAATAGCCCGCAAGTCGGCGCCGTTATCCAGCAGGTGTGTGGCAAACGCATGCCGCAGCGTGTGTGGACTGGTACGGGCTGGGAGTCCGGTGCGCTGGCAATGTCTTTTGATCAGCCACTGCACACCACGCGTACTGAGACGAGCACCACGATGATTCACAAAGAGCGCCGCGGGTTCCTGCAGTACTGCCGGACGCACCTCGAGATAGGTCTGCAACGCTTGGGCAGCGGTCTTGCCAAAGAACACCTGACGCTCGCGGCGGCCTTTGCCCTGCACCCGCAGAGTGCCGCTGTGGAGGTCGACATCCTGGAGCTCCAGGGCCACCAGCTCACTGACGCGGATACCCGTGGCATAGAGCAATTCCAGGAGAGCCTGATCGCGTAGCGACAATACTGTCGCCGGCGTCACCTGGGTATCAAGGAGTGCAAACACCTGGTCAATGGGTAACACATTGGGCAACGGTCGACGAATTTTCGGCGATTGTATCTGCTCAGCCACATTCTCACTGACGTGGCCTTGCTGCTGCAGAAAGTGCAAAAAACTCCGGAGGCTGGCGAGCTTCCGCGCCAGCGTGGTATGCCCCACCCCTTGCTGGTGTAAGGTGCTCAGAAAAGCACGGATCAGCGACGCCTCGATCTGGGCTGGCATGAGGGGGGCTGCTTGCCCTAGACGGGCGCTGGCAAAATGCACAAACTGGTGCAGATCGCTCAGATAATTCCGGAGCGTGTGAGGAGAGGCCTGCCGTTCGATGTCCAGATATCTCTGGAAGGCAGTAAGATATGTATCCATCATACGTGCACCGAGCTATACCACGTTTGCAGGTCCGTCAGGGCCCGGGCGATCATAGCCGCACGCCGTGCCTTTTTCGGGTGTGTGGGCGTCTCCAGAGGTGGCAGCAAACCAAAGTGGATGTTCATTGGTTGAAATGTGTCCGGGTTCGCCGTCGAGATATAGCGCACTAAGGCACCATGCGCAGTCGTCGGTGGCGGCACCAGCAGCGGCTTGCCACAGTGCAACGCCACAGCATTGAGACCCGCTAAAAGGCCTGTCGCTGCCGATTCGACATAGCCCTCGACACCCGTGATTTGCCCGGCAAACAGCAGGGTCGGCTCGTACCTGGTTTGTAAGGTCGGTAGCAGGAGCCGCGGTGCATTCAGGAAGGTATTGCGGTGCACCGCCCCTAAACGCAGGAACTCTGCCTGTTCCAGACCAGGGATCATCCGGAAGACCCGGCGCTGCTCAGCGTACGTGAGGCGTGTTTGAAAGCCCACCATGTTGTATGCGCTACGCATCGTATCCTCGAGACGCAGCTGCACCACAGCGTGTAAAGTTGGCCTATCCGCGCGTCGCAAACCAACAGGTTTGAGCGGACCGAACGCCAGCGTCTCGGGACCACGACGGGCCATTTCTTCAATGGGCAAACAGCCCTCAAAAAAGATTTCTCGCTCGAACGCATGCGGTTTCACACACTCAGCGGCTACCAGCGCTGCACAGAATCGCTCATAAGTTGCACGGTCGAGCGGACAGTTCAGATAATCATCGCCATCCCCCACATCGTAACGGGAGGCCAAAAACGTTTTACTCTGGTCAATCGACTCAGCCGCCACAATGGGTGACAGAGCATCGTAGAAATAGAGATGCTGGCTCCCGAGCCGACTCTGCATATGCGCCGTCAAAGCCGGGGACGTCAGTGGACCCGTCGCGACAATGGTGATCTGAGCCGCCAGTAGCTCCATGACTTCCTCGCGAACGAGCGTGATGTTGGGATGGTGCTGGATCGTCGTAGTGAGATACTGGGCAAATTGTGTGCGGTCAACAGCTAAAGCTGCCCCGGCTGGCACGCGACTGGCATCAGCAGCTTGCAGGATCAGGGAGCCGAGGTGGCGGAGTTCCGCTTTGAGCAACCCATGTCCTGAAGCGGGGGTATCTGCTTTGAGGGAGTTGCTGCATACCAGCTCTCCTAGCAGGTCGGTCTGATGCGCCGGCGTCTGGCGTTGTGGACGCATCTCATAGAGCTGTACAGGGAGGCCGCACGAGGCAATCTGATAGGCGGCTTCTACCCCGGCCAGGCCACCGCCAACGACGATAATAGGGCGCGTGCTCATCGTCCAACAGCATCCAGCTCGGCCGCGTCAGTCGTGAGCCCGGCAGAGCGTTCGACGGACGTCCCGGCGTATCCATTGCCGCTGCTAGGCGCAGCTGCCACTGCTTCCTGGTATTTACACGTCGGGCACTGCCGGGTGACTCCCTGTTTCTTCGTCTGTTTCTCCAGCATATACGCTGCTGCACACTGGGGACAGGCTTGCGGCACTGGACGCTGCCAGAGCGAAAATGTGCAGCGGGGATAGTTCGTACATCCGTAGAACGTTTTCCCCCGGCGTGAACGACGCTGCACAATGGTGCCACCACACGACGCCTCCGGACAGTTCATCACGCTGGTGACTACCGGCTTGGTCGCTTTACATTTAGGATAGCCTGTGCAGGCGAGGAATTCGCCATAACGGCTACGCTTCAACGCCATCGGCCTGCCGCACTGCTCGCAGGTGACCTCCACCCTTGACGCTGCAGGGGCCTGGGCCGGTGTCTCGGTGGACAGCTCACGCGTGTTTTTGCACTCCGGGTACCCGGAACAAGCCATGAACCGGCCAAAACGTCCCCGACGGATGACCATTGGACGTTGGCATTTTTCGCAGACCTCGTCCGTCTCCTCGACCTCCTTCCGGACATCGCGCATCTTCCGCGTCGCTTGCTGCAACTCCACTACAAACGGCTCATAGAAGGCATGCAGCGTCGCCACCCAATCGCACTTGCCCTCCTCAATTTGATCGAGCTTGTCTTCCAGTTGCGCGGTAAATTGCACGTTGAGAAGGTCCGGAAAGCTTTCCACCAGCAGACTATTCACCGTGGTACCCAGTTCTGTGGGAATGAACCGGCGTTCCTTGTCCTCGACGTAGCGCCGTTCACGTAATGTCCCGAGAATCGAGGCATATGTACTCGGACGACCAATCCCCAGCTTTTCGAGTTCGCTCACCAGCGACGCCTCGGTGAAACGCGGCGGTGGTTGCGTAAAGTGCTGATTGGGCTCCAACGAAGTGACCTGCACATCCTGCCCAACGACCAGGGGCGGCAGGAGACGGTTATGGGCCCCGGCGTCCGCATCTGGCTTCGGCGACTCCGCCAGCGATTCCTCGTACAGTGCGGTAAACCCCGGGAAACGCATCACCGCCCCAGTCGCCCGGAAGCTATAGTGCTTGGCGGTGACATCCACCGTCGTATGGTCGAGGATAGCCGAACTCATCTGGCTGGCCACGAGACGGTTCCAGATAAGCGTGTAGAGGGCCTGCTGTTCGGCGCTCAAGTAGCGCTTGACATGGTCAGGCGTGCGCAATACTGAGGTGGGCCGGATCGCTTCATGGGCCTCCTGCGCCGCCTTCTGACTCCTATACCGGCGTGGCTGCGGGGGCACGTAGTCCTTGCCATAGCGCTCGTGAATGTATTGACGCGCTTCCTGCACTGCTTCATCAGCCAGCCGGGTGGAATCCGTACGCATGTAGGTAATGAGTCCCACTTCCCCTTCATCCCCAAGCGCCAGCCCCTCATAGAGTTGCTGGGCCACGCGCATGGTGCGCTGCGTTGAGAAACGCAGTTTGCGCACGGCTTCCTGCTGCAAGGTGCTGGTCGTAAATGGCGGTGCCGGATGACGCCGGCGGGTGGTTTTTTTGACCTCAGCGACCGTATAGCGTGCCGCCTGGAGATCAGCGACGATGTCGTGCGCTTCTTCCGCAGTAGCGATGTCGGCTTTCTTCCCACTGATGGTGTGCAAACGCGCCTGAAACGGCAGGGGGTCAACCACCGCAGGGTCAGCCGCCACCATGGTAGCGTCAATGGTCCAGTACTCCTGGGACTGAAACGCTTGAATTTCCTGCTCACGTTCGCAAATGATACGCAGCGCAACAGATTGCACGCGTCCGGCACTCAGACCACGTTGCACCTTCTGCCACAAGAGCGGACTAATCTTGTAGCCTACCAGGCGATCAAGCAGGCGACGTGCCTGCTGGGCCGACACCTTGTGCTCGTCAATGCGACCGGGCTGCTGCAGCGCTGCGGTAACGCCTTTTTTGGTGATTTCATGCAGTAAAATACGGTAAATATGGTCTGGCGCGGTGCGATGCAGTTCGCTCGCGATATGCCAGGCAATGGCTTCGCCTTCCCGATCTGGATCAGGCGCCAGGTAGACCCGTTCGACCTTCTCGGCTTCGGCACGCAGTTCTTGCAAGAGCTTCCTTTTGCCCTTGATCGGTACGTACTCCGGCGCAAAATCATGGGCAATATCAATCCCGAGACGGTGTTCCGGCAAATCCTTGACGTGCCCAACGGATGCCTTCACCGTAAAGCCAGTCCCTAGATATTTTTTGATAGTTTTGGCTTTCGCGGGGGATTCAACAATGATCAACGACTTTGCCATGGCTCTGTCACCGTTCCTTGTCTCTGAAGATACAGCTCGACTCTCTCAACAACGCACAAAGAATTTGCCAGGGAACTGGCGGACCAAACCACGCAGCTCTAGTGTGAGTAATATACTGGCCACCGCTTGTGCTGGCAACTGGCTGGCATGAATAATCGCCTCAATGTGGGTCTCCTCGGGTGGCACCAGCGCCAGTATGCGTGCCTCGTCAGGTGTGAGATCCGTGGGCATTGGCGCTGCGTCCGTCAGCCCTGGTGCCGTGCCGCGCTGGCGGAAAGCGCGGCGCACTGCTTCAGGCAATTCTTCCAGAATATCGTCGATCCCTTCAACCAGCTTGGCGCCACGCTTAATTAAATTGTTCGTGCCACGGCTACTGGGCACATCAATACGCCCCGGCACTGCAAAAACCTCGCGCCCTTGCTCCAGAGCATGACGGGCCGTGTGCAGCGAGCCACTCTGGTCGGAGGCTTCGATCACGAGAGTGCCGAGCGTCAGACCACTAATAATCCGATTACGGCGGGGAAAATTCCAGCGGTCAGGTTTCGTATCAAAGGGGAACTCTGAGACCACCGCCCCCTGCTCGCGGATCGCCTCATACAAGCGGCGATGTTCCGGAGGATAGACCACATTGATGCCACTGCCAAGCACGGCAATCGTCCGGCCACCAGCCTGCAGTGCTCCCTGGTGGGCCAGGCTATCAACACCACGCGCCAGGCCGCTGACCACTGTGAAACCATATTGGGCCAGCTCTGCACTCAGACGTCGGGCTGCCAGTTGGCCATACGGGCTCGGCTTCCGTGACCCAACCACCGCCACTGCGAGACAGTCTTCGTGCCGGAGCGTCCCCCAGATATAGAGTACCGGCGGTGGCTCAGGGATCCAGCGTAACGCTTCAGGATAGTCAGCCTCTACCAGGGTCGTTACGCGAATCTCTGTGGCCTGCAGACGTTCCATCTCGCGTGCAAAAGCCTGACTCTGCTGCACCACCCCAAGCTTTTCCGTGAGTCCAGGAAGCGCAACCTCTAAGCGGGCTATGCCCTCTTTTTGCAGACCTTGCACAGCGGCTGGAGCGGCCACATACTGCGCCAATTGGGTACGCAAGGCTGGCCACGTCACACAAGCCATATTCAGAGCCAGCCATGGGAGTTTGGTTGTGAACTCCTCAGGGGCTTTCGGTGCACTGGATACCACCAGTCTCTCTCTCCCTCTCCTCCTAGCGGCTGTCTCGTACACTCCAGGCACCGCGTTGCTTGGCCCGTTGGATAGCCGCCGCCGCCTCTTCCGGAGCATAGTTCCGAGGAATGACAAAGATTTGCCTGGGGAAAATGAAGTCAGGATCGCGAATTTGCTGGCTGTTAGCCTTATAGATTAACGGCCACATGAAAGGATTGTGGTAGATCTGCTCACGCGCCGAAATACCCCACAACGTATCCCCACGCTGCACCGCATAGCGTTCCGGCTGTACTACCGGCGCGCGGCTAGCAGTAACCACGCCGGTGCGCTGCAGCAGCTCTTCGGCCCGCAGGCAGTCGGCCAGGGCATTGTCCAGACGATTGGCGGCACGCTCAGCCTCGCCAGCGGCTAGAAGCGCATGCGCTTGTTCCACAGCCAGTTCAGCACTGGCCAGAGCACCCCTGGCGTCCGCCAGGTCCGCTGCTTTGGCACCAGAGGACTCTGCCGTCTGCAGCATCTGCCGCGTGCTCTCCAAGCAGGGAGACACCCGTAGCCGGCGCGCCTGCGTCTGGAAGTCTGTCTCCTCAGGACGACCCTCAGGCTGGCGAGCCAGCGCCGCACGGAGGGGAGCAATCGGTGCACCGACGTTCACCTCACGTGTACTATGCCGGATCTGGGCTGTTGCCGTCCGCTCATAGACCCGCATCACGGTGAGTTCACCGATCACGTCACGTGGCACCCGAATGAGATGCCCGGTAAACGGATGGATGCTGGTGCGACTGTCCTGGAACACTGCATAGCGATCACCCACTTCGACGCCTTGCCTCTGTCCCTGATCGAGAATGACGAGATCACCCGCGCTCACCGAGACACGGTCTTCTTGCGTCGCGATAATCAAGCCTGCGATGTCTTGCTCGGTGACGCTGGAAGCCGTTTGGGCTCCACTCACGTGTGGCGAGGCTATCACGCTGCTGAGCGTGATCAGCGCTGCCAAAAGCTTCGAGCACAGATAGCGCCTACATTGCATGGGCACGACCTCCTGCGGTAGGGCGTCCCATGCCCATACCGCGCCTGATGGTGGTCTGATCAGCCGGAGGACTACCCAGCCGTCAGGCATAGTCAGCTGGCGTACCAAGCCATGGCACCCAGCGCCTTCCAGTCTTACAACGAGAGCACTTCGAAGTGCCCGTGCGGCATATCGTTATCACCCTGAATCGCCAGGGTCATATGCCAGGTGTATTCCAACGCTGCCACATACGTCCTTTCCTCATTGTACAACATGGACGCCACTGTGGGGTGCACATTGAGCATCACCTTTTTGGCGTATGGGGTCACGCGCATGACGCGTTGGATCTCACGCAGCACCTTGGAGCACACCGTCGCCGCGGATTCCATACGTCCGGTGCCGTTGCAGTAGGCACAGGGTTCACAGAGCACCTGGTCGAGACTGGCCCGCACGCGTTTGCGCGTCATTTCAACGAGACCGAACTCAGATATTTGCAGAATCTTGGTACGTGCCCGGTCATGCCGCAGCGCCTCTTCTAGTGCCTGGAACACGAGCTGTTTATGCTCGTCCGTGTCCATATCGATAAAATCAATGATGACCAAGCCACCGATATTTCGCAAGCGGAGTTGGCGCACAATCTCGTGCACGGCTTCGAGATTCGTGGTGAGCATCGTCGCTGCCGGATCGCTCTTGCCGACAAACCGTCCGGTATTGACATCGATGGCCACCAGCGCCTCGGTGTGATCAATGATGATATAGCCACCCGATTTCAGCCAGACTTTGCGTTGCAACGCGCGTTCGATTTCTTTTTCAATGCCAAACGCCTCGAACAACGGCACCGTCTCCTGATACAGGGCGAGGTTTGCTGCTAGATGGGGTAAGTCCGCAGCCTGGAGGAAGGCCTGGGCGCGTTTGTAGGCCTCAACATCATCAATAATTACCCGCTCCACCTCAGGGGTCAAAAAATCACGCAGCGTGCGCAGGACGAGGTCAATTTCTTGGTGCACCAGGCAGGGAGCGCTCACCTGGTGTGCGGTATGTTGCACGTGCTGCCAGAGCGCCGTGAGAAAGTACAGATCCGCCTGCAATTCCTGCATCGAGACCCCGGCGCTGAGTGTGCGCATAATACAGCCCATCCCCTCTGGCAGGAGGGCTTGGACGCAGACGCGCAACCGTTCCTTTTCCGCTTCGTCAGGGATACGGCGTGAGACACCAATATGCTCGATCCCAGGCATGAGGACGAGATAGCGCCCAGCCAGTGACAGATAGGTAGTCAGGCGACAGCCTTTGGTCCCCAGCGGTTCTTTGGCCACTTGTACTAGGAGATCCTGGCCTTCCTCAAGGAGTTCTTCAATGGCGTAGGCCGGCTCGGGGGGCAAGGCGGGTTGGGGCGCTGCCCCATCACGGCTCGTGTCCAAGTCGAGCGGGGCTGTCTCATAGCCCCAGGGTGGCATATGCGGGTCGACAAGAATGTCAGAGACATGCAGAAAGCCGGCTTTTGGGAGGCCAATATCCACAAAAGCGGCTTGCATCCCGGGCAGAATTTTCGCCACACGTCCGCGATAGATGTGGCCAACGAGACCGTGGTTAGTATGACGCTCGATGAACAGTTCAGTCACAATGCGCTGTTCAAGCAGCGCGATACGCGTCTCACGCGGGGTGGCATTCACAACAATGTCGCTCAATAGCTAGCTCCTCAGGCAGAGTAGAGGCATTATAATGAGCCTTGCAGACGTTGACAAGCGAGGTTTAGGACGGAAACATCCCGGACTTAAAGCGTCGCATGCGCACATTCATTAACAGCCCTAGGCACAGAAACGTTATGACCAGTGATGAGCCGCCGTAGCTCATCAACGGCAGCGGCAGACCAATAATGGGTACTAAGCCGATGGTCATGCCGATATTCAAAAAAATTTGCACGGCCAGCGTGGTCACCACCCCTGTGGCGACGAGCGCCCCCAGGCGATCGAGCGACCGATAAGCAATGATAAAACCATGCACGAGTAGACAGCCAAAGAGACACAGCAGCAATACGACTCCGACAAAACCAACTTCCTCTGCCAAGACGGCAAAAATAAAATCCGTATGACGCTCGGGTAGAAAGCTGAGGCGGCTCTGGGTGCCAGCCAGCAGGCCTTTCCCCCACAACCCTCCTGAGCCAATGGCGATCTTGGATTGCCAGCTATGGTAGCCTGCACCCAACAAGTCAGGCTGCGGGTTCAACAGCGTTAAAAGCCGTTCGCGCTGATAGTCTTTGAGCACCAGGGTCCATGCCAGCGGTAACACGCCAACACCGAGCAGGAGCAGGGTGATCAGGGTTGTACCACGCAGGCCGACCATGAGGGCCATGATGGCCAGAAAGACCACCAAAACCATAGCCGTGCTCAGGTTCGGTTGTTTGACAATCAACCCAAAAGGCAGGCCCACCAGGAGCACGGGTAAGAAGAGATCACGGCAGGTCAGCGAGGCCGTACCGGCTGGCGTACGCTCAGTAAAATAGCGGGCCAGCACGAGGATAAGCACGGGTTTCGCCAGCTCAGAAGTTTGCACGTGCCAGGGCCCGAGCACCAGCCAGCGTTGCGAACCATTCACGACCCGACCGAACAGGAGCACAATGACCAGGCTGACCAGCAGGGCCCCGTACAACACATAGGCATGCCGGCAGAGCGTCTGGTAATCAACACAGAGCACGGCAAACATACTGACCAGCCCGATCACAGCCCACACTAGTTGCTTCAAATGCATGCCACTGGGGCCTTCAAGACGCTCAGATGTGGCACTGTAGAGCAAGACTATACTCAAGGAAACGATGGCGAGCGATAAGGCCAGCGTACCCCAATCAAAGTTCATTGCCAGCCGCCGATCAAAGGCCACACACCACCTCCTAGGGAACACTCACCGCGTGAGCTTGGTAGTCTTCAGAGGCATGGCGACTACAGGATAGCTCTGCCGCAGATAGGCTTCAATAAGCGTCTTGGCATAGCCGGCAAATTGGCCGCCACCTTTGCCAGCATGCTCAATCATCACGACCACGGCAATGCGTGGTGCCTCAAACGGAGCGTAGGCGACGAACCAGGCATGATGGCGGTGGTGTTCCGGCAGATGTGCCTGCCGGCCCGCTGAGGCATCGTGTTCTGGGAGCCGCACAACCTGGGCGGTCCCGGTTTTCCCCGCGATGGCAATCTGCTCATGGCGCGCCTGTTTCCCTGTGCCTTTCGGGTCGTTCACAACGCTCCAAAGTCCTTGCTGTACGGCAGCGATGTACTGCGGAGGCACCCGGAGTTGGTGCAGCACGGTGGGGGCCGTATCTATCGGTGCAGGGCTATGCAGCATTTCTTGGCGCAGCATAATGGCGGGTTTGTACAGAGTGCCCCCATTCGCCAGGGTCGCTACCATATTGGCCACCTGCAAGGGGGTAGTCATCGTATATCCCTGGCCAATGGCCACCGAGATAGTTTCCCCAGCATACCAGGGTTGGCCACGGACGCGGCGTTTCCACTGGCTCGAAGGCACTAGACCGCTTTTTTCGAAGCCGCCCGCGAAACCCGTGGGTTGTCCGAGGCCAAAAGCCTGAGCATAGTGCGCAATGCGGTCCACACCTAGGAGTTGCCCAACGTGATAAAAATAGACATCACACGACTGGGTTAAGGCCTGGCGTAGCTGCACACATCCATGGCCAGACGGTTTCCAGTCACGGAAGGTATGCTCCCCATAGTCGTAATAGCCAGGACAGCACACAGCGGTATGCGGTGTGATCACCCCATCCGCGAGTGCCCCCAGGGCGGTGACAATCTTGAACACGGAGCCAGGCGGATACTGCCCCTGCGTGGCACGGTTGTGCAACGGAAAATGCGGGTCGGTACTCAACGCCCGCCACGTGGCGGGCGTGGGACGGGGGACGAACACGTTGGGATCAAAGGCCGGCTGGCTCGCCATAGCGAGAATCTGGCCGTTACGCGGGTCGAGGGCCACAATAGAACCGCGGTGGCCTTCGAGGAGACGCTCAGCGAGCTGTTGGAGCTGGAGGTCGAGGGTCAGGACCAGATCCATACCAGGCGTTGCTGAGCGTGCCGCGATAACGTGTGTTTCACGCCCAACAACATCGACCTCCACCTGACGGAGCCCCGGCTGACCGCGGAGCACCTCTTCGAAAGCCTGTTCGAGCCCGGACTGTCCCACCAGATCGCCCGGATAGTAGCCGAGGTCCTTACGATGCTGAAGTTGCACCTCGCTAATTTCCCCGAGATAGCCCAGCAGGTGCGCTGCCAACGTGCTGTAGGGATAGGTCCGTAATGGCTCCACTTCGATGAACATCCCCGGAAAGTCCATGCGGTGCTCAGCGAAGTAGGCGACCTGATCACGTGGGAAGTCACGCTGGAGCGGCACGGGTTTTAACGCTGCGGCACGCTGGCGTGGTCGCAGCGTCTCAGGGTCAAGGTCAATGTTCAGCGTCCGCAGGAGCGGCACGAGCTCGTGCTGCGGGGGCAGATCAGCAGGAATGGCCATCAGCGTGTACGCCGCACGGTTATCTGCCAGCACATACCCGTGACGATCCAAGATCTTGCCGCGCAGACTTTTCGTACGCAGACTTCGCAGGCGATTCTGTTCAGACAAATGCAGGAAGTATTCTCCCTGGAGGATCTGGAGTTGCCACGTCCGTCCCAGCAACAGGCAGAGACTGATGAGCACGACCATTATCAAACCCCACAAGCGCCGACGGAAGCCATCGTCGTACGGCGGCAAAGGCCGCTGGATATAGATGACCGCATCGTCGCAGGTGCCAGATTCACCGGGGCTGCTATAGCGTGCCATGGCTCTAGCCTTTGTCCGGACGTATATGGCCATACTGCATGGCGCTCTGGAGTCCGTAATAGACGCACGGTGCCAACAGAATACTGAGCAGGGTCTGTTGTACGAACGTACTGACCACGATGGACAATGCCAAGCTCGGCAGTTGGAAGACCATCAGCACCACCAGGCGTGCCAGGGTATCGACCGCCACGGCCAGACAGGTAAACAGCACCTGGACAGTAAGACTCTGGACGTGCACGTGCCGCGACAAGGTGTGGACTACAAAGGCCGTGAGCGTTTTACTGAGGGCGCTGAGACCCAAAACCTCACTGGAAAGCGCGTCTTGACAGAGCCCGGTGAGAAACCCTAACACCAGGGCCCGCTTCCAACCCCAAAAGAGGCTGAAATATACCACCACCATAAGGGTGAGATCCACCCGCAAACCGGGACCAACCGTGAACAATAAGGGACTGGTTTGCGCCAGCAGCGCGAGCAAGACCGCCGTCGCGTATACTGCACTGAACATAGGTTAAGGCACCAGGACCAGCACCTCCTCCAGTTGCGCCAGGTCCACTGCCGGTTGGACCTCGACTTCATGGAAGAGACCTTGAGGTTTTTGATGCACGGCAGCAACGGTGCCAATCAATAGGCCCTTGGGATACACTTCTCCGAGACCAGACGCCACCACCATATCTCCCACTTGAATATCAGTGTGCAGATCGACATAGCGCAGCTCACAGAGACGCCGGGTCTTCCCGACCACAATCCCACGCGCTCGGGTCCGTTGGATGAGCGCATCCACGGCGCTACGCCGATCGGTCAGCAGGAGCACCGTGGCATAGTGCGGCGCTATCTCGATCGTGCGTCCCACCAGTCCCTGATGGGTGGCCACCGCGATGTCCTTCCGGAGACTATCCCGACTGCCCTTATTAATTGTAACCACTTCTGACCACGAACTGGGATCGATACCCACCACTTCGGCCACCACGGCTTGTGGAAAGGCCAGGGTACGAAACCCGAGGAGCTCGCGTAGGCGCTGCTGTTGCACGTAGGCTTCCTGGTACTGTGTGAGTTGTCCTTGCAGCACTTCCACCTGGCGCTGCAGGCGCACGTTCTCCTGGCGTACGTGCACGAGATTGATATAGCCATGCCAGAAGCCACTGAGGCGTTGTGCGAGACTCGCAATGGCTTGTTGGAGCGGCATCACCACTGAGAGTCCCAGACGTTCGAACAGCGAGGTCTGCGGGGCCAGACGGGTTTTGCATGTGGTCAGTGCGAGCGCCAACAGGAGCAAACAGAGGAGGAAGGCGATGGGTTTCCAGCGCTCTGCGAGAGCTTTCATCGTGCACGTCCCCAGGCCCTCAATCAGACGGAGACTTGGCGGAGCAAATCCAACTCGTCCAGCAGCCGGCCAGCCCCCAGGACCACGGCTGACAGGGCGTCCTCGGCAATCGTCACAGGCAAGCCCGTTTCTTCCCGCAGGAGCACATCCAAACCGCGCAACAACGAGCCCCCCCCCGCCAGCACAATACCTTGGTCGATGATGTCTGCCGCCAGCTCCGGTGGCGTGCGCTCCAACGTAATCCGCACCGTTTCGACAATGTTGCCGATCGGTTCGGCCAGGGCTTCGCGAATCTCCGCATCATTGATCAGGAGCGTTTTCGGAATCCCAGCAACCAAATCACGGCCCTTGACCTCCAGGGTAAGCATGTCGCCAACAGGCACAGCTGACCCCAGACGCACTTTAATTTCCTCACCCGTGCGCTCGCCAATGAGCATGTTATATTTACGCTTGATATAATTGACGATCGTTTCGTCCATGACATCACCGCCGATACGCATCGACCGGCTGTATACAATTCCGGAGAGGGAAATGACGGCAACTTCTGTGGTGCCCCCGCCGATATCGACGATCATATTCCCCGAGGGCTCTTGGATGGGGAGCCCCACACCGATGGCAGCCGCCATCGGTTCCTCGATAAGATACACCTCGCGGGCGCCGGCAGATTCTGCCGAATCGCGCACGGCCCGTTTTTCCACCTGGGTGATGCCGGACGGCACACCAATGACAATGCGCGGACGCACCAAGGTGCGGCGATTATGCACTTCGGTGATGAAATACTTCAGCATCGCCTCGGTGATTTCAAAATTCGCAATCACACCATCCTTCATGGGACGGATCGCTACAATGGTGCCAGGAGTGCGACCGAGCATGCGCTTGGCCGCCATGCCAACCGCCAGCACCTGCTTGGAGTCTCGATGCACGGCGACTACGGACGGTTCACGCAATACCACCCCTTTCCCTGCCATATAGACGAGGGTGTTGGCCGTTCCGAGATCAATAGCCAGATCGCTTGAAAAGAGTCCGTACAGCGAATTAAGCACCAACGCCCTGGCCTCCCTTGCGAGGGTCTGCGCCGTTTTTCGTCTCTGATTAATGTCCCCCAACTATAACGAGAAACAGGGTGGTTGACAATGCGAATATGCGCCAGTGCCCGGCCTCGCTGGCGGCAAGTAGAGTTGCAAAATTTTCAGCATTTTCTAGAATGAACAGTTAGGGACGGAGCACAGAACAGCGGAGGCTATGACACGCCTCCTGTAGGGGAAGAGCATGTTGCAATGGATGCGAAACGCCCAGACCTGGGTTATTAAGGGGGTTCTCCTGGCCGTCGTCCTGGCCTTTGTCGTCACCATTTTTTATCAGTGGGGCGTGCAGTCGAGTGGTGGCCCAACCCGCTCAGAGGTCGCGACAATTTTTGGCCAGCCGGTCAGTGTGCGTGAATTCCAGTCCACGTATAATGCGCTGCAGCAACGGTATCGCGCTATCTTTCGTATGCAGTCGGAGGTGGACCTCGACGCCCAGTTTAATTTCCGCGAGATGGCCCTGGAAGAGCTGGCCAAACGCGCCATCCTCCTGCGCATGGCCGAGCAATACGGGGTGGTGATCACGCAGCAAGAACTCGAAGACTCCATTGCTGGGATGGCGCCTTTCCAGGAGCAGGGTCAGTTCAGTTTGGCACGCTATCAGGCGATATTGCGGAGTCAGGTGCCCCCTATTGCACCGCGTCAGTTCGAGGCGCAACAGCGGCAGGCTCTCTTACTCCAGAAGGTCATCACGCTGCTGACGGAGGGGATCCAGGTAACGGACGCTGAAGTCGAACAGACGTATCGTCACGACAATGAGCGGATCGCTGTACGCTATGTCATGCTGACGGCGTCATCGTTTGAGGCCCAGGTTACCATGACGGACGAGGAGCTGCAGGGCCACTATGAGGCGCATAAAGAAGCGTATCGCGAGCCAGAGCAGCGGCAGATCCGCTATGTGACGATTCCTTTGCAGCGCTTTACGCAGCACTACAATCCCTCCGCGGAGGAAGTGAACGACTACTATACACGTCATCTTGAAACCTTCCAGCGTCTAGAGCAAGTGCGGGCGCGGCATATTCTCTTCAAAGTTGCGTCATCAGCCTCTGCGGAGCAGGAGGCGCAAGTCCGTACGCGCGCCGAAGCGGTGTTAGCCGCTTTGCGGAATGGTGAGGATTTTGCGACTTTGGCCAAACAGCACTCGGAGGATACGGCGACGGCAGAGCAGGGAGGCGACCTCGGCTATTTCCCGCGTGGGCAAATGGTCGCACCGTTCGAGGAAGCCTCTTTCTCGCTGCCGATAGGGCAACTCAGCGACTTGGTACGCACCCCCTTTGGGTGGCATATCCTGCGTGTCGAGGACAAGCGCGAAGCGGAAACCAAGCCCCTCGCTGAGGTCGAACTAGAGATCAAGGACAAAATACGTGAGGAGAAAGCCCGCGATGCCGCAGCAGTATTTGTCGATGACATGCTGACCGCCCTCGAGGCCCATCCACAACAGTTTGTCGCGCTGGCGCAGCAGCACGAGCTCGAGGTCGTGACTACCCCGTTTATCCCTGCTACGGGACAGGTGGAAGGGGTGGTGGGTGTGCCTGATCTCGTGAAGCGTGTTTTTGCCATGCCCGAGCTTGGCGTGGGTACCCAACAGGGGCAGGATGGCACGCACTATATTTTCCAGGCCGCTGCGATCCGTCCGTCGACGATGCAGGAATTCAGTGCTGTAAAAGATCGTGTCACACAGGATCTCCGGGCGCAAAAAAGCATGGAACTGGCACGGCAACAGATGGAGGAGTGGGCCAAGCAGGTGCGCGCTGGCACACCTCTGGCTGAACTGGCTGCTGCGCAATCTGTCCAGGTGGTGGAGACTGGCTTGTTCAAGCGTCGTGACCCCGTGCCCCAGCTCGGCCAGTCGACTGCCTTCAGCCGTGTGGCTTTTGGCCTGCAGGTAGGCGATGTCGGTACAGCGCACGACGGCGCACGCCATTTTGTGCTCCAGGTGACAGAACGCCAGCCGGCTGATATGCAGGCGTATGGGGCAGAAAAGGTGGAGTATCGCCAGAAACTCATTGACCGGAAGCGGCAACAGGTGGGGTCAAGTTTTCAGCAATTCTTGCATGACGAATACCAGAAACTGCGGCAACAGGGAGAGATCGTCGTCAATCGCGAGTATGTTTTTTAACCGCGGATGCTGGCGGGTGTCCTGGAAAGCATACTTGACAAGTGACCGCCGGTGTCTATATATGTTCGCCCCACATGTCGTGCAGAACCGTATGCCTGAAAGGAGAGGTTACGATGGCTATTGTCGTACGCATTCCTACGCCCTTACAGAAGTTCACCAAAAATCAGAGTGAAGTCCCAGCGCATGGGGCCACAGTGGCAGACGTTCTCGATAATCTGGAAGAGCATTTTCCTGGTCTCCGGGAACGTTTGGTTGATGATCGAGGCAGCATTCGGAAGTTCATCAACTTCTACCTTAATGATGAGGACATCCGCTTTATGGATGGGGAGAAGACAGCCCTGAAGGATGGAGATGAACTGGCCATTATTCCGGCAATCGCTGGAGGATGTGTATAGACCGGAAGTGAGTGGATGTATGGCAGTAGACAACCTTCTAGAGCACCTCTTACAGACCTGTGTGGCTTATCAGCGTGATGTTGCCTTGATTCACCTTGATGTCCCCCCTGGTGACGCACGCGAGGCGCGCCTGGCAGAGGCCATGGCGCACGGCGCGGAAGCATGCACACCTGCAGCCATCGAGACGCTCCAGCGGCTGCGCACAGAGGTGCCAGCGTCGCAGCAGGAGGCTGTGCAGCGTTTGCAGGGCTGGACGCTGAGCATGCATGTACGCAATGTCCTATTGCCTATGCAGCGCGAGATCCAGACACGCCAGCGGACCGCGATATGTCTGGTGGATGAGGAGCCTATCCCACTGCGCGCCAGTTTTGCCGCGATGGCGGCGGAGGCACGACGTGAGCGTCGGGCCGCCATTGAAGCGGCCGTGGGCCTGCAACTACGGGAGCTCAACGAGCTGTTCGAGGCCCAGTTCAAAGCTTTGAGCGCTCTGGCAGAGCATCTTAGATATGCCTCTCTGGAAGCCCTCTGGATCAATGTCCTGCAGGTAGAGCCGGCGACGCTCCAGGATGTCGCTACCCAGATTTTAGCCAGTACTCAAGAGATCTACCGGGACCTCCTGACTTGGGCCGTACGGCGTCGTTTGCGGCTCCCGCCTGGCCAGCTGCGACGTCACGATATTCTGGCCCTGTTTACTTTCCCCGAATATCAGGCGTATTATCAGCCGGGCGCGGTGGTCGCAGGCTTGCAAATGTGCCTGCGCGAGATGGGGCTCGCCCCTACCGTCGATGGGCGGTTGGAGTGGCGTGAACGGTCAGCCCACTTCGGCCCACCAGAGGCACTCGCCTTGTATGTTCCAGACGAAATTGTCTTGAGCTATGCTCAGGTGCAGGGTCTCAAGGGCGCGGAAGCCTTCGCCAGTGCCAGCGGGCGTGCCTTGCTGTGGGCCTACACCTCCCCCGAGCTTGCGCCCATCAATCGCGCCCTCGGCGACCCCGCACTGCTCGAAAGCAATGCCCAGTTGTTCGCGGAGTTGCTGGCCGACCCGCAGTGGTTATCCCAGTATTTTGGGGTGAGCGTTGACCAGAATTATGCCGCCTGGCGTTGCCTGGACCGCTTGTACCGTTTCCGGCGTTGCCTGGGCCGTTTCTTGTACACACGGTATCTGTACACCGCCAATTCGCTGGCCGGGGCCTCGGAAGCGTATCGTGATATCATGATGGACGCCTGTCATGTTGACTACCCCCAGGAGTATTACCTCCTCGATTGGGACTGGGACTATACGAGCCTGACGGTCCTGCGCGGTTGGAGCCTCACCGCTGCCCTGCTGGGGGCGCTGCACGAGCAGTTCGCAGCGGATTGGTTTCGCAATCCCGAGGCTGGAGAGTGGCTACGCCAGTACTGGTATAACGCTTTGGGAGAGCGTGTCGAAGACCTCCGTGACCGCCTCCTAGGAACTGCCTGGGATGCAGAGCTGTGCGCCACAGCGCTGGTACGCCAGGATGGGGCATGGTAAGCCGGCATCTGCGCGCTGCCGGCTGACCATGGCCCAAATCATTGGGCGTCAGGGGGAAGCCCGGTGCATGCGGATTGACAAAGCAGGTCTGCTTTGTTATAAACACAACGCTCTGGCAAGAGGCTAGGGCGGCGCTGCGAATGCCTGTGAGGATGCGTGGGGAGGAAGATGATCCGGCGTCGTGTCGGCATCGCATGGTTCTTATGGGCTAGTATAGTCGCATCTCTCGTGGGAGGGTGTGCTTCGTCTGTGCGCCTGCGCACGCAGGCCGATGATCACTATCGTCTAGCACAGTCGTATCTGAGCAATGAATCCCATCTCCTGGCCGAACAGGAAATCCGCAAAGCCCTCACGTTGCGTCCAGACGATGCGCGGTATCTCGAGTGCCTGGCCTTAATTCATCAGATGCAAGTCTATCAAGCACAGGGGACATTGAACCTCACCCGCCTCCAACTCGCCGAAGAGGCGTATCGTGCAGCGCTTCGGCAGGCGGATGCCCCACCTTCTGTCTTAGTGAATTACAGTACAGTTCTCCTCCTGCGGGAGCGTCCGGACGAGGCGATTGTGATGGCCCAGCGGGCTTTGCAGGTCCCGGGATATGACCAACCAGCGCGGGCCTATACGAACATTGGTATTGCCTATCTGAAAAAAGGCGCCTTAACGCAGGCCGCAGAACACTTCCGGAAGGCCCTGGACTATCAGGCGAACCTGCCGGAGGCGCACCATAATCTCGGTATTGCCTACGCCGGTCTGGGACGACGTGCTGAAGCTATCCGGGCATTTCGTGAGGCCATCCGCTTTCGTCCGTCCTATGTTGATGCCCATCTTGGTCTCGGGAAGGTGCTCCTGGAAGAAGGGCGGAAAGACGAGGCTCGGGTTGCCTTTGAGCGGGTTATTGTGCTCGCTCCTGGGAGTGATATCGCCGCTGATGTGCGGGAGCAACTGAAATCCCTTGCCCCTTAGTGGGAGGGTGGTATGCCGGTTGATTTTGACTCCCTTGGTAGCTATCTACGCCAGGAGCGTGAACGGCAACAGGTGTCGCTGCAGGAGATAGCTGCAGCCACCAAGATCCAGCTCAAATTTCTCGAAGCGCTGGAACACGATGCGTATGACCAGTTACCAGCCCCTCCCTTTGTCGTCGGATTCTTGCGAGCGTATGCTCAGTATGTCGCCCTTGATTCAGAGACGGTGCTGACGGCCTATCGGTCATTACATCGAGCGCCCGCGCCTCCTGAGGTGGCGTTTCGGCCTGGGCCCACGCCTACCCCGTCTTCCCAACGGGGGCAGCTCATACGCCTCGGGGTGTTTCTCGCGGTATTTGGCTTAATCACGGGCCTGGTGCTCCGCGAAGTGCGACGGGGACAGTCGACCCGGAGTCCGGTGGTATCTTTTCCCGCGGTGTTGCCAGGGCAAGCAGAAAAGATCCCAGACGCCCCAGGATCAGTGATGCCGGTGGTGCCGCGGCCCGAGCCTTCTGGAGCCGCCTTGGTGGTGCTGCCGACCTCCCCAGCTCCTGCCGCACGGGGAGAGCAAGGCCCAGGTCTCACAGCGTTGGGTGCCTCTGAATCTGCCTCACTCCCCACGACGGCACCGGTTACCGCACTGCGCAAAGAAGGGAGAGGGTCTGAGAGCCCAGGCGCGCTTGTGTTACAGGCGACAGCTGTAGCAGACACCTGGCTACAGGTCGAAATTGATGGGGATAAGCGCCATACTCTGCTGCTGGCCTCTGGCAAGAGTGTGCAATGGGAAGCAAGTGAACGTTTTCGGCTCACCGTTGGCAATGTCCGCGGCACCCGACTGGCCTTGAACGGACAGGAGATCTCGCTGCAGTCAGGGCGCAGCAATGTGAAGCGCGATATGCTGTTGACGCGCGCGCTCTTACACTGAGTCAGTGGGTATAGTGTGTATCAAGAAAGATGATATTGATGGCGCCTACTGAGGGAATCCCCCTGTCTCCGACTGGGACGACACGGCTTTACGGGATCATGGGCTATCCCATAGCCCATTCGTTATCACCCCTGATGCAGACCTTTGCCTTCCAACAACAGCACCTGGACTGTGTCTATCTGCCTTTTCCTGTTGCTCCCGAGCGGCTTGCCGCGGCGGTGGCCGGCGCGGTCGCCCTGGGGGTGTGCGGCTTCAATGTGACGATTCCGCACAAAGAGGCGATCATGGGACATCTGGATGAGATAGCGCCGGCGGCGCGCGTGGTTGGCGCCGTGAATACCGTGCATGTTCGAGATGACAGAACTATTGGGTATAATACAGACGGTGAAGGATTTCTCCAGCCGCTGCACGCCCTGCATGTACCGTTGACGACGACCACGACGTGTATATTAGGGGCTGGCGGTGCGGCACGTGCTGTGGCCATGGCGTTGCTGGAGGCGGGCTGTCCGGTATTGGTGCTGGCGAATCGGACGTACGAGCGTGCGGCACGCCTCGTGGCCATCCTCCAGGGGTATTTTCCACAGGCGCAGGTGCGGGCGGTGCCGCTGGCAGAGGCTGCAGGTGTGGCGCGGCAGAGTGGCTTGCTGGTCAATGCCACGTCAGTGGGGTTGCATGACGCCAGTGAGGCCTTGCTGCCTGACACCTGCTTTCACCCTGACCAGGTGGTCTACGATCTCGTCTATCGCCCCTTATACACGCCGCTGCTGCAGGCGGCACAGCGCTGTGGAGCAATGATTGTGCCGGGCCTGGACATGCTGATTGGGCAAGGGGCAGCAGCCTTCCAAATCTGGACCGGGATGCCGTTTCCAGTGGAGGCTGTACGTCGCCTGCTCCAGCCCTTCTTTACCACCGCGTCGTAGGGGAGCTAGGGCAGGAGCAGAGCGGGAGAGCGTTGAGGAGGAAGGCCATGCCCGTCTTTCGGTATACTGGGAAAACGCGCGCTGGAGCGACGCAGCGAGGCGAGATCGAGGCCAACGATCGCGCTTCCGCCACGGCCGTGCTCCGGCAACGGCAGATTTTGGTGACGTCGATCAAGGCGAAGCCCAAAGAGCTGCACATTAAAATTCCAGGTTTCGGGAGCAAGGTCACTGAGCAGGAGGTGGTGGTCTTCACCCGGCAGTTCGCCACGATGATCGAGGCGGGATTGCCGCTCGTACAGTGTCTGGATATCCTGGCTCGGCAGTCTGAAAACAAAGAGTTTGCCAGGGTTATTGGTCAGGTCAAAACGGATGTGGAGTCAGGCGACAGTTTTGCGGACGCCCTCCGTAAGCACCCCAGGGTCTATAGCGATTTCTATGTGAATATGGTCGAGGCCGGTGAGGCCGGCGGCATCCTCGATACGATTCTGGCGCGTCTGGCAACCTATATGGAGAAGGCCGCGGCCTTAAAAGGCCAGGTTAAGGGTGCCCTGGTCTATCCAGCAGCGATTATTGCTATTGCCATCCTCGTTGTCGTGTTCCTACTGCTCTATGTGATTCCGGTCTTCGCCGAGATGTTTTCCAGTTTTGGCGGGACGCTCCCGGCCCCTACCCGGTTTGTCATGTTCCTGAGCGATCTCGTCAAAAATTACATTCTGTATGCCATCCCCCTGGTGGGCGTGCTGATCTGGCTCTTCAAGCGCTTCTATAAGACCGAGAAAGGCAAACTCACGGTGGATACGCTGCTCCTCAAATTGCCCGTGTTTGGTCCCCTCATCCAGAAGGTGGCGGTGGCGAAGTTTACACGCACCCTCGGCACGCTCGTGAGCAGTGGTGTGCCGATTATTGATGGGTTGGAGATCACGGCTCGCACGGCGGGCAATAAAGTGGTGGAAGGCGCGGTGTTATCGATCATCAGCAGTATCAAGGAGGGGCAAACCATTGCTGAGCCTTTAGGCCGGCAGGCCATTTTCCCACCCATGGTGGTGCAGATGATCGAGGTCGGTGAGAACGCTGGGGCCCTCGACGCCATGCTCAACAAAATTGCTGATTTCTATGACCAAGAAGTGGATACGGCAGTGGCAGCCCTCACGAAACTGATGGAACCCATGCTCATGGTGTTCCTCGGGGTGGTCATTGGCGGGATGGTTGTGGCTATGTATCTGCCGATCTTCAAGATCGCTGGTGCTATCGAATAGATGGTACAGTTCTTCGCCGATCTCCAGCCGCGGCCCATGGCCATGCCGCGGCCGCGGCACACGGTGCGTGGGATTACTGGTGGTGCAAAGGCCTACTTCCTGGCACGTCTGTTTGTCGAGAGCGGCGTGTCACTGGTTATCGTCACGCCTGATGCACACCAGCGTGACGTGCTCTACGACGATCTTCAATGTCTCCTCGCCGGTATGCCAGACGCTCCACCGCACTGGCAGGGGCTTGAGAGCGTCGTCTGTTGCTACCTCCACCAAGCCCCATTATCTGTTGACGTCGTTGCCTTCCAGCAACACCAGGCCCTGGTATCGTATCAACCGCTCTGGCGTCTCCTGGGCGATGACCCTGTGGTGGTCATCATGGCGGCGGAGGCGCTGCGCTACCGCGTACTGCCGCCCCACCAGCTCCAGTCCTGCTTGCTGCCAGTGCATATCGGGGCGTCGTTCTCTTTGTCAGAGCTCGCCACTACGCTGGTGGAGCGCGGCTATCGTCGCGTGTCAATGGTCGAAACGGTGGGCGAGTTTGCCTTACGCGGGGGGATTCTCGACGTATTCCCACCAGGGCAAACCCACCCGGTACGTATCGAGTTTTTTGGTGAGGATGTCGAATCCATCCGGGCCTTTGATGTGCAATCACAAACGTCCACCGCGACACTCCAGACAGTCGTCATTGCCCCCGTGTTTCCCATGGGCCGACAGCAGGGACAGCATCAGGACGGTGTGACACGTCTGCGCGCCCATTTAGCCAAGCAAGGCTGGTCGGCGGCGTCCATCACTGCGAGTCTCGACCACTGGCAGGAGCAGTTGCCCAGTGCCTGGCCCTGGGGCGTGGCGACATTTTTTTACGAGACCTTATGTTCCCCGCTTGCTTACCTGCCAGCGACCGGCCTCCTCTGCGGTGTCGATGTTGAGGAGCTGTACCTGACGTTAGCCCAGCTCCCACCCCCAGACTCGATGCGCCTGGGTGAGACGACTGTCACACTGCCGGAGGCGCACCTGCTTCACTACACAGCCATTATCGAGCAATTACAGGACCGCATCGATGTCGCCATGATGCGCCATGACACACCGGATACGGCACGCACAGCCACGGTCTTCCGACCTCACGGTACGCCACAGTTTTTCGGGGGGCTGGAGCGCTTCATCACCCAGCTCCGGCAGTGGCAGGCCGCCGACTTGTGTATTGTAGTACTCTGTCATTCCACCCTGGAAGTACGGCGTATGCAGGAACTGTTCGCGTCGTACAATCTCACCAGTCGCTCTATAGCTACATGTACTGCCGTCCTCTCCGACGACGTGCTCTGTCCTGGAGCGCTGCTGCTGAGTGTCGGCCAGCTCAGCCAGGGATTTGTCTGGCCCGAGATGCGCCTCGTGATCCTGCGCCACGCCGATATTTTTGGCGAAAAGAGACAGGAACAATCGCCGGCTGCCCGCCGTCGACCGCAGTTCCTGAACGATTTTGCCACCCTCCGTCCCGGTGAGCGCGTCGTGCACATCGACTACGGGATCGGACGCTATCGGGGCATGACGTTTCTCGACGTTGAGCACCAGGGCGGGGAGTTCATGGAACTGGAGTATGCGGATGGCGCCAAATTGTACATTCCCTCGTATCGCCTCAGCATGGTGCAAAAGTACACGGGTGGTGAGAGCGACAGTGCCCCGCTCGATCGCCTGGGGGGAGCGGCATGGGCGCGCACGAAGGAGCGCGTTAAAACGGCATTGCTGGCCATGGCCGCAGACCTGGTACAGGTCCATGCGGCGCGTCAGCTGCATCCTGGCTATGCTTTTTCCCAGGAGACAGGGCTGTATCGCGAGTTCGAAAGCGGCTTTGAGTACGTCGAAACCGAGGACCAACTGCGGGCGATTCAGGAGGTACTCGTGGACATGGAGCGCCCTCGCCCCATGGAACGGCTGGTGTGTGGCGACGTGGGCTATGGCAAAACCGAGGTGGCGATGCGCGCCGCCTTCAAAGCCGTCTACGACAATAAGCAAGTGGCGGTCCTGGTGCCCACGACGGTCTTAGCGCAGCAACACTACGATACCTTCCAGCGACGTTTTGCACCCTACGCCGTGCACATCGGTCTCCTCAGCCGGTTACGTGGCCGCAAAGAGCAGCAACAGGTACTGGCGGGACTGCGCCAGGGCACGGTGGACATCGTCATTGGGACGCACCGTCTGTTACAAAAAGATGTGCAGTTCAAGGATTTAGGCTTGCTGGTGGTCGATGAGGAACACCGCTTCGGGGTCGCCCATAAAGAAAAAATCAAACGCCTCAGCCAGCAAGTCGATGTCCTGACGCTCACCGCCACGCCGATTCCACGTTCCTTACATATGGCCATGGTGGGATTACGCGATTGCAGTATCATTGCCACGCCACCGGAAGGACGGAGCGCCATCCAGACCATGGTGACCCCCTATGCGGAGGAGACCATCGAGCGCGCCATTCGGGATGAACTCGCCCGGGGCGGGCAGGTGTTCTTTGTGCACAATCGGATTGACACCCTTCCGGCGATGCAGGCGCTGCTGCAACGGCTCGTACCCGAGTGTCGCATCGGCATAGCCCATGGGCAGATGCCCGAGAGGACGCTGGAAGCTATCATGATGCAGTTTCTGGAGCGCCACTTCGATCTGCTCTTGTGTACGACGATTATTGAATCTGGCCTCGATATCCCATCGGCCAACACCATTATCATCAACCACGCCGAGGTGTTCGGGCTGGCCCAGCTCTATCAGCTACGTGGACGCGTTGGACGGAGTGTGCAGCAGGCGTATGCCTACCTCCTGATTCCTGGGGACCTCCTGCTGTCAGAGACAGCGCGGAAGCGTATCGAAGCCCTGGAAGAGTTTAGCGAGCTCGGGGCGGGCATCCACCTGGCCTCACGGGATCTGGAGATTCGTGGTGCGGGAAACCTCCTCGGGCCACAGCAGTCCGGCCACATTGCCAGTGTTGGATTCGATTTATACTGCCAGATGTTAGAGGAGGCCATTCGGACTGTGCGCGGGGAAGAGGTGCTGCCGCGCATTGAACCTGAACTCCGCCTGGAAGTCCAGGGGTATCTCCCGGAGACGTATGTGGACAGCGAAGCGCAGCGCCTGGAGATCTATCGGCGCTGCGCCATGCTCACTGAACCGGCGGCCCTTGAAGCACTGCGTCAGGAGCTCCAGGACCGTTTTGGCCCCCTGCCACCGGCAGTGGAACGTCTGCTGCTGGTGATTGAAGTAAAACTCCTCGCCCATCAACTCTTGCTAGAACGTATCGAACAACGTGGTCTGGAAGTGCTTCTGACGTTTCATCCGCAAACCCCCATCGAGCCGCATCGCCTGCTGCAATGGTTACAAACCACCGCGCCACGCTTTCGTTTTCACTCTGAGCATGTGGTCCGTATGCCCCTACCTCGTACCACCGCTGAAGCACAGCTGTTGCTGTTGAAAAAGCGCTTGCAACAGCTGCACGTGGATGCTAGCATGTAATGGCTCCCCCTTCATAAGTTCTTGAAGAACAAGCCTGAAAAACTCTTCTCTAGGTATTGTCATTATGACTGAAAAATGGCAGAGGTTTGCGAAACTCCGGGTCATTCTTCCCACCATTGTCCTGGCGATCGGGGCGGTTTTTGGCCTGATGAAGGCCTTCGAGTATCTGCGCTATAGCATGAAGCACGTGACGACGGATGACGCCCGAGTGAAGGGACGCATGGTGTCCGTTGCTCCAGAAGTCTCAGGGATCGTCAAAGGGCTGCGTGTGGACGAGGGGAGCGTCGTCAAAATGGGCGATATACTGCTGGACCTCAACGATACGACGTATCGTCTGCAGCTTGAGGAAGCCCAGGCGCAGGCTGAGATGATCGAGCGGCAGGTCCAGGAAGATAAGAAAGAGTATGCCCTCGACGTTAAGCGCGCCGAGGATCAGCTCATCCAGGCACGCGCTGAGCTGGTGGCGAAACAGAGCGCCCTCGCCGAGGAGCGTATGGCACTGGTGTTGGAAACAGAGCAGACGCGCAACCAGATCGTCGAGGCGGAGGCAGCCCTCAAAGAATCGGAATCGACTGTCAAGGAGATGCAAGGGCAGGTACGCATTGCCACGAGCAATTGGGAGCGTGCCCAGGCGCTCTTCCAGGAGGGTATCGTACCGATTGCCAATCGGGACCAGGCGCAGGATACCCTAGCGCAAATGCAGGCACGTCTCAACGCCACGCAAGAGCGCGTGGCGCAGCTCAGGGCACGCCTCAACAATGCCCAGACGGCCCAGAAGCGCATTCAGCTGCGTGAACGCAAGGTACAAACGTTGGAAGCGGAGGTCGAGAAGGCACAGGCCAGTGTCCGCCTAGTCCAGACTGAGGTTGAGCGCAGTAAATCGCGCCAGGACAGGCTGCAGATCCTGGAAGCCCGCCTCAAGGAGGCACGTGCCAAGGCTGAACGCGCCCGCCAGAGTCTCCAGGATACCGTGCTGCGGAGCCCGATTGACGGGGTGATCAGTCGCAAACGGGTCGAGGAAGGGCAGTTGGTGCAAAACGGCCAACCTGTGCTGGTGATCAGTGACCCGAAGGACGTCTGGATCCTGGCGAATATTAAGGAATCATACATCCGTGAGGTGGCAGTGGGCAAACCGGTAGACATCACGGTGGATGCCTACCCGGACCGGCATTTTGAAGGCAAAGTCGAAACTATAGGCGCCGCAGCCATTTCCGAGTTCGCATTGTTCCCGCCAACTGGCAGTTTTACTAAAGTCGAACAGCGCATTCCGGTCCAGATTACCGTCGCGAATCCGGATGGCCTGTTGAAACCGGGTATGATGGTCGTCATTGGTATTGTTAAGGATTGAGTTCCGTAGGCAACTGAGCGAGGGAGACGTATGAGGCAGGTGACTAGTCTATTACGCAGCCGGGGATGGCGCCACTGGCTGGCAGTGTGCCTTGGCGTGTTCGCTATCCTGGTAGGGCATGCCGGTATGTCCCTCACCTGGGCGCAAAATACGCAACTCGTTGATGGGATTGCCGCGATCGTGAATGATGACATTATCACAATCACCGAAGTGCGTGAGGCAATGCTGCCTGAAACCGAGCAATTATCGCGGCAGTACAATGGGTTCGCACTCGATCAGCAGGTGAAGGCGTCGTTTAAGCGCACGTTGACCGGTCTTGTAGACGTGCAACTCCAGCTGGTGCGGGCGCGTCACTTGAATTTACGGGTGAGCGAAGAAGATGTGAACCAGCAGATCGAGGCCCTCAAACAACAAAACAATGTGGCCGACGAGCAATTTTTACAATTGCTGAAAACCCGCGGCTTGACTCTGGAGGTGTATAAAAAGCAGGTGGCCGAGAGCTTGCTCATTACCAAGGTGGTGAATGCGGAAGTGCGTTCACGCCTCACGGTCCTCGATACCGAATTGCAAGAAGCATATCGCACCAAACAGCAGCAGTATCAAGTGGCAGGCGGACAGACAGTCAGCCATATCCTGTTTCTCTTCCCCCCCTATGCCACCGAGCAAGATGAACAACACCTGCGTGCGAAGGCCGAGTCGGTGCTGCAGCAACTGCGGAATGGTGGTGTGTTCACAGCTTTAGCACGGCAGTATTCCGACGGTCCTTCGGCTGAGACCGGGGGACTCTTGGGGACCTTTAGGCCCGGGGAACTTCTACCAGGCTTTGAGGAAGCTGCGGCACAGCTCCAGCCCGGTCAGATCAGCGATGTTGTGCGGACACGCATTGGGCTTCATATCATCCGGCTGGAGGCCAGGCAGGCAGCGAGTATGAGACCGTTTGCAGAGGTGCAGGAAGAGCTCAAATCAGAAATTTTGCGCGACAAAACCGAACGGAAGTATCAGGAGTGGCTCGAGTCCTTACGGCAGCAAGCCTATATTAAAATCCTGTATGAGGGTTAGGGCCTCCGTCTGCTGCCCAGCGTTCTCCTCTGCCTACCACTGCCTAGCATCGGACGTGCGTCTCTTTTGGACCTTGGCGAGGAATTCCCAAAGCGTACCGCATTGACGTTGCTATGCTACCCCTCCCCCTACCTGAAAGCTGCGCCCCTGTACTAGGTATCCCAGGCGGTGCAGCGTGCGGATGACCCGCCGCCTGATCTGCTGGAGGATCTCGGCAATGTCAGTATCGCTGGGCGGCTCGATCTTGACAAAGTGCGGCACTTCTGAATTCGCCAACAGAATTAGACCGTGTGCATTTCCTATCCGCATGGGAGAGCGTGTATGGAGCACCAGCTTGCCACAGCCCTAGCCGGGCTCACAACGGGTATCTATGTGTTGACAGTACGGGCTGGCGAACGCCAGCATGGGATGAGTTCCTCCTGGGTAACTCAGGTATCTGGAGCCCCGGTCCTTATCATGGCTGCCGTGGATCAAGAGCATGTAACGCACCAGATGGTCTTGCAGAGCGGTGCCTTTGCCTTAAACATTGTCGGTACCCAGAGTAAGCATCTGGAAGACTATTTTTACTCTGCGCAGTCACGGCAGCCAGATAATCTGGCCCCGTTTGTGCTGGAGATCGGGCATACAGGGACACCCCTACTGCGGGACGCCCTGGCCTCGCTCGATTGCCGTCTCATTTCCACCCATGTGGCTGGAGACCACACCCTGTGCATCGGTGAGGTAGTCGAAGTGTACGTGCGCAACACGGACCGGCCCCTCACGAGCCAGGAGCTCCCGTACGTCTACCTGGGGGGGAAAGTGCTGTTCGATCAGACGAGTCGGAGGCCACTGGGGCCGGAGTAAGAGGCAGCGATTCAGGATGCTCGTGGTCCGAGCACAATGATGGCCATCCCGGTGAGACACACGCCGGCACCAAGCAGATCCCAATGGTCCGGACGTTGGTGTTCAACGGCCCACTGCCAAAACATGGCCATGGCAATATAGACACCGCCATAAGCGGCATAGATCCTGCCGGCGCTGCTGCTCGGGTGCAGCGTCAGGAGCCAGGCAAAGAGTCCCAGGCTGACCGCACCAGGCACCAGCCACCACCTGGAGCGGGCGGCTTTGAGCCAGAGATACACGGTATAACAACCGAGAATTTCCGCGCACGCCGTCACGATAAATAACATCGCGGTGGTCAGGAGAACCAGCATGGTGACGTCACCTTGACAAAAAACAACCGCCAGTGGGGATGCACTAGGAAGCACTCGGTGCAAAGTATCAGGAAGAGGCCAATCATCGAACTTCCTGAGACGTTGATAACCAGTGTGCCGTAGGGAAAGCTGGTACCGTAGCGCCCCCCGATCCAATTCGCTACGAGGTAGCGGGCGTTTGTACCCAGGAAACCGCCAAGGCCAACGAGGAAGTAGTCCACGCGGCGTGCCTCTAGTCCCCGCCGGCCAGCAGGGGAGGCAGAGGTTGGCCGGGAACTGGGAGTTTATAGCTGGCTGGCTCGCTGTCGCTTGTGCTCATGTGATCCACCCGTTGAAAGCCCCGCGGCAGCCGATGGCCGCGCTGACCACGCAGACCTGTATAGTGCACCAGGTCTGCCGGTTTGAGAGTAAGATGGCGCTGTCCACAGGTCAAAACCAACGGCTGACCGGGTGGCAGACAGGCCAGGGCTGCCACGTAATCTTGCCGGGTGCTGGCGTGCGCAGCGGGAATGCCCATGAGCTTAAAACCCTTGCCCTTGGTCAAGCGTGGGAGCTGCTGCAACGGGAAGAGTAGCAGCCGACCGGTACTAGAGGTAGTGGCCAGCACGGCGGTCTCGATGTCTCTGACCGCCACAGGTGGCAAGACGCGTGCTCCCTCAGGCAGCGTTAACACGACCTTGCCGGCCCGCTGGCGGGCATACAGGTCACCGAGTGACACCACAAACCCATAGCCGGCATCTGACGCCAGGAGACAGAGGTCTTCGGCATCACCGAGCATCACCGCTATGAACGACGCGCCTTCCGGCGGGCTAAGCCGCCCGGTCAGCGGTTCGCCCTGGCCACGCGCCGAGGGTAGGGTGTGTGCCGGGAGGGCATAGGTGCGGCCCGTGGTGTCGAGAAAGACGGCGAGTTGGGTACTCTTGCCGCGTACCGCAGCCATGAAGCCATCACCAGCTTTGTAGCTGAGGGTGATGGGGTCGATGTCGTGCCCCTTGGCAGAACGCACCCAGCCCTTCTGGGAGAGTACCACGGTGACCGGTTCACTGGGCATGAGCACAGTTTCTGCCATAGCCTGAGCCGGACGCCGTTCCACCAGGGGGGAGCGCCGGGCATCGCCGTAGCGTTCAGCGTCCAGCGCCAGTTCTTTGTGCAGCAGACTCTGCAGGCGCCGCGGTGAGGCCAGGGTTTTGTCAATGCGTTCGCGCTCTGCCGTTAACGTTTTCTGCTCACTGCGCAGGTGCGCTTCCTCCAGCTTGCCGAGACGGCGCAGCCGCAGCTCCAGGATCGCTTCTGCCTGCTCATCGCTCAAGTGAAAACGTTCCACAAGCGCGGGCTTGGGACGGTCCGCCTCACGCAGAATGGCGATGACCTCGTCAAGATAACTGTAGGCGATGAGCAACCCTTCGAGAAGATGCAAGCGCCGCACCACCTGGTCCAGGCGAAATTGCAGGCGCCGCACCACCGTGGCCGTACGAAACTCCAGCCACTCTGTCAGCAGCTGGCACAGATTTTTGACCTGTGGCCGCTCGTTGAGGCCAATGACATTGAGGTTGACGCGGTAGGTCCGCTCGAGATCGGTGGTGGCAAACAGGTGCGCCATGAGTGCGGCAGCGTCCTCGCGGGCGGAATGCAGCACCAGCACCAGGCGCGTCGGGTTCTCGTGATCCGACTCATCGCGCAGGTCGTCGAGCATCGGGAGCTTTTTGGCCCGCATCTGCGTGGCGATCTGTTCCAGGACTTTGGCCCCGGAGACCTGATACGGCAGAGCAGTGATAAGAACGTCGCCATGCTCCTTCTCGTAGCGCGCGCGCATGCGGATGGTGCCACTGCCAGTCTCATAGAGGCGTACAATCTCCTCACGCGGTGTGATAATCTCCGCTTCAGTGGGAAAATCGGGTCCCTGGATGTAGGCACACAACTGTGCCACCGTCGCCCCAGGGTGCTCCAGAAGATGGATACAGGCGTCGACCACTTCCCGGAGATTGTGCGGCGGAATATCCGTGGCCATACCGACCGCAATGCCCGTGGCGCCATTGAGCAATACATGCGGCAGACGGGATGGGAGGATAGCCGGCTCGTGCAGTGTGCCGTCGAAGTTGGGTACCCAGTCCACCGTGCCTTGTTCCACCTCGGCCAGCAGCACCTCGGCAAAAGGCGTCAGGCGTGCCTCTGTGTAGCGCATGGCAGCAAAGGATTTCGGATCGTCGGGCGAGCCAAAGTTCCCCTGCCCGTCCACCAGGGGATAGCGGTAGGAAAACGGTTGGGCCATGAGCACCATCGCCTCATAGCACGCTGCCTCCCCGTGGGGATGAAACTTGCCGATGACATCTCCAATCGTGCGTGCTGCCTTTTTGTATTTGGCCCCACCGCTGAGCCCCAACTCAGACATGGCGTAAATAATACGGCGCTGCACCGGCTTCAGACCATCCCCCAGGTGGGGGAGGGCGCGGTCGAGGATGACGTATCTCGAATAGTCGAGGTAGGCCTTCTCGGTGTAGGTTTTCAGTGGGAGTCGCTCAGTACCGTTGGTCGCTAAAGTCGCTGTCTCATCCATCATAGCTGATATACTTCTGTCCTGTTAAAGCTGTCTTGCCTCCATACTACGGAGGATTGTAGCGAGGTACGGGGCGCAATGGAAGGAATTTCCATGCGCCACCGGCTCCTGTTTTAGGGGAGGCGCAAGGCCACATCGTGCTGCACGGACTCCACCAGGGCCAGCAAGCGTTCCGCGACTTGGGATGTGATGATTAACACGTTGACGTAGCCACGCCCGCTCGCACCGCCACGGATGGCACTGTAGATAGGGGCCGCTTTGAGGGGGTTAGAGGCGAGGACCACCACCTGCCGCCCGATGCTGACCAGATGCTGGAGCGTTTCCAGCGACACCGCGTTCAGCCCGGCACTGAGGCGTTTTTCCTGCGGGTTGCCAGCGGCGTCGAGTAAGTGAAAACAGAGGTCACCGACGATGCCGCGCTCTTTCAAGCTCTCCACGCTGGTCCCCGTCATATCCAGGATGTTCATGATCCCACGGTCAAAATAGGGCACTGGCCCCTCAATGGAGCCAATCCCAATGAAAGCCATGTCCACACACGTCGCTCGGGTCAAAACCTCACGGGCGCTGGGATTATGCTCCAGGCCATTGCCGTTCAGCGTGAAACCGGGACACTGCAACATCAGCCCACGGACCCCACGGTCGGCATATTTGTAGAGCAACTCACCGATGAGCGTATTGGCATCAATATCTGGCCGATCAACCACCGGAAAGGCCACCAGGGGATAGACCGAGAAAGGCTTGATGGGATCCTCGCGATACATCGCCCGCACCATACAACTCACAGCGTAGCCTGGAGCCAGGCCAATCGCCGGGTTGCCATCGAGATGGTGCAGGAGGTACTCCTTGGCCGCCACGCCAATGACGAGGGCGCGTAACTGGTCAGGGACGCCAGCGGCACAGGGAACGACCCAGACGTCTTTGAGACGCTTCTTGCCGCCAGCGTTAAAACATTTCTTGAGCGCTTCTCCTAACGCCTCGTCAGGACGGGGGGCACGGGTCATGCGCAGGAGCTGCGAATAGATGACATGTCGAATCGCCACAGCGACTTTGCTCTCGGGGACATCCCCGACCGTGCCAGCCGCAGCCTGATAAAACAACTCGAGCGCTTGCTCATCTTCTTCACTTTCCGGTCGCCGCAGGCTGGTCCACTCGATCCCCCCCGTCGCCTCGGCATCGCGTTCATAGCCACAGAGCCGATCCAGACTTACCCGGTAGTAGCGCGCCAGGCGCCACAGATGGTCCAGACGCGGCAGGGCCTTGCCTTGCTCCCAGCTATTGTAGGCCTGAGGCTTGATGTCCAGGGCGTGCGCGAGCCGGCGTTGCGTGATCTCCTCACGCCGGCTCTGTCCAAGCTGGAGGCGCATCCGTGCCAGTCTGGCACCCAGATATGCAGGTGTAAGATCGTCCACCGTATCCTCTCCTTTATACCAGGAAGCGATTTTATTGTCAGCCAGGACGGTTTTGACGACGCATTTGACTATTTGGTTGATTATATACAAAAAACCAGAATTTGCAGTTGATTCACCGACGATTTTCACTACGCTTACAAACAAAGAGCACCAGGCAAGGTGAAAAATTGCCAGGAGCGTAGGCGCAAATTTGTAACCGAGAGGACCAGCACGTATGTGTGGCATCACTGGCATCGTAGCCCAGCGCAATATCGGTGGAGAACTCTTTGAAGGTATGCAAAATCTCGAATACCGCGGCTATGATTCTGCTGGCATCGCGATATTATGCGATGGCCGGCTCGAAGTGCGCAAAGATGCCGGCAAACTTGCCGAGGTCGAAGGTCAGCAGCAACTCTCGGCCATGCATGGCACTGTCGGTATTGCCCACACCCGCTGGGCGACGCATGGGGGCGTCTGTCAGGCCAATGCGCATCCACATGTCAGTGCGGACGGGTGCTTTGCCATTGTGCACAATGGCGTGATTGAGAATTACCTGGCCTTAAAAGCCGCCTTGCAGGAGAAGGGGTATACGTTCCAATCGGAAACCGATTCGGAAGTGATTGTCCATCTCATCGCCGCCTACCATGACCAGGGGCACAGTGTCGAAGAGGCCCTGATAGCCACTACCAGGCAGCTGCAAGGGGCGT
>Ga0081538_10000708_pt1 | contig 36607 bp, 32 predicted proteins | sample TabmetS5T2R1_FD_71022 | JGI IMG/M metagenome (GOLD analysis project Ga0081538, IMG submission 71022) | Tabebuia heterophylla rhizosphere microbial communities from the University of Puerto Rico - S5T2R1 | ecosystem: Host-associated > Plants > Roots > Rhizosphere ...
CGCCCCGCTGCTCTACAGCGGCCTGACCGGGCGGGCGTTGCCGCTGATCGTGATCTCAGCGGCCGGCGGGCTGGCGTCCATCACCCTGCTGTGGACTCGACGCTACGTAGCCGCCAGGGCCGCCGCCGGGTTGGCCGTCACCGCGGTGCTGTGGGGCTGGGCGGTCGGCCAGTACCCCTGGATGCTGCCGGGCTCGTTGACGATCGCCGAGGCCGCCGCCGCCCCAGCCACCCTCACCGCGCTGGCCGTCTCCCTGCTCATCGGCAGCTTGCTCGTCGTGCCCGCGCTGGTGTGGCTCTACGCCCTCTTCCAGCGCACAGCCCACGACCCAGACGACAATCCCGTCCCCCAGACTCCAGAAGCCAGACCCCGCTAGGCCAGCGACCGCGGGCGGGAGGACGATCGCCTGTTGGCCTTTGCTGTCATCGTTCAGCTTCCATTCCCTCTTGAGTTTCGCGGTTTTGGGGTGCTTGGGACGGCGGCACGGCGGCAGGCGCGATACGCGCCAGGCACGTGACGTAACGCGTCAGCGGCGGGCAATAGCCGTCCTGGAAGCGCGACGGGTGCCGCTGACGCGGGCCGAGCAGTCTCGCCCACCATCCCCTCCTCCTCGTATGCGCCTGGTGTCTACGCCTATGCGCGCACTGGCATAGCCAGCAGGCACGCGGCAAGGCCACGCCACGGCCTGGTCCGGCCCACGCGCGACGCCTTGGCAGGAACGCCGCGCGCGGGCCGTCCTGTCTCATTCGAGTAGCACCAGCTGCGGCGGGTCAGGATCACGCCCACACCTGCCGCTGTGAGAGCCGGCCTGGCGCTCAGCTTGACGCTCAACTCGACGGTCGGCGTGGCGTTCGGCGCCGGGCCGCGCCTCGGGCCGCCAGTCCGGCGGCCGGGCAGATCTTGTCGGTGTCCGCGCCGGTCGCGCCGGCCGGGCGGTTCTCGGTTGGTGGTGTGGCCAGCCGAATGGTGGGTGGAACGTCAACGTGTGGTCAGCGTCGCCGGTGACGGTCCAGCCGCCCTCGTGCACCGCGTGATGATGAAACACACATCAACGCCAGATTCGGCGTCAACGTCGGCCCGCCATCCCCATGATGATCCACATGATGCACATCACACCACTGCCAAGACCGGTCACAGCGCGGCCCGCCAGGATAGGCGAACCGGCAGGTCCGGTCCCGCTCGATCACCGCCAACCGCTGCTCCGGGCTGGGATAACGGCGCACATCCAAATACACCGTCTTGCCGCTTTTGGTGACTTGGCGGCGGACCACGTCGGCGTCACACGCGATCCTCCTGGCGGTCGCCCCACAGATCGCGCCGGCCCAGTCCAACCTGGCCGCCGGGGCGTCAGGCTCCTCCGCCAACGTCTCAGGCGTCACAAACACCATCGCCTTAGGCTGCAACCCCGCCACACGAGGCAGCTCGTCTTTACGCGCCAACGCCATACGCGCGAGCTGGACCAGCGCGTCAGCGTTGCGCTGCTCCGGCGTGCGCCGCCGCTCATCCGGCATAGTCGCGGGATCAGGCCCGGCCAACGCGTCGAACGCGGTGGCCAGATACGCCAGCCCGGAAGGGTCGACCAGGCCGTTGACCCACCCCATCCCATCAGGCCGGCGTACCAGCGACACCCCACGGTCGTGATATTGGCGGCACGCCCGTTGCTCCTCAGGGCCTGGGTCAGCCGCGTGCCGCCGGTCAGCCAGCGCCTCACGAAACGCCCGATCATCCGTCCGGGACGACTGCTCCACCAGCTCATCTTGCGCCTGGGCGATCAAGCCTGGATGGGTGCGCGCGGCCCGCGCCAAGGCGTCGGCTTGGGCGGGGCTGATCTTGCCCGCCGCCAACGCCGCGGCGGTCGCCTCCAGCTTGGGATCAGCCAACGCCCGTCGCCAGTTTGGTCTCCCTGGCGGCTTGCCCGCCGGAGAGCCTTCCGGCGGTTTGCAGCAGCCGCTGCGCCTCTGCTCTCCCTGCCGTCTGGTCTGGGCTGCGGCCGGCGATGGCGGCCACACACCGCAGCCTTTCGGCGGCGACCTGCGCGGCGGCCCGTGTCAACGCCTCGACATCAGCGGACAGCCTGGCCTCGTCCAAGGCGCCCAGGTCGCGGTTGGCGAGTTGGTGTGCGGCTGACGCGAGCGCGCCTACCGGGTCAACTGCCATCTCGCCGTGGATCGAACTCAAGTTCGTAGAATACATGATAGGTGGTGTGCCCGCAAGCATCCGCCCATCTGGGTTCCCGCCACATAGCCACACGCCTGAGGGGCGGCTGGCGTCGCTGCGTGTGCGGTGGCCGATCGAGGTCGCGGTCTTGGGCTGCGGGCAGGCCGCAGGGGTGGCCAGGCCTGAAACAAGAAAGCATCAGCGGCTCTTGACCAAACTCCACAAGGAGTGGACCGCTGATGCTCCCACCCGTGAGCCTACCCGCCTCGCTAACCGCTCTACTGGGCGTGTTCACAGGCTGCCTCACCGCCCCCACCTACCGAACCTTCGCCGCGCTGGCCGCCGAGCTCATCCGCCAAACCGGCGCGCGCATCGTCTGCGGCATGCTCACCGGCGCCAGACTGGAACAGGCCTGGCACCACAGCCGCGCCCACCGGCTCCTCTCACAGGCTAGATGGTCGACTGATCAGGTCGGGCTGGCGCTGACCGACCTGATCATCGCCCACCTCATCCCCCCATGCGCGCCGCTGACCGTGGCGATCGACGACACCTTGCTCCACCGGTCAGGTAAGAAGGTCCACGCCGCCTCATGGCTCCACGACGGCCCCGCCAAAGGCCCCCGCAAGATCGCCTGGGGCAACAACTAGTGTCCAGTCGCAGAGGTTTCTTTAACTTCCGAACGGCACGAACTACGCCGTGACCAGGGATAACGCCGACACTAACGTTCGAACAACTACGACGACTGGACACTAGGTAATCGCCGGACTCGTCGTCACCTTGCCGCTCATGACCCGCCCGGTGCGCCTGCCCGTCCTGGTCCGCGAGGCCGGGCGCAAACACGAGGGGGAAACTATGACTTGGCGTTGGTCACCACCGATCTGGACAGCCCCACGGGAGAGATTGTCGTCCGGTATGCGGCGAGATGGTCGATCGAGGTCGCGGACATGCTCGCCACCCTGCGGCGGGTGTTGATCGCCGCGGAATTTCGGCCACAACCCCGATCAGCCACATGTGAGGAATCGCGGCGGTGCGTCTGGCCTGGCGCAAGCAGCCGCATAACCGCGAAACTCAAGGGTTTACGGCGTCTTCGGTGGCCAGTGCAGGCCGATGTAGGGGTCGGGGTTGGCGACCGCCCACCTGTCGAGCATCGCGGCCAGATACTCCTCCATTCCTTGCTGCGGCAGACGAGACTTGAGCACGCACACGATCACGATGTCACGCTCGGCGGCAAAGTCCTTGACGTTTTCGGTCACCAACACGCGGTGCTCGCGAGCCGCGACGGTCGCGACCTCGAGATCCGGTCGGGCGTCGACGCCCCGGTCTCTGACGTGTACCGCGTCGTGACCACGCTTCTCCAGCCGCTGGCAAAGCCCAGGCGGGAACATCTCATCGACTAGGAATCGCATCCCTTACGACGCCATCAGGTCGGCGCGCTGCTGCGCAAGCTGGCGGGCCTGCTCGGCTGCCGCGTCGTTGGCGGCGACCTGCGCCTCGATCGCCTCTCTGTGCGTGGTAGCAAAGTCAATGGCGGTGCGGATGTGCCGTGGGTGCAGCCCGAACTGCTCGGCCAGCGCCGCCACACGTTGCTCGTCGCTGCCGGTGGTGTACCGCAGCGCTGAGATGACCTCCCACACGTCAGGGCCGACCGCCAACGCGGCTCGGCGCCCTGTCGGCCCGTCGCGGTAGACGATGCCGGGGTGGTGCAGCGTGTCCAGGCCCTCGGTCACGAGCCGCTCCAGCAAGGCGCGCTCGGTGACCCCCTCGGCCGCGGCTTGGCTGGCGAGACGCGCTTTCACAGTTGTGTCGAGGCGGTACGACGTTGCTCGCGAAACGGACAATTGAGCCTCCTTACGTTGTACCGCAGCTGTCACCGCTCTAGCGGTGAGCCTAGCAGCAAGGAGCGGTGATGCCGGTCAGTTTGAGAACTGCGGCTATTACCCACCCAAAGACTCCTCAAACACATTCTAAGGCTGGCGCCGCGTATCAAATGCCCTCTACCACGGCAGCAGATGGCCAAAGGCGAGGTTGATCAAGTAACGAGTAGTCGCTGGGGGAAAATCCTTTGGCGAGCCTCGCCGGAACCTCCCGATAGGGGACGACCCGCCGGGATCAAACCGCTCGAGCTGCACCTCAAGGGTAATCGTCGCTCCATCCGTGATGCCCAGCTCCACAAGTGGTGCCGTGTCAGGTGAGATCGGCTTCCCGGCGTGCTCAAGCCGGTAGAAGAAGCGCATACCTACTTTGCCTCCGAAAGCGGTTACGGAGTTCTTCAACGCCAGCCCCTCACGCACCCGGCTGTCGAGCTCCGCCCCGGTCGATTGCTCCGGCAACGCCAGGACGTGCTCAACGGACAGATCACGGTTGCGGATATAGAGAACGATCAAAGAGCCTGGGGCGCCGCCTGTGGCTGCCGAGCAGGGCGCAGGCAGCACGTGGATTCCGTTCCTGCGCACCGCCCAGTCTCGACGCCAGGTGGAGACAAGCTCCTCTACGACCCCGTCCCAGCCAGCGAACGCGTCGAGATATCGGCGTGCCGCCAGCAGCAACGGCACGGGCGTCCTGTCCAAACGCACGACAAAGAGAAATGATCGACGATGCTCTTGCAGCTCGCGCATAAATGCTGTGGTCCATTCGACATTGACCCACCGAGAATCGGCGGAGGCCTGGGACCACAGGAGCACGTAGTAATCGGATTGCGTAAGCGCTTTATCGATGATGCCCACAATGCTCTCGCTTGGCGCAATGCTCCGTCGGTAGTCGAACGTGCGGATGCCGGCACCTTCAAGGTTTTGGCCAAGCCGCGTGGCCATGGCTTGATCGCTCTCGGCGAACGAGAGGAAGACCCACGGTTGACGGGACTCACCGGTCGGGCGCACGCTGCCTCCGCTCCTCCGCGCCTCGGCGCAGCCAGCGACGGATAGGGCCGGCTCTCGTCTGAAAGCCCGAGTCCCCGTACAGCGTCCAACACGCCCATAAGGCCGGGTGGGCGGGGAGCGGCCCCCCGTCTGAGCGGACGCCGAGCTGGGCGCGCTGCAGCGCGACGTCACGCGGGAGTAGCGGGAGTACCGGTCGAACGCGTCGAGCACAGCCGCCGCCGCGCGGTCCTCGGCCACCCATCTCGCCGCGACCACCGCCGCGGCGCCCGCATGGAAAGCGGCCCGGACGAAGCCGATCCGCTCGTCTCGGCCGATGCGCTTCGCCATCCCGGACTCGCAGGCGCCGAGCACGAGCGTCCCGCAGCTGCTCAGGTCCATCTCCTGCAACTCATCGGCCATGAGACGCCCGTCAGACTCGTCGGCCGCGAGCTGCAGCCACGACCTGCCCGGGTATCGAGGGTCGTGCTCGCCGTGGGTGTCGATACGCACCCGGCGATGGCGGCGCGTTTCGAGCGCGGCCCGCAATGCCGCCGGTGTGGCCTGCTCGCCTTCACACACTGTGTCAGCGCGCGACCGCGCCGCAGCGGTGAGCGTGCCGGCCGGCGGGCTGATCAGGAGCCGCTTGTCGCCGCGCAGGTGGAGCGACCGCCTGCGCAGCGGGCGCCGGGCGTGCAGGCATGGCAGGTCGGACAGGGCATATGTGAGGCCGATCGGCTCGGTCTCCCCAGGGACCGTCATGGCCGCGAGCGGCAGGGTGGACAGCGCCCCACCGGCGACGACAGCGATCCGGCTCACGTGTGGTGGGAGCGCCGGGATCACCGCGTCGAGACCGATCCCTGAGGCGATCTCGGCGAGGAGCCGGTCGAAGTCGCCCCACCTCATGCTCTCCTCCAGCAGCGCCTCATGCTCCCAGCAGGCCGCGAGCTGGTCGATCGCCTCCTCCAGATCGTGGCGCGCGCAGGGCACGGAGGCGTGGGAGAGCAGGCCCCGGCCGATGACGGCGTGGTGGACCCGCTCGGGGGTCGAATGCAGCAGCCAGGCCACCTGTGATCGGGGGAAGCCGTTGGTCATACGGTTCACCCAGCGCCAGGCGCCCTGGTGGTCGCCCGGGCTCGGGAGGTTGCGCGGGAACGCGCCGCCGGGGAGGATGCGCCCCAAGATCGCCGCGCCACGCGCCGCCTCCATGGCGACGACCACCGCGGCAGCAGCGTCGGGGCCACGTTGCGCCAGCTGCGCGGCGGCGGCGCGGATGCGCTCGTCGTGCTCGTCGGCAACGGCGTGGAGCATCCGAACCCGGGTGGCGTCGGTGATCTGCCGCCCCGCGATCTGCTCCTCCAGGTGGTGCGCCTCGGCCCAGTGCTCGGCGGCCTGGTCACCGTTGCCGAGCTGGTAGTGCGCGCGGCCGAGGAGGCGCAGCGCGCGGACCCGGACCTCGAGCCACGCGGGTGCGGCGTGGTGTGCAGCCTCGCGGAGGTGGGCGACGGCCTGGGTCAGATCGCCACTCGCGTATTCCAGCTCTCCCGCCGCCAAGTGCCAGGCGGCGAACTCGTGGCCGAGCTTCGCCCGCGAGCGCAGCTCGATCACCAGGCGCTCGGCCTCGTCGAGTTGGCGGCCGGCGATCAGCCGGCGTGCGCGCTGGAGCACTTGATCGAACGTCGTGTCGGCCTCACCGCCGGGGGCGCCCGCGCCAGCGAGCCGGTCGACCATCTCGGCGCTGGCTACCGGATCGGCTGATGACGCCGCCGCCTCCTGGAGTGACGGGAGCAGGCGGTCGGCCGCCTTGTCGTCGGCGATCAGCCGGAGCAGCACGGCCAGCTCGTAGAGGACGGGGAACCGCAACGGCGGATCGATGTCGAGGGCGAGCGCATCCTCCAGCACCCCGATGGCCTCCTCGTAGCGCTGCTGGCGCCTGAGCGCTCGGGCGCGGAGGAGGTGGTCCGCGACCGTCTGCGGCGGCGGGCCGTCGAGTTCGCGAGACAAAGCATCCTCGTCGCCGTGCCGCACGGCGATCCGGTGCCAATCGCGGTTGACGGCACCCACGCCGTGCTGCTCACCGACCTCGCGGAAGATCCGTGCGGCCTCGCGCAGGTGGCGCTCAGCCTTGCCGTGGTAGCCCTGCGCGGCTGCCGAGAGCCCCTCCAGCCGCTGGTACACCGCCTGCTCATGCGCGGTCAGGGAGCCGGCCTGGCCGTCGAGCGCCGTCCGGATCACTGCAAGATCGGCGTCGGCGCCGGAGCGGTCCCCCATGGACGAGCGGATCTCTGCTCGCAGGAGCTGGAGGGAGACGCTGGCCGCCCCGAGGCGCCGGGCCTCGGCGTCGCGCAAGTACCTGTCGCAGCGGTCCCGCGCACGCGAGAGGCGCTGGAGGCGAAAGAGCGCCGCCACATGGTCGACGGTCAGCGCCAACCACCGCGCCGGATCAGCGTCCGTTGCGGTCAGCTCGACGGCCTCGTGATAGGCGGCGTCAGCGCCCGCTGCGTCCCCCCGCGCGACCGCCGCGCGGGCGCGGGTGACGGCGTCACCGAGCGGGGTTCCTGGCTCGAGTTCGATCGGGCGCCCCCTCACTCCTCACATTCCGCGGTGTCCGTTCCCTCTTGAGGCGGGCACACGAGGAGGGCCTGCTGCAGGCCTAGGCCTCCGACCGTGCTGCCGTTGGCGAGGACCCACCGCCAGTTCTGATCAACGTGAACATCAGGCCGCGAGGCCGATCGCCCGGAACCCGTGCCCTCCGAGGGCGTGGCCTCGCGCACGACCACCTCGAGCCGCCGCGGCACGGCGTCCGGGAGGAGCATGCCCTCCTCGAGCGTCAATTGGGCGCGGAGGTCCTCGCGGACATAGAGGTCGTGGGTATCCAACACCTCACCCAGGCGCACGCGGCGCGCGGGGCCAGGGGCCGTGAGCGCTCCCAACTCGACATGAAAGGCTTGGCCATCCTCGATCACGAACGGCGGCGCACGGTCAGGGTTCGCGGGGTCGACCGCGCGCCGCGCGCGCTCGACCCACGGATGGCCCGTAGGAGCGATGACCACCTTGTCGGGGGAGGCGAACGCCACGCCCCCATCGCCCAGGGTGACGGCGTGAGCCAACCCGCGCTGAGCCGTGGCGGCGGCGCGCATCGCGGCCTCGATCTTCGGGAAGTCCCCCAGGAGAGCGGTCCCTTCGGGCGAGCCGGACCACCCGAGGATCGGGTCGTCGCTTGGAGCCCACCAGCGGTCACCGGCCTGACTGACGGTGATTTCGGACGCCCTGCCGTCCGCGGTCTCCACCCGTACGGTGCGGGTGTGAGGACCTGGCGCCGCGGCTCCCCCCCACCGCGCAGGGCTGCCGGGGACGGCAGGAGTGACCTCGATCCATGGGCCCGGCGGATCGGAGCGCGGGACCAGGCGCGCGGAGTAGAACTCCGGGAGGCCAGTTTCCGGGTTCGGAGCGCCGAGCCGGAGGACCACCTCCTCGCCGGGTGGGCTCAGCTCCTTGGTGATCGAGAGCTGCCGGTCCTTGTCGCCGATCTCGTACAACCGCCGGCCGGTCCCGTCGTCGTAGCCGAACAGCACGCCGTCCGTGGGCTCTGGTGGCTCGCCGGCACGCCCGGACGCCAGGCGGTCCTGGATCGACTCGAGCGCTCGGTGGAGGCGGTCGCCCGGGCCGGGCCGCCACTGCACCGTCGTCGTGGATGCATTGACCTTGCTGGCGGTCAACTGGCCCTGATCCAGATCCTGGAAGCGGATACCATGCGAGACCCGCCCCGCGCCGGCCGCAATCTCCGTGGTGAGCTTGCGGGGGGCGGTATGGGCGCGCCAGACCTTCAGGTCCCCGAACGAGGCGACGCGCCGACCGCCGCCAACGACATCGATCACCGAGCGGCCTCCGGTGCTCATCGAGAACGTGCGCTCCAGGCTGTCGACGACCTGGCCGGTGTCGTCGATCGAATGCTGCGTGATACGGCCTGTCCCTGCTGCCGGATCGAAGGCTGAGGTCTCGTCGAGCAGGCCGCCGCGGCGGACATGGGCGGGCAGGTCGGCCTCGAAGCTCCGGCTGCCTTTGCGCTGGATGAGATCGCCGGTGGAGACACCCCCACTGACCGTCAAGAAGCCACATGACGCAAACGTCTTCGACGGCCTCGCCAGGATGGCCTCCTGAGTCGCGGAGGGCGGCGCTACGAATGCGATCGGCGACCGCTCCCGCAGGCCGTTGTTCGCCGCGTACCAGTCCTGGAACCGCAGATCCGATCGGATCGCGCCGTCGTCTAGTTGCGGGAGCACCGGCCCGCCTTGGGAGGCGAGCCATTCCAGGGCGCCGCTCCACCGCATGATCTGGTCGAGCCGGTGGTACTGCGGCTCGTAGTCGGCGACCGCCAGGTAGTGCTGGTCCCACCAGCGCAGGCCCCGGCCGAAGCCGAAGCTGGGCTCGACCTCGGTGCCCTCGTCACCCTCGGACCGGGCGAACAGCCGCGTCGCGCTGGCCCCGATGCTGACCCCGTCGTCGCTGAAGGCGAAGCCGGAGTCGTCCTGGCCGAACCACAGCCGCCCGGACTCGCTCAGCGACTCCTCGGGTCCCCTGCAGTGGCTCCACGGGATCAGCGCCGCAGGATCCGGGACGAACCCCTTGACTGCGTCAGCCGGAACTCCAGTGCCTACCCCCGTCGTCCAGCTTTTGGCGATGTGGTCGGTATAGAAGAGGGTCATCCCGACCTCGGTGCCCTCCAGCCGCCCCTCATAGCGCGCCTGGCTATACAGCGGCCGACCATTGAGCCGCGCCTTGAGCGCCCACAGCTGCGTGCGGTCCGTTGGCAAGCCCAGCGCAGGCAGGAGGTCGGCACTCTGCGGGTCATCGGAGAGCCCGTAGTCGACAACCTGGGCAAATTCGTCGGTCGACGTGAACGGTGAACCCTGCCAGTCTCCGGTGATCAGTCGATCGATCAGTTCGGGGCGCACGTCCGGGAGCACCGCGCGGAGGTCGTCGATGGTCTCTGGTGGCACGGGGTCGAGCGAGAACCCAGGCGTTGGATCGGACGGCGCTTTCCGGTAGCCGCGCTGGAGCACCGAGACGTCCTCGAAGGACAGCTGGGTCCCCGGCACGCCCGGCCAGTGCCACCCGCCGGCCCAGATCTCGGATCCCCGCACCTCCAGCAAGGCCAGATGCTGGGTCTGGGTCAAGAAGTCGATCAACCGGTCGGTGGCGTCGACGCGCATCTCGACGTACCCGTGCGCCGCGCGGGCGTCCGCGGTCGGCGCGGGCTTCCCGGAAGTCAGCTCGATCCCCAGCCGCTCGGGGAGGATCTGGTAGTGGTGGATCGCCACCTGCTCCGGGTCGGCCCCAGTGTCGGCCCGGAAGTCGTCGATGAGCAGCCCGATCGTGCGGGACTCGTATGGATCGCCCCTGGGCACCAGCACATGGAGCACGCCGCGCCCGTCATACAGAGATCGGCCGGGTCCTGGTGGCTGCTCGGCGAGGTCGGTGAACGCCGGATCCCGAACCGGCACGGTGTCGTAGGCAGCGTCACGCAGCTGTGCCGTGTCGAACTCCAGCAGGGAGGCCAGCCCCGTCCGCGCCCAATCCCGCAGCTGCTCCTCCGCATCCAGCGGCTCTAGCCCATCGAGCTGGCTGGCCGCTCCCGCATAGGAGATGAGCCGGGGGCCTTCAGGGGAGGGGTCCAACATGATGGAGCACCCGGTCCCCGCAAACAGGGCAATAACCGTAAGCTCAACGATCGCCTGCCGTCCCCAGCTGATCCCACCGATCCGGCGCCGGCGCTGGGAGGGCACCGAGCCGGAGCGCGACCGGGCCATTACGCCGGACCGAACGCGCCGGCTGCCCAGGTTGAGCACAGCCCCGCCGAGCGTGCGGCCCCCAACCCATGCCGTGATGCCGTACGAGGCGAGGAGCAACGCGAACGCGAGGAGTCGGAACGGCTCCACAAGCATGACGTTGACGATCCCTGCGACGAGCAGCACGAGCATCAAGTCGATCAGCCAAGCAAGCCGCAGCCTGGGCAGTGCGAGGCGAGCGTGGAGACCGCCCAGCGCGCCCGCGCTCCCTCCGGCAGCCCGTACTCCGGCGCCGCCCTCTGCCGCCGTCAGAGTTTCTCTTGCCTGGCGTCCACGGCCGCCCTGCTGCCCCATCTCGGACGCGCTCATGCGGATTCCCTCCACAGTCGCCCTGCGTGTGGCTGTCTTATTAACAGAGACCAGGCGCTGGGTGGATGATACAAAATTGCTACCGCGCCATGGCCCGTATGGGTAAGGCATGCAGTTTGTTTAATGATTTTAAACTTAATCGTCGGATATACCCTAGAAAGCGGCTTCCAACACATAGGGTATGATTGACCTTAGCGTCACTATGAGGGTTCTGCACCACCTCCACGGAGTGGAAGTTGGTGGGCCCTGAATAAACACGTTGATCGCGTAAGGGAGCGAGGGGCACGGTGCCCTCTTCCGCGCCCCCTGGCCATCTGCTCTATGGCCTGAACCAACCTGGCGGTCAAGAAACGCTCATACGATCAGCCACCACCCGCAAAGGGCCACTATCGAAGGACCGAGAATGCCCTTAAAACCACGAGACCAATGGAAACCAAACGTCAAACTCCAAACAGCGCGGGAAAACGCCTACGGGAAGAAAAGCCGAGCCCGGTTCGCCAACGCAGTCAAGGGGCGATGCCAGCAGCTCTACCGCGGGCACTGCGGGGTCGATCACCGGACGGTACGGCGGTGGGAGCAAGGCGCCTGCGAGCCAGACGTCTGCCACCAACAGGCCATCTGTGACGTGCTGGGCGTGCCATGGGAGGAGCGAGATCAGCTTGGGTTTGCGGTGCCGGTTGCCTGGGAGCCGGGACCGGATAGAGCTCTGGGTAGCAAGCCAGCCCTCACCGAACTTGTGCGTGAGGTGCTGCATGAAGTGGCTCTGGTCAGCGGCCAGTGTGTGGCGTGCGGGAGCCAGAGCGGCACGCCAAGCTTGGCAAGGCCACCGGTAGGCCACGGCAAGGGGGATGACGCGAACCGCGCAGAAGCCAACCGCCTGCTGGGCATCGCCACGCTCTCACTTGCGGTACCACAGACACCTGCAGCACTCGGCGCCCAGCTGATGGCCGCCCTCCAGCGCCCCCGATACCTCGACACCAAAGCCCTTGATGAGTTCCAGGCGTTGGCGGCAGAGTTCGGCCGCCGTGCGGCCTACACCCCACCCGCCAGGCTGCTTGAGGAGGTCAATCCACGGCTCTGGCAGCTCATCCGCCTGCTGGACGAGCCGTTACGTGACGCGCACCGCCAACGCCTCTACCTCATCACCGCAGAGCTTGCTGGCATCGCTGCGTGGCTGGCACGCGATCTACGGGACAACGAGGGAGCCCAAGCCTGCTTCGAGGCGGGAATGCGCGCAGCGCAAGAGGCAGGTGATCCCGAACTCTACGCTTTTCTGCTGGCCGGCTTTGGGCACGTGACCACCGACCCTCGTGAGGCAGCGAACATCCTCATCGGGGCAGAGATCGCCGCCCAAAACGTGGCCACGCCCTCCACCTACGCGTGGATCACTGGCGCAACCGCCAAGAAGCTGGCTGCGGTGAAGGACGTGGCCACGAGCCGAGCGCTGCTCCACAAGGCTGAGAGCGCCACAGACCAGACCGTGGGCGAGCAGCCGCGCTTGGTCTACCACTGGGACCACTCTCGCCTTCTGCGCTATCAGGGTGCCGTCGAGCTCTATCTGGATCAGCCACACGTGGCGCAGGCCACTTTTGAGCACGCCTTGCCCCTCTTGCATCCGAAGTCGGCAAAACTGCGTTCGGCGGTCATGGCAGACCTTGCCGTAGCTCACCTCCAACAACGCCAGGTTGATGAGGGCTGTGGTTGGGCGCACCGCGCGATTGACCTGCGGGCTGAGCAGGAAGACACACTGCGCGTTTCCCTGGTGTGCAAGCTGACAGTGGCACTGCGGCCATATATGGATATGCCTGTGGCACAAGAGGTGGCGGAGCGGTTGGGAGTGGGGCCAATGAAGCTTCCATGAGCCATACGTATGCGATGCACAGCCTCTTATCCCTCATTCTCAAAGGAATGAGGGATAAGAGTGTTGGCGGAGAGCTTATGCTACGAATTTCTGGTGGAGGTGCCGGGAGTCGAACCCGGGTCCAGATGCCTCGATGCCGGGAGCGCTACGAGCGTAGATCCCGGTAGGTTGTCGGGCCGCCGGGCCCCGGGACCGGGCACTGGGCGGCCGTACGCCACTGGGGTGTCCCTGGCGGCCGGTGGCGGCAGCTGCCAGGTGGAGCCTGGTTACGACGCCCGGTCCCCCACCCCAGGCGAGTGGGGGCGGACGGGCAGCCTAGTTAGGCCGCCAGTGCGAAGTTGTCTTCGGCACCTATTGAAGGTTTCCGGGCAGATTTCCGAGATGACCCGGAGTACTCGGCTCGCTCTCCCAGGACCGACTGACACCTGTCGAAACCAGTCACCCCCGAGAACCGTATGCGGTTGTCAAGAGCGGCCATTGTAGCTGCCAGGAACGCCAGGTCCCTCAGCCCCGCTGGCGGGTGCGTAGGGCGCGGTCGATCTGGCGTTGGGCGTCGCGCTCGGCGAGCGTGGCGCGCTTGTCATGGCGGGTTTTGCCCTGCGCGAGGCCGAGGAGCAGCTTCGCCTTGCCGTCCCTCCAGTACAGCCGCATGGGAACGAGCGTCCGCCCCTGCTCTTGGGTGAAGCGGGCCAGGTCGGTGATCTCGTCACGGTGGGCGAGGAGCTTGCGCTGGCGGGTCGGGTCGTGGTTCTGGCGGTTGCCAAACTCGTATTCGGGGATGTGCGCGCCGACGAGCCACAGCTCACCGTGGCGGACCGTGGCGAACGCCTCGGCGATCGACGCCTTGCCCGCGCGCAGCGACTTGACCTCCGTGCCCGTCAAGGAAAGGCCGACCTCGACCGTCTCGGTGATGTCGTAGTCGAACCGGGCGCGCCGGTTGACCGCGATCGTGTCCTTCCCGCCGGTCTTCTTCTTCGCCATTCCCGAGACGCTACCGCGATCCGGCGAAGAGCTGCATCAACTCCTCGCGGGCGGCGGCGATCTGCGCATCGGCGCCGGAGACCTGCCGGTCGGGAACCACGCCGACGCCCTCGATTGACTCGCCGGAGGACGTGAGGTACTCGGCGGTGGTGAACTTCACCCCGCCACCGCCCTGAAGCGCCTCCAGGGTCTGGACCGTGCCCTTGCCATACGTTTTCTCGCCGACGATCTCGCCGCGTTGCAGGTCTTGAATCGCCCCTGCGACGATCTCGCTCGCGCTGGCCGACCCCCCATCGACGAGCACGACGATCGGGAGGCTCTCCAGCGCGTCGCCCTGCGCGCGATAGCGTTGCCCAGCGCCGTCCCCGTCGGCCCGGCTCCGGACGGCCACGATGACGCCGTCCTCGACGAACACGCTCGCGACATCGATGGCCTCGCGGAGCAGACCACCCGGGTTGCCGCGCAGGTCGAGCACGATCCCGCGCGCTCCCTTCGCGGTGAGGTCGACGGCGGCCTGCCGGACCCGCGCGCCAGCGTGATTCGAGAACTGCAGCAGGGTGACGTACCCGACCTTGCCCTCAAGCCGTGACTCGACATCGGGAAGCTGGATCTTGGCGCGCGTCATGCGCAGCTCGCGCGGGCCGCCCGGGCCGCCCTCGAAGCCGATGGTGACCGGTGTGCCCGGCTCACCAGTGATCAGCGCGGCGACGTGGTCCGTCGTCAGCTTGCGGACATCGCGCCCGTTCACGGACACGATCCGCTCCCCCGCCACGACCCCGGCCTTGGCGGCCGGTGTGGACCGCAACACGCTGACGACCACTGGCCCCTGGTCGCTGTCGTCGATGCGGAGGCCAACACCTGAGAACTCGCCCTCAAGCATCTGGGTGAACGCGGCGAAGTCCTTGCGGTCGTAGTAGGCGGCATGGCGGTCGTTCAGCGCGCCGAGCATGCCCTCGACCGCGCCTTTCACGAGCGCGGCGTCCCCCGGCACACGCATGGCTTGGCGCTCGATGTGCCCGTAAAGCTCAGTGAGCGCGCCGAACTCGGGTGGCAGGGTTGAGACCGCGCCCCGCTGGAAGCCCACTCGGTAGCTGAGCAGCACCGCCGCCGAGCACAGCAAGATGACCAGCATGCAGATGACCCCGCCCGCTCGGCGCAGTGAGCGCAGCAATCGCACCTCGACATCTGTGCCAGGATCGGTCATGCGTGTCAGCCTGCCATGCGGGCGCTCCAACCGCCGATGGCCTGCCGAACTCTCCACGCTCCAGCGCTCTCCGGATTAGACAGCAAGGAAACGGCGGAGCGAGAGCACCGACGCGATGGAGGCGATGGTGGCGCCGATGAGCACAAGCACCGGGATCATCCCGAGCACATCGGAGAGGTTGACGAACGGGATGAAACGGAGCGTGCTCCTCAGCCGGGAGAGCAGCACCACCTCGCCCAGGACGAGCAGCCCGCCGGCCGTCAGCGCGCCGATGACTCCCGCGATGATCCCCTCGACGACGAACGGCAGCCGGATGTACCAGTTGGTCGCGCCGACGAGCTTCATGATCCCGGTCTGCTCGCGGCGCGCGAAGGCCATCACGCGGATGGTGTTTGAGATCAGCGCGGCGGCGGCCACAAGCTGGAGCAGAGCGACCGCGATAGCTCCGTTTCGCAACGCGTTCATGACTTGGAAGAACTTCTCAAGCGTGTCGCGCTGGTCGACGATCTCGTCGACCCCGGGGTACTCAGCGAACTGCGAGGCGACCACCTCGTACTGCTGTGGATCCTGCAGCTTGACACGGAATGACGCGGGCAGGGCATCCGGGCCCAGGCCAGCGAGCATCGTCTTGTCCCCGTTCGCCATGCGCTGGAAGTCCTTGTACGCCTGCTCCTTGGACACGTAGAGGACGTCCTCGACCACCGGGTTCGCGCGGAGGTCAGACTGCAATGAGTCCCGCTGCTGCGGGGCGATGTTATCGACCAGGAACAGCGAGACCTCGACCTGGGAGTAGAGGACCTGTTGCGCCACGGTCACCTGCCGCTGCACGAGCAGGCCCGCGCCGAGCAACGCCAGGCTGACGGTGACCGTGACGATGGTGGCTATCGTCATGAGCAGGTTCCGGCGCAGGCCGATGCTGACCTCGTTGAGCAGGTAGCGCAACCTAGGACCCATAGCCGTACATCCCCCGGTTCTGGTCCCGGACGAGCTGGCCGCTGTGCAGCTCGATCACCCGCCGGCGCATCGAGTCGACGATGTGCTGATCGTGGGTCGCCATCACGACGGTGGTGCCGGTGCGGTTGATCCGGTCGAGCAGCTTCATGATCCCCACGCTGGTGTTGGGGTCGAGGTTGCCGGTCGGCTCGTCGCACAGCAGGATCCGCGGCCGGTTGACGAACGCGCGGGCGATCGAGACACGCTGCTGCTCGCCGCCGGACAGCTCGTGCGGGTACGCGTCCGTCTTGTGCCTCAGCCCGACAAGCTCGAGCACCTCCGGGACGGTGCGGTGGATCGTGTGAACAGGCTTGCCGATGACCTCGAGGGCGAACGCGACGTTCTCGAAGATCGTCTTGTTCGCCAGCAGCTTGAAGTCCTGGAAGACGCACCCCAGCTCGCGGCGCAGCGCGGGGACCCGCCAGCTCTTCATCCCCCCCAGCCGCTTGCCGGCCACGAAAATCTCGCCGCGGTCGGGGTCCTCGTCCTTGAGCAACAGCTTGATGAACGTGCTCTTGCCGGACCCAGAGGGCCCGACGAGGAAGACGAACTCCCCCTTGCGGATCTCCATCGAGACGTCCGCAAGCGCGAGAACAGTCTTTTTGTAGGTTTTCGTAACGTTATCAAGACGGATCACGGCGACGGCCTCCCTGCAATGCAGCGCGAGGTTAGCACCTCAGCGCCACCCGCCCGTCAATGGGGAACGCGCAGGCCCCCCGGGCGGGACCGAGGTCAGCGATCGAGCGCAGCCAAGGTGAACCCCGCCGGCAGCTCCAGGGCGTGCGCTCGCAGCAGGGCCTGGTCGGCGAGCACGTCCCGGATATCCCCGTCGGCGCAGAGCGTGCCCTGGTCAAGGATCACCGCGCGGTCGCACAGCTGGAAGGCGTATGGGATGTCATGGGTGATGAGGAGCATCGTGAGGTCCAACCCGCGAAGGATCTCCCCGAACTCGCGGCGGCTGCGGGGGTCGAGGTTGGAGGATGGCTCATCCAGCACGAGGATCTCAGGGTCCATGCTCAGCACCGCCGCCGCAGCCACCCGCTTGCGCTGCCCAAACGATAGGTGGTGGGGTGGCCGGTTCGCGTAGGCCCGCATGCCGACCATGTCGAGCGCGCGCACAACGCGCTCGGCGACCTCGGCCTCTGGCAGCCCCAGGTTCACCGGCCCGAACGCGACGTCCTGCTGCACGGTCGGCATGAACAGCATGTCGTCGGGATCCTGGAACACAACCCCCACACGGCGGCGGATCTCCCTCAGATTTTTCTCCGCCACTCGCAAGCCGCTTACTGTGACGCTGCCGTGCTGGGGCTCAAGGATGCCGTTGAGGTGCAGGGCGAGCGTCGACTTGCCCGCCCCATTGGGCCCGAGCACCGCGACCCGCTCGCCGCGCTGCACGACGAGCGACAGGCCCCGCAGCGCGCGCTGCCCGTCCGGGTAGGCGAAGAAGAGCTCGTCACAGACCAACGCAGGGGTGGTCACACGGCCACCGTCCGGGCCACGATCACGATCCCTACCAGAGCTGCCGCGAACGCGACGTCGACCGGCCGCAATACGAGTGGCGGCATGAGCGCGGTCGCAGTGCCGCCCCTGTAGCCCCGGCTCACCATCGCGAGGTAGACCCGCTCCCCGCGCTCCAGGGAGCGGATGAACAAGGCGGCGATCGTCTGCCCTAACGCGTTCGCCTGCCAGATCCACCGGGGTTGATAGCCGCGGGCTTGGCGCGCGACCCGCATCCGGGCGACCTCCTCGCCGATCACATACAGGTAGCGCCACATGAACGCGACGATCATCACGAGCATTCCCGGGGCCTTCAGCCGCTCGAACCCATGGAGGAGCTGCGGGAAAGGCGTCGTCGAGCTGAGCACCACCATAGCGAGCACCCCGATCGTGGCCTTTACCGCCAACGTGAGCGCGAGCCGGACGCCATCCGGCACGACAAACGGCAAGAGCGCGACCGCCAGGAGGAACGGGATCGCGATCATCAGCCGCCGGAGCACGTATGCCCCGGGCAGGCGGGCCACCACGCTCAAGGCCCCGAGGACGAGCCCGTAGCAGGCAAACGCCGCCCACGCGCCGACCGGCGTCGTGACCGCCACGATCGTGAGCCCGACCAGCCCGATGATCTTCACCCTGGGATCAAGCCGGTGGACGAGGGTGTCGCCCGCCGCGACCGCCTCGATCCCGACATGCCCGTGGCCCCCGCTCATGTCAGGCCCACCGCCGTCCGGCTCATGTCAGGCTCACCGCCGTCCGGCTCTGCCAAGCGTCAGCTGGCGGTCGCCGATGCCGGCAAGAGGTCACGGGTGGCCATCAAGTCGGGCCGGGCTGCCATCACCGCGCCGACCGCGAGGGTCGTGATCGTGGCCTGCGCGATGCCGATGACGGCTTGCAAGCCGACCACCGTTGCGAACACTGGCAGGACCCCCTGGGCGCCTAAGCTCCCCCCATAGGTGATCAGGGCGCTGCCGACCGCGCTGGCGACGAGGGCAGTGGTCCATGTGGTGATCGCGGTAGTGGCCAGGAACCCCCTCCGGGTGCGCGGGAGGACGGTGGCGAGGACGCGGAACAGCAGGTAGCTGCCGATGCCCTCGATGATGCCGGTGAGGGCGATGTTCGCGCCAAGCGTGGTCACCCCTCCATGCCCGAGCCCGCCGGCGTCGAGCAGCAAGGCCGTCGCGATCACCAGGCACCCGACCCATGGCCCTAGCAGGATCGCGACGAGCGCCCCGCCGAGCAGGTGTGCGCTCACGCCGGGGCCGAGCGGGATGTGGATTGTCTGCGCGATGAGGAAAAACGCCGCCACGAGCCCGATCATCGGGATCTGCCGCTCCTTTAGCCGGCGCGCTCCTTGGACGAGCGAGGCGCTAATGGTGCTGAGCGACAGCGCTCCGCTGGCGACTGCCGTCCCCCCACTGATCATCCCATCCGGAATGTGCATGACGGTCCCGTCTATCGAGTCATGACGCCGCAAGGAGTCTCCCGCGGTCTTGCGAGCGTATCGCGGGTGGCAGCAGATTCCTAGCCCAAGGTCAGGTTCCGCTTACTGTGCGTCATAAGCCGCACCCGATGGGTAGCTGAACGTCATTACGATTCCAGGTGGCTAGCGCAGCTCTATGGTCGCTACTGAGAACTCACTGCAATAGCGTCAACCCTGGATTACACTGCCATTCAAAAAGACGCGGGCCAAGGGAGAACATGCACATTCCAGATGGCTTCCTCAACGCGGGTGCATCGATCGGCGGGGCAGTCGTGGCTGTTGGCGGCCTAAGCGTCAGCATCCGCCGCACCACACAAATTCTCGAAGAGAAGCAGGCGCCGCTTGCGGGCCTCGTCGCAGCCTTCATCTTCGCTGTGCAGATGCTGAATTTTCCAGTAGCTGCTGGAACCAGCGGGCACCTGCTCGGGGGGGTGCTGGCCGCGGTGCTGGTCGGTCCATGGGCAGGAGCAGTCTGTGTCGCCGTGGTCCTAATCGTTCAATCATTGCTCTTTGCCGACGGTGGCCTTACCGCTTTAGGAGTGAATATCGTCAATATGGCGCTTATCGCCGTTTTTTGTGGCTATGGGATTTTCTTGCTCTTACGTCGTGTCGTACCGCGGACCCATACGGGTGTCACTATCTCCGCGGGAGTAGCCGCGATGCTCTCCGTCGTGTTGGCGGCGGTCGGGTTCACGATCGAGTACGCAATCGGCGGCACTGGCGGCGCTCCAGTGGGCACGGTGGCAGCCGCCATGGCTGGGGTGCACCTGCTCATTGGCATCGGGGAGGGGGTCATTACCGCCATGACCGTCGGTGCGGTGCTGGCAGCGCGGCCAGACCTGGTCTATGGGACCAGGGACCTCATCGCGCCAGTAGAGCTGCGCGAGAGCACGGTCACGCCGACGAGGAGTGCGCCATGAGGCGCGCCAGGCTTGGCACCTTCATCGCCCTTGGCGTCGTGGTTGCGCTCGCCCTGGCCTTCTTCGTGAGCCCCTACGCCAGCAGCCAGCCAGACGGGTTGAACAAGGTGGCGATCGACCAGGGGCTCGACCAGCAGGAGCAACCGCACGCGCTGGAGGATCTCCCCACTGCCGGATACGGGGTCCGGGGCATCCGCAACGAGCGGCTGAGCACCGGGCTGGCCGGGTTGATCGGGGTTGGCGTCACGTTCGCCCTCGGCCTTGGCCTGTTCGCCCTGGTCCGCGGGGCCCGCCGCACGGGGCATGACCCGGCGCCCTGACGGTGGGGGGATCGCATCGCCACGGCCACGGCCTGTTCCTCCACGGTCACGGCCGCCTCCACCGCCTGCATCCGCAATGCAAGCTGGCGGCGACGTTCGTGTTCATCCTGGCGGTGGTGGCCACCCCACGGGAGGCGTTCTGGGCCTACGGCTGCTATGCCCTCCTGCTCGCTGGCTTGGCCCGGCTCGGCCAGGTTCCCTTGCGGTTCGTGGCGCGCCGCCTCGTCATCGAGGCGCCCTTTGTGGCGTTCGCGCTGTTCTTGCCGATCATCGGCCAGGGGGAGCGCGTCGAGGTCCTCGGCCTCTCACTCTCAGTGGCCGGCCTGTGGGGAGCGTGGAACATCCTGGTCAAAGGCACGCTTGGCGTGGCTGCCACCGTCATCATGGCCGCCACCACACCAGTGCCGGAGATCCTCCACGGCCTTGAGCGCCTGCGGATGCCCCAGGTGTTCACCGCGATCGCTGGGTTCATGGTCCGCTACGCGGATGTCGTCACCGCCGAGATGCGCCGGATGAGTGTGGCTCGGGCGTCACGAGGCTACGACCCGCGGTGGATCTGGCAGGCCAAGGCGTTGGCGTCGTCAGCGGGCGCGCTCTTCATCCGCTCCTACGAGCGTGGTGAGCGGGTATATCTCGCCATGCTGTCGCGCGGCTTTGACGGGTCGCTGCCGGTCCTCGAGGAGCAAGCCGCGTCAAGGCGCGAGTGGGCGGCCTGTATGGCGGTTCCCGCGCTGGGTGCTGCCATTGCGGCCTTCGCTTGGGTGATCCAAAGATGAGCCCTGACCCGCCAGTGCTTGATGTCCGCAGGGTCGCCTTCGCGTACCCGGATGGCCGCCAGGCGCTGTTCGGCGTGGACCTCGCGATCACGCGAGGCGAGCGCGTCGCCCTGCTCGGGCCCAACGGCGCGGGCAAGACCACGCTCGTGCTCCAGCTCAACGGCATCCTCGTCCCCGGGGCGGGAGAGATCTCCGTGGCGGGCCTCCAGGTGCGCAAGGAGCACTTGCGCGAGATCCGCAAGCGGGTCGGCATCGTCTTCCAGGATCCGGACGACCAGCTGTTCATGCCAACAGTTTGGGAGGACGTCGCGTTCGGCCCGGCCAATCTGGGCCTGCGTGGCCACGAGCTGGCGCAACGGGTGGACGAGGCCTTGGCCGCCGTCGGCATGGGCGCAGTCGCCGACCGGCCGCCGCACCATTTAAGCTTCGGCCAGCGGCGGCGCGTCGCGGTCGCGACGGTGCTGGCGATGGAGCCAGAGATCCTCGTGCTCGACGAGCCCACCTCCAACCTTGACCCCGCCGCCCGCCGCGAGCTCGCCGAGGTGCTGCAACGCCTTGACCTGACCATGCTGATCGTCACGCATGACCTGCCCTACGCGCTCGAGCTGTGCCCACGCGCCGTCATCATGAATGAGGGCGTCATCGTGGCCGACGGACCCACGGCCAAGATCCTCGCCGACACCGAGCTGATGCGCGCCAACCGGCTCGAGCTGCCCTACGGGTTCAACCCGCTATCGGTTTGACAGGGTCCTCACTACGTGTGAGGTGACTTTTCCACAACTCACAAGATCAGTGTCCACTCCACGTGCTTTACCGCACAGTCAATGGCAGCCATTTGCCAAGGAGGGGCGCTATGCAACAGTGGGATCAGATGGAGCAGTTCATGATCACGGAGGCCGAGCGAGACCTGGAGGCGGGGAACGAGGTCCGGCCCTGCCTCACGGCGTTCGCGGGTGAGGTCCCGCTCGTGCTCGCGTTCTTGCGGCCATTCCCCAAGGGCGGCTACCACGACCCACTGATCGAGTTGATCGCGTTGGCGGCCCCGCTCGGCGCGGACCGGCTCAAGCTCTCGATCAGCGGCCGGGCTTGGTCTATGGACGATCCGATCCCACCCGTCGACCCCGAGCTCGGTGACCTGCGCCAGCGCGTCCTGGAGATCGAATCAGTCGATGGCAGCGCCGGCCAGCCGCGGCCCTCCAGCGCGCTCCTCCCCTTCGACGTCGTCGAGGGCGCGGTCCGGTGGGGCGAGGTGATCCGCCTGGGCGGCGGCGAGGGCTGGATCCCTCGCGCGCTTGCGACTGCAGTCCGCACGCGCCACAAGTTCCGCGGCGCGCCCGTGAGCGAGATCCGCAAGCAGGTCGAGCGCTGCGTCGCCCTCGGCCACCTCGTCGCCCTGGGCCCGGCTGCCGCCGACCGCCTTCAACTCACCGCCTGACCTTCGCGCACCCCGCCCCTGCCTACTATGGGAGCGCCTTGAGCACCGCGTCGGTGAGGCGGGAGACCGAGCCATCGCCGATCGGCACACCGGCCAGATGGCTCGCGTCCTCAGCCCCCGCGCTGCCCACGAGCAGAGTGGTCTCGGTGCGCGCGGGGTCGATACCAGTCGAGGGGCGGATCGTGTGCATCTCCACCGCGGTCACCTGGACGTCCTTCGCCGCGAGCGCAGCGGTGACGGCGACGAGCAGCGGCGCGCCGGCGCCGGCGGCGACGAGCAACCCAGCACGGCCGCGCTGCAGGAGCCGGTGGCTTCCCAGCTCAGGGAGCTGCTCAGGAGCCGCGGTGCAGACGGCAGACGTGTGGAGGTGGATGAGCACCGGCTCAGGCGAGGCGAGCGCGCCGCAGAGGAGCGGCTCGACGTCGCTCGGCCAGCCAGGTTGCACGACGACGAGACCCGCGTCGCGGGCGGCCGTGAGGTGCGCGGCGTGGGTCGTGAGGAGCACGTTCGGGTGTCCACATCCGACGGCCGGCTCCAGGTCGATTGGCCGGTCCTCAAGGACAGTCACGACCCGCCGGCCGCCGATCCAGACCCCATCAGCGACCGCAAACCGGCTCGCGACGCCCGGCGCGATGACGACCTGGCCGGGGCAGTCCCGCATGCACCGGCCCGCAAGGCCGGGGTCTCGGCCGACGACCACCATGAGATCCCCAGCCGAGGCGAGCTGCACCAAGATGCGCGCCACCGCGTCCCCGAGCGTTGGCGCGCACACTGCCTGGGGTCTGCTCATTCGCACACCACGATCAGCGCGACTGGCGGCTTCGGGGTCGCGAGCGCCTGGTCAAGTCCCCCCAGCACCTCCCACACGTCGTCCCCTGCCACCTCGACGACCGCCCAGCCAGCCGCCTCCCACAGCGCCGCGAGGGATTGCGCCTCGGATGGCGGGCTCAGCACGCAGGTGACCAGCCGGCCCGGCGCCGCGACCGCCGCTCGGGCCGCCTCCCACGTGTTGCCCTCATCGCAGGCCTCAGCGTCGAGCAGGCACCACACGCGCGGCCCGCTCATCGGGGGCTCCGCACCCCCATTCCCGCACTGGCCGTGTAACGCCGCCGCCGCGCCAAACGCGACCGCAAGCGCGCGGCCTGGTGTCTCGTCGGTCCAGCCGATGCGTAGCGCGGCGGCCACGGTAGGGCGCATCTGCTGGCTGCCGACGACCAGCCGGTGGAGCTCATGGCCGACCACCCCCTCGACGAGGCAGGCGACCAGCACCGAGCCAGGTACCCCCCAACGCGCCGCCTCTGCGGCCACCGACCCGACATCGACGGTGTCGAACAGTGATCCAGCGACGCTCACGCGACTACGGCGCCTCCAGACCCCCGTCCGGCATCCCCCCGAGCCTTCCATTGCAGGTAGGCGGCGATGAAGCTGTCGATGTCCCCGTCAAGCACCGCGGTGGTGTTGCCGGTCTCCTCCCCGGTGCGGTGGTCTTTGACCAGCTGGTAGGGGTGGAGGACGTACGAGCGGATCTGGCTGCCCCAGGCGACCTCGCGCTGCTCGCCACGGAGAGCGGCGAGCTCCGCGGCCCGCTGCTCGCGCTCGCGCTCAGCGAGCTTCGCTCTGAGCAGCGCCATCGCGGTCGCTTTGTTCTGAAGCTGGCTGCGCTCGTTCTGGCAGCTCACCACGATGCCGGTTGGCAGATGGGTCAGCCGGACCGCCGAGTCGGTGGTGTTGACGCCTTGGCCACCAGGGCCGGAGGAGCGGAACACGTCGACACGGAGGTCGTCCTCGGGAATTTGGATGTCCGCGTCGACGTCCTCCATGACGGGGATGACATCGACGCTCGCGAACCCGGTATGCCGGCGGCTCTGCGCGTCGAAGGGGCTGATGCGCACGAGGCGGTGAACCCCGCGCTCGCCGTGGAGCAGGCCATAGGCGCGCGGTCCGTGGACCGTAAACGTCGCTGAGCGAATGCCGGCCTCCTCGCCCTCTTGCCGGTCGTGGACATCGACCTTGAAGCCGCGGCGCTCAGTCCAGCGCAGCAGCATCCGGAGGAGCATCTCCGCCCAGTCCTGCGAGTCAGTGCCGCCAGCGCCGGAGTGGACGGTGACGATCGCGTCACGGTGGTCATACTCGCCAGCGAGCAAGACCCGGATCTCCAGCTCGGCGAAGTCGGCGCGCAGGCCATCGATGCCCTCGGCAACCTCCAGCGCGGTGGCCTCGTCGTCCTCCTCGCGCGCGAGGTCGGCTAAGATCTCGAGATCTGAGAGGCGGCTCGCGAAGTCGTCAAACAAGCGGAGATCATCGGTGACCCCAGCCAGCGTGGCCATCACCCGCTGGGCGCGGGCCGGGTCGTCCCAAAGATCGGGCGCGGCCGAGGTGCGCTGCAGCTCGGTCAGCCGGTGGCGCTTGCCCTCGACGTCAAAGGTACTCCTTGACCTCAGCGAGCTTCGCGGCGTAGTCGGTGAGCGTCGGGCGGTGATCGGTTGCCATGGCCGTAGGGTATCCGCCATGCCTGTGACGATTCCACGACCGGGTGAAACCTGACACGGCGAGAGATTTCTGAGAACAATTCTCATTTCTGGGGGTACGATTGCGGGTATTGGCGAAGGGAGGGGCGTGATGACGCCATTGATCGACGCCACGGAGATGTATCTCCGGACGGTGTGGGAGCTAGAGGAGGAGGGCATAACCCCGATCCGCGCACGGCTCGTCGAGCGCCTCGGTCTGTCCGCGCCTGCGGTGAGCGAGACTGTGGCCAGGCTGGAGCATGAGGGCCTCTTACGCATCGCCCCCAGCCGAAAGCTTGAGCTCACCGAGGAGGGCCGCAGGCGCGCCACCAGCGTCATGCGCAAGCATCGCCTGGCCGAGCGGCTGCTCACCGACATCATCGGGCTTGAGTGGGAAGAGATTCACAACGAGGCGTGCCGCTGGGAGCATGTGATCTCGGACGCGGTCGAGCGCCGCCTCATCGACCTGCTCGGCGCGCCAGCCACCTGCCCGCACGGCAACCCGATCCCCGGATTGGGCGGCGAGCAGACCGGCCAGCCCCTCGTGACGATGGCCGATGCCGCAAAGATCGGCTGCCGCGCAACGGTCAGGCGTATCTCTGAGCGCCTTCAAGTCGACGTCAACGCGATGCGGTTCCTCCAGGAGCATGGGTTGAAGCCGGGTGCGACGACTGCGCTCAGCGTGAGGGACGGCCGCGTCGTCGTCGATACCGGCGATGAGACCGTCAAGGTCGACGACGCCGCTGCCCACCAGATCTACGTGGCTCCCAGCTGAGCGGTTGAGCTGCTCGTATGCATATAGAGCCGGGCTGCGCGATCAGATCCCCCGGCTCCCCGATGTCGATGCCCGCGCAGGCGTATCGAAGCAGCGTTTCCTCGCCGAGCTTGACCGCTTGGAGTGCCCGTTCGACGAGCATGCCGACCCCGTGCACGTGACCGCGTCGGCGATCGTCGTCTCACCGCGCGGGACGGTGCTGCACCGGCACAAGCGCCTCGGGTTGTGGCTCCAGCCCGGTGGGCACATCAACCGTGGCGAGGCGCCATGGGATGCCGCCGCCCGCGAGGTCACGGAGGAGGCCGGGATCACGGCGTCGCATCCAGGCAGCGGCCCGCAGCTGCTCCACGTCGATGTCCACCCTGGCCCGAAGGGTCATACGCACCTCGACCTGCGCTACCTGCTCCACGCCGGCAACGTCGACTGCGCCCCGCCCGCTGGCGAGAGCCCCGATTGCCGCTGGTTCTCCTGGGACGAGGCGCTTGCCCTGGCCGACCCCGGCTTGATCGGCGCCCTGCGCCTGGCCAAACCGCACTGATCACCCAGTGAACTCTGCGAGGCGCCCGGCGATGTCACCCACCTCGGTCAGCGTCCTTCGACGTCCATGCGCCCTTGCCCCTCAGGGCCGAGCAGGTGGGTCACCCGTGGTGACAAGCTAACCAGAGATCAGCCCCTCGGAGACGAGGAAGTCGCGCGCGACGGTCTCGGGGTCGTCCTTGTCAATCTGGACGCGCTTGTTCAGCGCGATGAGCTTGTCGGTCGTGAGCGCCTCTGAGACGGCGTTGAGGGTCTGCGCCGCCTCTGGGCTGAGAGCCTCCTTGCGGACGATCGGGGTGACATTCTCCGCAGGGATGAGCGGTTTGTCCTCTTTAAGGACGACGAGCCCCTCGGGCTCCAGGAACGCATCGGTGGTGAAGACCCGCCCGACCTGGATACGACCGCTCTTCAGCGCCTCGATGGTTTGCGGCCCAGCCGTCACGACGATGAAATCCTTGAACTGGATGCCGTAGACGTCCCTCAGGCCTTGCAGCCCGGTGCGGCGGGTCTTCTCCTCTGGCGGGCCGCCAGCGACGAGCTGGCCCGCGACCGGCGCGAGGTCGGACACGGCCTCCAGGTTGAACCGCTGCGCGGTCTGCGCCGTGACGGCGAGCGCGTCCTGGTTTTGCGCCGTCGAGGACTCCAGCAGCACAAGGTCGCCTGGCAACAGGCCAGAGATCGCTGTACGCAGATCATCGACCTCGGTGAGCACCTCCGGCTGTGCCCCTGACAACCCGGACAGGTAGCTGTAGGTAGAGCCGAGATACTCGACGAAGACGTCGATCTCGCCGTTCCGCAGAGCTGGGAAGTAGACCTCCCGCGCGCCGATGTTCAGCCGCTTGGTGACCGGGAGCCCCGCGTCCTCCAGCGCCATCGCGTACATGCTGCCGAGTAGGAGCTGCTCGGGGATGTTCGCCGAGCCGACGACAACCGATCCGCCGCCGGTCCCGCACGCCGCCAAGAGCAGCGCACAGACCATGAGCAGCGCGCCGACGAGCAGACTCATAAGACGCTTCATTGGAGTGCCTTTCACGCTGGGCGGCGGCCCGTGCCGACCTTGGTATCACGCTCGACCGCCGCCGCACGATCGCGCAGCCCGCGTGGCACCACCACACCCTGCAGGCGGCCAAAGCCATACTCGACGAGAAGCGAGAGGAGCGCGACGAGCAGCGCGCCCGCGACGACTGCCTCGTACTGCTGCTGCGGCAGCCCGTCAAAGATGTACCGGCCGAGCCCGCCAAGCGTGATGAACGCGGCGATCGTCGTCGTCGCGACGATCTGGACGACCGACGTGCGGATCCCCGCCATGATCAACGGCATCGCGATGGGGACCTCGACGCGGAGCAGGAGCTGAGCGCCGGTCATGCCCATGCCCTCGCCCGCCTCGCGCACCTCTGGGTCGACCGAGCGGACGCCGACGTAGCTGTTCGTCACGATCGGCGGCAGCCCGAGCGCGGTCAGCGCGACCCAGACCGGGATGTAGCCGAAGCCGGCGAGCGCCCAGGCGAGCACGATGATCCCGAAGGATGGGATCGCCCGGCCGAGGTTCGAGGCGTTGACCGCGATCTCGCCCCCTCTGTTCGTGTGCCCGACGAGCAGGCCGATCGGCAGGCCGATCGCGACCGCGGCGAGCGCGGCGAACAGCGAGTACCAAAGGTGCTCGAACGCCCGCATCGGGATGCCGTTGCTGCCCTGCCAGTGCGCGGGGTCAGTGAGCCAGGCGAGCAGGTCCTGGAGGAACGCCATCAGGCCGCCCTCCGCGCCCACGGCGTGAGCGCCCGCTGGAACCTGAGCAGGAGCAGGTCCGCCGCGACGGCGAGCGCGGTCGACAACACGATCCCGATGATCGTGGGCGTGGCGAAGGCCCGCAGGTACCCATCGATGAAGAACTGGCCGTACCCCCCCTGCGCGATGAGCGCGGTGATCGGGACAAGGCCGACCGTGGTCACCGTCGCGATCCGCAGGCCCGCGATGATCACCGGCAGCGCGAGCGGCAGCTCAACCCTGAGCAGCCGCGCGGTGGGGCGGTAGCCCATCGCCTCGGCGGCCTCACGGACCTCGGCGGGCACGCCGCGCAGGCCCTCGACGGTGTTCCGCAGCAAGATGAGCAGCGTGTAGATCGTCAAGCCCACGAGCGCGGTGGTGCGTGTCAAGAAGCCGGTAAACGGGCCGAGCAGCAAGAAAAACGCGATCGACGGGATTGTGAACAGCACGCCAGTGATGCCGAGCAAGGGGCTGTAGAGGCGGGGGGAGCGGATCGCGAGCAGCGCGAGCGGGAACGCGATCACCGCGCCGAAGAGCACCGGCAGCGCGGTGAGGATGAGGTGCTCCTGGGTTCGCATCCAGATCGCCTCGAGGTTCCGCCCGATCCAATCCCACTGGATCAGCGCCTCCGCGGCAAGGGCGCCCAGGGGGGCGCTCCCGACCAGATCCCCGCCCGCCGTCGGGCGCTGCGCGCCCTCGTCACCAGCAATGGGCACTCCGGCCACGCTCTACTCCACTGGTCAGGGCTGGGTGAAGCCGATGTCCTCGTAGGTGACGGTGGCGAACCCGAATGCTCCAAAATTCGCAAGGTTTGCGTGTGCCGCCACGATCTCAGGCCGCTGGTACAGCGTCAGCGAATGGACATTCTGCCAAATCTTGGCGTCGATCTCGTTGGCGATCTTGATTGCCCTCGCGGGATCAAGCTCAGCGGTCGCCTGGTCGAAAAGCTGATCGATCTCGTCCGAGCCGACACGCGCGTAGTTTTGCTGGATGACGAGCTGGCCGTCGGGTCCGGGCTTGGGATTCGCATAAATCGACTTTGACGAGCTGATCGGGAACGGCGTGCCGGCCCAGGCGAACCCTGTGAGGTCGAAGTTCCCTGGTTGGATGTGCTTCTCGAAGAACTCACCGCCTGGCACGGCCTCAATGCTCACCCTGGCGCCGATCTCGCCGAGCATGCCCTGGACAAGCTCGGCCATCTGCTTGTTCTGGGCCACCTGCGCCGGAACCACGTAGCGGATGGCGAGCGGCTTGCCATCTTTAGTCCGCACGTCGCCAGCACGCCTCCAGCCGGCCTCATCGAGCAGTGCCCTGGCCCCCTCCGGGTTGTACTTGCCGAGGTCACCAGCGTTGTCCTGATAGCCGGTCTGGTTGGCCATAAAGATGTGGTTACCCAGCGGCGTCGTGGGGACGCCGAGCGGCCCAATCAACGCCTGGGCAATCTTGCGCCGGTCAATGCCCATCGCGAGCGCCCGGCGCACCCTGGCGTCCTTGAGGACCTCGCTGGCACCGTTGATCGTGAGATGGGTAAAGGTCGGGCCGCCCGCCCTGCGCAGGGTGACGCCTTGGATGGCCTGGGCGCGCTGGAAGTTGTTCACATTCGACCCGATGTCGATGAAGTCAATCTCTCCGTTCGCCAACGCGTCGACCTGCGCGTCCCCGTCAATGACCCGGTAAATGATCCGCTCCAGCTTCGCTGGCCTTCCCCACCATTTTTCGTTGCGCACCAGCGTAATCGTCTTCGCGGTCTTATCGAGGCTCTCGAGCTTAAATGGACCCGCCGTGGTGAGCGGTTGCGCTCTCCACCCGTCGTTGAAGACCGTAGGGTCGGCGTTCGTCGAGGCCGGGTAGAGCGCGCCGAACAACGCTTGCCAATCAGCATAGGGCTGCGTGAACGTGACGACGACCTCGCGCTCGTCCCTCCCTTGCGCCACGCTTTCGATCTTGTCATACCCCTGGGTCGAGGCGACTCGATACGCCGGGTTGCTGCCGTTCAGCGCCCTCCACTGCGCCTGGAAATCCGTCACGGTGATCGGGGTGCCGTCGTACCAAGCGGCTTTCGGGTTGATCCGGTACGTGACGACTTGCCTCGGGTCGGTCGAGGTCAGCTCGACAGACTGGAAGTAGTCCTTCTTAAGGTGTGGCTGGGCAGCGGCGTCGAAGTCGAATGGTCTAGGCAAAATCGCGCCGAGCACCGCCGCGTTGTCCACCTTTGGCCCGCTCAGCTCGTAGTAGTTGAAGTTGGGCGGGAGCCCCGTGAGCGGCCACCGCAGCGTCCCCCCATCAGCCAGCTGGTCACGGGCGACCGAGTTGATGTCGTTCTGGGTTGCCGGCGTTGACGACGGGGCGCGGCCACCCGAGCTCGACCCACCGCTCCCGGCGCTGCAACCGGCGGTCGCGAGGGCGATCGCCACCAGCGCGGTAACGATCACCCGTGCCGGGCGGAAACGCTTCATGGTTGCCCCTTTGCTCTAGCTGCCCGCAGCGTGCGGAGCGATCAGCGTACTGCCCGCGCCATGGCGTAGTGGCAAGCCGCCTGGTGGTCATCGCCCTGGCGTGACAGCGCTGGCTGCTCATCGATGCAGCGCTGCTGGCGTCCCACATCGAGTGCCGCGAACGTCGGGCAACGGGTGCGGAACCGGCACCCGGACGGCGGGTCGGAGGGGTTGGGCAGGTCACCGGACAGGATGATCCGCCGCCGCCCCCGCTCCTTGCGCGGGTCTGGCAGCGGGATCGCGGACAGCAGCGCCTGGGTATACGGGTGCGCCGGTGCGCCGAAGACGCGGCTCACATCGCCGATCTCGGCGATGCGCCCCAGGTACATCACCGCGACCCGGTCCGCGATGTGCCGCACCACCGACAGGTCGTGGGCGACGAAGACGTAGGCCAGCCCGAGCGACGCCTTGAGCCGGGTGAGCAGGTTCATGACCCCGGCCTGGATCGAGACGTCCAGCGCGGACACCGGCTCGTCAAGCACGATGACCTTGGGCTCCAAGGCGAGCGCCCGGGCGATGCTGATGCGCTGCCGTTGGCCGCCGGAGAACTGTCGCGGGTAGCGGTTGGCGTGCTCGGGGCTAAGCCCCACCAGGCGGAGCAGCTCCCGGACTCGCGCCGCGCGCTGCCTGGCCGGCACCCCATGGGCGCGCAGCGGCTCGCCCAAGATGTCCCCCACTGGCATCCGCGGGTCCAGCGAAGCGAACGGATCCTGGAAGACGACCTGGAGGTCGCGGCGGATCTCCTTGCGTTGCGTGCGGGAGAGCCTCGCCGTGTCCCGGCCGAGCACGACGACGGTGCCGCCCATCGGCTTGGCCAGAGCCAGGATCTCCATGACCGTGGTGGTCTTGCCGCACCCCGACTCACCGACGAGGCCCAGCGTCTCGCCCTCGCGGAGGTCGAAGCTCACCCCATCGACCGCGTGCACCGTGCCCACCTGGCGGCGGAGCACCATTCCCTTGGTGAGCGGGTACCGCTTGATGAGGCCCACCACCTCGAGCACGACGTCCCGCCGCTCATGCGGGAGCCGAGCGGCCCGCGGCTCGGACCCGTTCAGGGCAGGGAAGACCTCGGCGCTGGAGAGCTGGCGCGCCTCGATCTCGCCGCTGCGGTGGCAGGCCGCGAGGTGGCCGGCTTGCCGGGTCTGCTGGGGGCCGGGCTCGACCTCGGCGCAGATGTCGACCTTGAGCGGGCACCGGGGAGCGAACGGGCAGCCAGGCGGCAAGTTGATCAGCGAGGGCGGGGCGCCGTCGATTGGCGTGAGCAGCCGGCGCTCCGTGGTGTCCAGCCGGGGGATCGAGCCGAGCAGCCCCAAGGTGTAGGGCATCCGTGGGCGGTAGAACACGTCCTCGGCGGTGCCGGTCTCCACCGGCTTGCCGGCGTACATGACGACGATGCGGTCGGCGAGCCCGGCGATCACCCCGAGGTCGTGGGTGACCATGATGATCGCGGCGCCAGTAGCCTGCTGGGCGGTCTGGAGCACCTCGAGCACCTGCGCCTGGATCGTCACATCCAAGGCGGTGGTCGGCTCGTCGGCGATGATCACGTCAGGGTCGTTCGCGATCGCCATGGCGATCATGACCCGCTGGCGCATCCCGCCGGAGAACTCGTGCGGGAAGGCCTTGGCCCGCTGCGCCGGGTTGGGGATCCCGACCAGGTCAAGCAGCTCGACGGCCCGCTTGGCCGCCTGCTCCTTGGGCGCCCGCTGGTGGATCCGGACCGCCTCAGCGATCTGGTCGCCTACCGTGTACACGGGGGTGAGCGCGGACAGCGGGTCCTGGAAGATCATCGCGATGCCCTTGCCACGCACGGCGGAGAGCTCCCGGTCGCCCAGTGCGAGCAGCTCACGGCCGCGGAGCCGCACTGAGCCGCTGACTTGGGCGCTGGCCGGCAGCAGGCCCATCACCGCCAGGGCGGACACGGACTTGCCCGCTCCGGACTCGCCGACGAGGCCCAAGACCTCGCCGGCATCGACGCGGTAGCAGAGGCCGCGGACCGCAGCGACGACGCCGCTCTCGCTCGGGAACGAGACCGTGAGATCGGTGACCTCCAGGACCATCAGCGCGCTCTCTCGCACGCGATGTTGGGGTCGAGCGCGTCCCGCAGCCCGTCCCCTACCGCGCTGGCCGCCAGCACGGTGATGATCAGCAAGCCAGCGGCGAAGTGGAACTGCCACGGGAAGGTCAGCGCTGAGGGGGTACCGTCGGCGATCAGCGTGCCCAGCGACACGTCCGGCGGCTGCACGCCGAAGCCGAAGTAGGACAGGCCAGTCTCGGCGAGGATCGCGCCCCCGACGCTGATCGTCGCGTCGATGATCAGCAGCGACGACATGTTCGGCAGCAGGTGCCGGAGGATGATCACGCCCGATGGCACGCCCATAAGCCGGGCGGCCTGGACGAACTCCCGCTCCCGCAGGCTGAGGGTCAGCCCGCGCACGATCCGGGCCGTGACCATCCACCCGAACCCGGCGAGCAGCGCGACGAACAGCAGCCAGCTCTTGCCACGGAATCGCGGGCTCGCGATCGCGATGATCAGGAAGCTCGGCAACACGAGCAACAGGTCCACTAGCCACATCAGCACACGGTCCACCCAGCCGCCGAAGTAGCCGGCGCAGGACCCGACGATGGCCGCGATGCCGGTCGAGAAGACGGCGACGAGCAGCCCGATGACGAGCGATTTCTGCAGGCCACGCATCGTCTGGGCGTAGACGTCCTGGCCGATCTGGGTGGTGCCGAACCAGTGCTCGGCTGACGGTGGCTGGTTGAACGCGGCGAAGTCCTGCGAGGCATAGCCCCACTTCGAGAGGGCAGGGCCGGCAAAGGCCAGCAGGAACAGGGCGACGAGCACAGCCAGGCCCACCACCGCGAGCCTCTTGCGCAGGAACCGCCGCAGGACCAAACGGCCACGCGAGAGGCTCCGGAAGTCCTCGGCGTGCCCAGGCGCAGTCGTGGCCGGCGCGGAGCCGGTCGCAGCGGGCGAGATCGGCGCGGTCACCGGATCCGGACCCGCGGGTCGAGCGCGGCGTAGGCCAGGTCGGCGAGCAGGCCCGCGACCAGCACGAGCACCGCGGCGAACAGCGTCACCGCGGCCACAACATTGACATCATTGGTCGTCACCGAGTCGACGAACCACTCCCCCATCCCGTGCCAGGCGAAGATCTTCTCGGTGAACGTGGCGCCGATGAGCAGCAGCCCGAACTGGTAGGCGAAGAACGTCGCCATCGGGATGAGGGCGGTGCGCAGCCCGTGCTTCAGCACCGCCCGGCGGCTCGTGAGGCCCTTGGCCTGCGCGGTGCGCAAGAAGTCGCTGCCCAGCACATCGAGCATCGCGTTGCGCTGGTACCGGCTGTAGAACGCCACACCGGGCAGCACGACGGCCAGCGTCGGCAGGATCAGGTGCTGGATCCGGTCGACGGCGAGCTGCCACCAGGGGCCGGTCAGCCCCGGCGTGTACTCGCCGGTGTAGTAGAAGATCGTCGTGCCGAGGGCCTGGTTGACGGAGAGGCCGCCGACCTTCAGCAAAACCGCGAGCAAGAACACCGGCGTAGCCAGGATCACGAACGAGACCAACGTGAGCGAGTAGTCGGTCAGCGTGTACTGCTTGACCGCGCTCACCACCCCAGCGAGCACCCCGATCACCCCCCCAATAATCGACCCGAGCAACAGCAGCCGCAGGCTTACCCCCATGCGCCGGCGCATCTCAACGGCCACCGACTCGCCACCGATCGTCTTGCCGAAGTCGCCCTGGGCCACCCCGCTGATCCACGTCGAGAACCGCTGGACGATCGGCGTCTTGTCGTTGAGGTTCAGCTCGTACAGCTGCTGATCAACCACAGCCGGCGGGGGCGGCGGGTTACGCTCCTCGAAGTTCGCGCGAGGGTTCAGGCTCAACGCGGCCAGGAAATACCCCACGGACGTCGCCAACAGCACCAGGACCAGGTAGTTAGTGAGCCTGCGTAAGAGGAACTTGCCCATCGCACCTCCGCTTCACCAATAGCCTCGCAGAGTACGCAGGCCTTCGTGAGCTACACGGGCACGGATGTGGCCCGGGTGGAGTGGACCGCCGCGTTCGCCCGTGACCCGTCGTCGCTGGCGCCGATCCGCATCGAGGACGTGGCTCCGCCAGCGCTGCTGGCCCCGATCGTGTATCTCAGCACGTGTTTGAGAACTGCGGCTACGGTCCGTGGGCGAAGCGAAGCGGAGCGCGGTTTCGGCGGCCCGGCATGGGGGACTCCCCCAGCCCCTGGCCGCCGAAACCGCCTCAGATATAACAAAAACTACGAAGATGAGCAGGCGCAGGTCGTGCCTCGTCCCGGAAGGAGGCTCCGACCTAAAAGGGTGTTCCGCGAGCGGAACCCGACGAGGCACGGACCCCCAACCAAAGACTTCTCAAACACGTTCTCAGCCCGTCACGCTGGCCCTACAGGCCGATGGCGCGGGCGGCCTCGCCGAAGTGGAGTAGGCGCATCAGGGCCTCGACGAAGTAGTAGTCGCCGTAGACGAGCGACACGTCTACGTCGTCGTCACGGGGCTTGTTGCCGGTGCCGTGCAGCAGGATCGCCTGGTGAGCCGGTAGGCCGCGGGTCGTGTACCCCTGGCACAGCGCTCGCAGTGCTCGCAAGCCGCCCTCCCGGTAGCGGGACTCGTCAGTGACGCGGCCCAAGTCGAGCAGACCGCAGGCGGCGATCGCGCCAGCCGAGGAGTCGCGCGCGTCACGGGGCAGGTTCGGCGAGCGGAAGTCCCAAAACGGCACCGCGTCGGCTGGCAGGTGCGCGAGGAACCAGTCGGCGGCCTTGCGAGCCGTGTCCAGGAACGGCTCGGCGGTGGTACGCCGGTAGGCGGTGGTAAAGCCGTAGATCGCCCAGGCCTGGCCGCGCGCCCAGCACGAGGTCGGGCTGTACCCCTGGCGGGTGCTCTGGCTGATCGGCCCGCCGGTGGCTGGGTCGAAGTCGAACGCGTGGGCCGTGGACCCGTCATCGCGTACGTGATGCTCGGCAGAGGTGGTGGCATGGCGCCGCGCGATGTCGGCGAACCGCCCGTCCCCCGTCTCGGCGCTGGCCCAGAACAGGAGGTCCAGGTTCATCATCGTGTCGATAATCGCCCGGCCCGCGTTGACCGGCGAGTCCAGCGCCCCCCAGGCGCGGATGAAGTTCCCTCGCGGGTTGAACCGCTTGGTCAATGAGCCCGCCGCGGTCAGTGCCCCGTCCCGCCAGGCGGCGTCCCCGGTCAGCCGGAAAGCGGTCACCCAGGAGGGATAGAACAGGAATCCCAGGTCGTGGGTGCCGGTGTCGTGCGGCGCGGTGCGAGTCGTCGCGCCGCTGCCGCCGCCGCGTCAGCGAGCGCGTGATCGTCAGCGGCAAGAGATGCCAGCCACAACTGGCCTGGCCAGAAGCCGCCCGTCCAGCCTCCCTTCTCTTTGTAGCTCCAGCGACCGCCGCTGGTGGACTGCGGGAAGCCGCGCGCCTCGGCCGCGGGAACGAGCGCTCGGATTTGCCCGACCGCGTGGTCGAGCGACCGCGCGAACAACCGCCGGTCGCCAGGCGAGACCGGCGGCTCGCCGGGCGCCGCTGGCGCACAGGTCCCAGCCACGGCAGCCAGAGCCGGGAGGCTGACTGCCAAGCGGGCGCTGACCAGGCCACCACCGATCAACAGCCGCCGCCGGTCAAGCGGGCAACTCGATGATGTCTCCATGTACTCCCCCCACACCCCGCCAACCTTCCCACCCCAAAGGACGACAGCGGCCGACGCTGACGCCAGCCTCGCACTGATGTGCCAGGGCTCGGTAGGCAGTGTTGCCTTCCTGAGAACGTGTTTGAGAAATCTTTGGTTGGGGGTCGTGGATTGGCAGGGTCCGCTCCCGGGACACCCCCTTTTGGTGCTTCACCCGGCGAGACCCGA
>Ga0081538_10000709_pt1 | contig 36446 bp, 35 predicted proteins | sample TabmetS5T2R1_FD_71022 | JGI IMG/M metagenome (GOLD analysis project Ga0081538, IMG submission 71022) | Tabebuia heterophylla rhizosphere microbial communities from the University of Puerto Rico - S5T2R1 | ecosystem: Host-associated > Plants > Roots > Rhizosphere ...
AAGAAGAATGACAGTCGCGGCGCAAAGTCATCCACGGCAAGCCCAGCCGCCAAAGCCGCCTCCACGTAGGCAATGCCATTGCTCAGCGTGAATGCGATCTCTTGCGCCGGCGTCGCCCCCGCCTCGGCCATGTGGTAGCCCGATATCGAGATGGTGTTCCAGCGCGGCAGTTGATCATGGCAGTAGGCGAAGGTGTTACTGACCAGCCGTAGTGACGGCGCGGGCGGAAAGATGTAGGTACCGCGCGCGATGTACTCCTTGAGGACGTCGTTTTGGATGGTCCCCGAGAGAACCGTGGGAGAAATGCCCTGCTCCTCTGCGACCAACTGATACAGCAGCAACAGCACAGCGGCAGGGGCGTTGATCGTCATTGATGTCGAAACCTGGTCGAGGTCAATGCCGGAGAACAGCTCACGCATGTCCTCGATCGAGTCAATCGCCACTCCTACTTTGCCGACCTCACCGGCGGCGATTGGCGCGTCGGAGTCATAACCCATCTGGGTCGGCAGATCAAAGGCGACGGACAGACCTGCCGTCCCATGCTTGATCAACTCCCGGTAGCGGGCGTTGGACTCCGCAGCCGTACCGAAGCCGGCGTACTGACGCATGGTCCACGGCCTGGTGGTGTACATCGACGGGTAGATGCCGCGCGTGTAGGGGTAGTGTCCCGGCTCCCCGAGACCGTGATCAGGATCGAAGTCAGCAAGGTCGTCGGGCCCGTACACCGCCTGGAACGGCGTTCCTGATTCGGTCTGTGCACTCACTCGGGCATCGTCGCACGCGCTTTTTGTGCCCTGCTCGCGCATCGCGCGCGGAGCCCGCCGCCGTCGTCGTCGCTCCCAGAGGAAAACCGCGCCTCTGCTCGCTCCGTGAATACTGCTCGCTCCGCTCGCTGAGGCTGGCGCTCGTTAGCCGCTGCCTGCTCACTCGCTCCGCTCGCTCGTCCAGGACAGCGGCGTGCCAGCCTGGCTCCGTGCGGCGGCGCGCGATTCCGGACGCTCGCAGGGCGTCACGGCTAAACCTCAAACTCGGACGGAACTCTGGACCAGGGCGACTGCGGATTGGATCATGCGGACCGTCTCGGCCTGCCAATTGGGCTCCTGGCCACGATAAGGGCCGGTGGCGAGCGACACGATGACTCCAGCAGCACGTAGCCGCAGCTCGGCCGGATCAACTCGGGTGTCGAAGACCTGCAGCCAGAGATTGATCAACCGCGTCAAGCTGGCCGCCTGTTCGGCCGTCATCCGCTGCATCGTGGAGAGATGGGCGATCATGCAGGCAAGATCATCAGCACGCCGCCCGGGGCCGATTGTGTCGATGTCCAGTACGCCGGTGATCTGACCGTTCGAGACGAAAAGCTGGCCCTCGTGGAAGTCGCCATGGGTTGGTTCCATGCCGGGCGGTTGACCGGCAAGGCCGCTGGAGACCTGCCCGATTAGCCAACGCAGCTGCGAGTCCAGCACCGGCACCGCGGCCGCGATCATTTCGGCGTACGTCGCCACCGCACCGGTCCAGGGCGGTCGTCGAGGCAGCGTTACTACCGATGCCGGCAACGAGTCCAGCAACATGATCAAACTCTCCGCCGTGCAAGGCATGGCCTCGTCGAAGATCGCTTGGGTCAACGGCCGGCCTGGCACCTGGGGCAGCACCAGAATGAAATCGGCTGTTGCAGCTGCCACCACCGCCGCCGGGAATCGAGCACGGCGAAGCAGCTCGTGCCGCTGCAGGGTCGGCCCATAGACCGACTCGCGTAGCACCTTGACGAAGAACGTACGGGGTCCACTGCTGGTTGTGATCGCAGCCTTGAGTACGGCACGTCGCCGCGGTCGGTAACTGATCATTTCCAGCGCGATGTTGTCGCCCGCCACAGGATGATCAAGAACGCGATGTTCATTGAGCAGCGCGGCTAGCCCGTTGGGCACCGCAGCCCGTCGCAAGCCCGGGAGATCGGGGTCGTCTGGGTACAGCCAAACCGCAACCTCACGGTTTCCGTCCCCGAAGATCATGGCCCGGTCGTCGTTGCCGCGACGTCCTCCAACACGCGTACTGGCGCCCAGCAGCTCAGTGCGGCGTCCGGTCGGCCAGTCAACGGCTGCCGAGTACGTCGCCGTCGTGGAGTGCCTCGGATTGGCATCCACATGATCCAGCCGCCATGAAACCAGGCTGCCACCGGCGTGCTCGACGACGGCCGAAAGCAGATCGCTGACCTCGGCCGAAGTAAGCAAAGTCGACCCGTCGGGGTCACCCGAAGCGGTCACGTGCCCGATCTTTACATACTGCTAGGAGCACACCCGGAGACTTGGATGGAAGCATGGCAATGTGACAGTTGCTTTCACCATCTTGGCGCTGGTAGCCACGGTCCTCGCCGTGACGGCGCTGGCTAATCGAATCAGGTTTTCCGCGCCGCTGTTACTCATGCTCATCGGCATCGGGCTGTCCTTCCTGCCCCGTGTCCCGATCCCTGAGCTGACCCCGGATCTCGTGTTGCTCGGCTTTCTCCCGCCATTGCTGTACGCCGCAGCCATTCGCACCTCGGTGATCGACTTCCGCGCCAATCGTCGATCCATCGCACAGCTCTCGGTGCTGCTCGTCGTCGTGACCGCTTTGGGAATCGGCCTGATCACTTGGCTGATCTTGCCGGTGAGCTTCCCGGTGGCATTCGCCCTGGGTGCCGTGGTGGCGCCGCCCGACGCCATCGCCGCAACCACAATCGCCCGCCGGGTGGGGTTACCTCGCCGCTTGGTGACCATCTTGGAGGGCGAGTCCCTGGTTAACGACGCCACTGCCATTACCTGCCTGCGAGTGGCCATTGTCGCGATCGCCGGCACTATTACCGCGACTCAGGCCACCATCGGATTCCTGATCGCGGCGTTGGGTGGAGTTGCAGCCGGCCTCGTGGTGGCGCTGATTGTGATTCCCATCCGAGCGCGGATCACTCTACCGGTCTTCGACACTGCGGTGTCACTCCTGGTGCCGTTCGCGGCCTACCTGCCTGCCGAGCTAATCCACCTCGGCGACTTCCACGGCTCAGGTGTCGTCTCCGTCGTGACTGCCGGCCTGATCCTCGGGCATAAGTCACCGGTCATCCAGACCGGCCAATCGCGACTTAGCGAACGAGTGAATTGGGCCACCATAGAGTTCCTGCTCGAGAACACCGTCTTCTTGATGATCGGCTTGCAGGCCCGCCGGATTATCGAGGCCAACTACGAATCCGATCTTTCAGGAGCACAGATCGCCTGGTTCTGCGCAGCGGTGCTGGGCGGTGTCATCGTCATCCGCCTGCTGTGGGTCCTCAGCACCCGGCCTATCCTGTTCCGCCGTGACAGGGATGCCGGCGATGCCCCGGTTCCGTGGTCGTATGCGTTAGTGATCGGCTGGGCCGGTCTACGTGGCGTAGTGACCCTCGCCGCCGCCTTCCTGATTCCCGAAGGAGCTGCCTTCCGGGAGACGTTGATCTTCGCCGCAATGGTGGTCACGGCCGGGACACTGCTGCTGCAAGGACTGACGCTGCCATACTTGGTCCGGGCCTTGGGACTTCGAGGTCCTGACCCCCGCTCCGACGCCCTGCAGGCTGCCCACGTACTGCAGACATCCAGCAATGCCGCCATCGCCAATCTCGACGAGATCGTGGGCCCCAATGATTCACCTGAGACGGTGCAGTTGCTGCGCGACCGCATCGCAGCCAGACCCAATGCCCTGTGGGAAAAGCTTGGCAGGCCAGGCGATGAAGAGACACCGGCAGAGGAATACCGCCGGCTGCGGCTCAAGACAATCGATATCGAACGCAATGAGGTTTTGAAGATCCGCGCTAGCGGCACGGTCGACCACGACATCATCGAGGAGGTACTCGGCTCGTTCGACATCGAAGAGTCGATGCTGACGATCGCCACCGAGCGGTCCGATCGGCTTGAAAGCGAGACAGTGGCTACGCCGGCGGTCGCCGCTGGCCCATGCGATCACCTGGAGCATGCTCCGAGAGAGATTCAGCCGAACGGGCCGGCCATCTGCGAGGACTGCGTCCGTGAGGGCACGCGTACCGTGCATCTGCGGATCTGTCTCAGCTGCGGCAAAGTCGCATGCTGTAACTCCTCCGTTGCCCGTCACGCCGAGCGGCACTTCACGTTGACCCATCATCCAGTGATGCGCAGCTTCGAGCCTGGCGAATCCTGGCGCTGGTGCTACGTCGACGAGCGGATCGGCTAACGCCTCGTCTTTTTTGGGAGCTGGTCGCGCAGCACTCCACCGACGCGTTTCTCCGCACTAGGCCACAAGTGCGGCCGACATCTGCGTGATTTGCCTGCGTTCGTGGACCTGTGCGGAGCAACGGCAGGTGTTTGCAACCGAAGGCGTGTTGAAGTGCGCGACCGCAGGTGAGTTGAGCCTGTCGGAGAAGTAGCCGCCGCTACGCCAGGCCGACCTTCGAATAGACGTCGGCCAGCGTTGCGCTGGCTACTTCGCGGGCTCGGTCAGCTCCCTTGGCGAGGATCGACTCCAGTTCACCCCGCTCATCCAGCAGCTCGAAGGTGCGATTCCGGTACGGCACCGCGAACGCCGTGACGGCATCAGCTACGGCAGTCTTCAGGTCGCCGTAGCCGCGTCCCTCGAACTGCTCGACCAGCGCGTCGACCGACGTACCTGTCAGTGCCGCCAAGATCGTGAGCAGATTGGCGACGCCGGGTTTGTTCACTTCATCGAAGATGATCTCTCGGCCTGAATCCGTAACGGCCGATTTGATCTTGCGAACATTGATTGCAGGATCGTCCAGCAGCTCGATGATCCCGGTTGGTGAGGACAGCGACTTGCTCATCTTGCTCTGGGGCTCAGCAAGATCAGCAATTCGGCCGACTGAGGCCAGGATATACGGCTCCGGAACCACAAAGGTCTGGCCGTAACGAGAGTTGAAACGCGCTGCCAGATCCCGGGTGAGTTCGAGATGCTGCCGCTGATCCTCCCCCACCGGGACTTGGTCGGTCTGGTACAGCAAGATGTCGGCGGCCATCAGCACCGGATAGGTGAACAACCCGACGTTGGTCGCCTCTGGCCCCATCCTGGTGGCCTTGTCCTTGAACTGTGTCATCCGCTGGGCCTGGCCGTATCCGGTCATGCAACCAAGCACCCAGCTGAGCTGGGTGTGTTCGGGCACCTGGGATTGCCGGAACACCGTTGCCTTACTCGGGTCAATACCTGCAGCCAGCAGCTGCGCCGCGCTGCGCAAGGTACGCTCCTGCAACACCTCGGGCGGGGTGGCAACGGTCAGCGCGTGCAGATCGGCGATTCCGTAGAAAGCTTCATGATCTTCTTGCAGCGGTACCCACTGCCGCAGCGCACCGAGGAAGTTGCCGAGGTGAAGAGATTCCGCGGTGGGCTGGGCCAGGGAAAGCACGCGCGGTCTGCCAGCACTGCTGTGTGAGGGCATGAGGTACAGAAATCCTTTCCAGATCGCGCCTTCGCTGCGAGCGGCGGTCGGCGTCATTGTTCCACGCCTACCGCTGCCGGCTGAAGCCAATTCGAGTTGTGCAACGGCGTGAGGTCGTGGGTATGTAGGCCCAAAGTCCCTCGTTTGGTCACGACGAAACCAGAATGCTGGCGTTGACGAACGGAGCAGAGCATGGCACTCAGGACGGTCCGAAGTACGACGAAGAACCGGTCAAAGAAACGAACTGAAGATCAGGCGGAAAGCGCTATGCATGCCCGTCCTTTGTCCGAGGGCGAGCTTCGCCGGATGGATATGTGGTGGCGCGCAGCCAACTACATGTCGGTCGGCCAGATCTACTTGATGGACAATCCGCTGCTGCGTGAGCAGTTGGAGGCCGAGCATGTCAAACCACGGCTGCTCGGACACTGGGGCACCACCCCCGGGGCTGAATTTCATCTATGCCCACCTCAATCGCGCAATCACCCAGCGCGACCTCGACATGATCTACATCATCGGCCCCGGGCACGGCGGCCCATCGTTGGTAGCCGCGGCATGGCTCGAGGGCACCTATTCCGAGGTCTATCCCAGCATCACCCGCGACGCCCGGGGGATGAAGCGGCTCTTTGTTCAGTTCTCCTTCCCAGGCGGAATTCCAAGCCATGTTGCTCCAGAGACGCCTGGGTCCATCCATGAGGGCGGCGAGCTGGGCTATGCGATCTCCCACGCGTACGGCGCGGCTTTTGACAATCCCGATTTGATCGTGGCCTGCATCGTCGGCGACGGAGAGGCCGAGACCGGGCCGCTAGCCGCGTCCTGGCACTCCAACAAGTTCTTGAATCCAGTGGGAGACGGCGCGGTGCTCCCGATCTTGGATCTCAACGGCTACAAGATCGCAAACCCGACAGTACTGGCCCGTATGCCGAGTGATGAGCTCCATCAATTGATGCGCGGATATGGCTACGAACCATACGAGGTCGCCGGCGATGACCCGCCGACAATGCACCAGGAGTTTGCAGCGATCTTGGATCTCTGCCTCGATCGCATTGCCGAAATCCAACGTGACTATCGAGAAGGTGGCGCATCTGGTCGTCCCAGCTGGCCGATGATCATCTTGCGCTTACCCAAGGGCTGGACGGGCCCGGGGAAGATCGATGGGAAGCTCATCGAGAATTACTGGCGCAGCCATCAGGTGCCGTTCTCCGATACCCGGCAGAACCCCGCGCATCTGAAGGAACTGCAGAAGTGGTTGCAGTCATACGGACCCAAAGAGCTGTTTGATTCCGAGGGTCGGCCGGTGCCTCAGATCGCAGATCTCCATCCGGTAGGCGAGCGTCGCATGAGTGCCAACCCGCATGTCAACGGCGGCGGATTGCGACGACCGCTGCGGATGCCGGACTTCCGCGACTATGAGGTCAAGATCGACAGGCCGGGTCACACCGTAGCGGAAGCAACCCGGGTTATGGGCACCTTCCTGCGTGACGTCATCAAGCTGAACGAAGATCACCGGAACTTCCGGCTCTTCTCACCGGACGAGAACAACTCCAATCGCTGGCAGGACGTTCTGGAAGTCACGAATCGGGCCTGGCTAGCCGAAACCTACGACTACGATGATCATCTCGCCCCTGACGGCCGGGTAATGGAAATCCTCTCCGAACACACCATTCAAGGTTGGTTGGAGGGATACCTGCTCACTGGTCGGCATGGCTTCCTGTCAACGTACGAGGCCTTCATTCACATCGTCGACTCGATGTTCAACCAGCACGCTAAGTGGCTGAAGGTCACTGACGACATCGAGTGGCGTCGTCCGATCTCCTCACTAAACTATCTATTGTCCAGCCACGTCTGGCGTCAAGATCACAACGGGTTCTCCCATCAAGATCCCGGTTTCATCGATCATGTGATGAACAAGAAGGCAGAGATCGTCAGGGTCTATCTGCCGCCGGACGCCAACACGTTGCTCTCGACCACTGATCATTGCATGCGATCCAGGCAGTACGTCAACGCTTCTCACTGGCCATCGACGCGATCGACCAAGTGCCACAGCTAGGATCGAGCGCTGCCCACGTACGGCAGGAGCTGGTGGACAAGATCATCGAGCACCGGCAGTACATCCGTCAGTATGGCGAGGACATGCCAGAAATCGCCGGCTGGATGTGGCAGGCGTCGGCCGCGGAGCGGCGATCGCTGGCTGAGACTGACGCGGGCGTGATTGCGACGGCAGGCGACAACGTATAACGAGCTCGGCATCGCGCTCACGACGCGCTGGGAGTGAAATCCTTCCCGTCCTGACGGTGGGCGACAAATGACGCCGCACGCCGGCCGTCGAGCTCGCTGACGCGCAATTCGACCTGGGCAAGTTCCTTATCCTCTGGATCGACCGACGTGAGCTCCAGGGAGAGGGAATCGCCGACCTTAGGCAGCTGCCCGAGCCGGGCGACGAAGAAGCCCGCCAGGGTGTCGTACGGACCTTCCGGCAGCACCAAACCGGTCTTGTCAGCGAAGTCCTCTAGCGTGGTTAGGCCGTCAATCATCATGTCCCCGCGTACGCTGACCAGCTCTTCATGCACCACGTCGTACTCATCGGTGATGTCGCCGACCAGCTCCTCGACCAGGTCCTCCATTGTGACGATGCCCGCAGTGCCGCCGTACTCGTCTAAAACGATCGCCAGATGCGACGAGCCGCGTCGCATGTCGCTGAGGGCGCGAAGCACTCGCACGGTGTCGGGCATCGACAGCACTGGGCGTGCCAGCTCGGCCACCGGCGTGGTACGTGAGCTGATGTCGGGATTGAGCAGGTCACGCACATGGACAAATCCGAGAATGTCGTCGGCGGAGTCTCCCATCACTGGATAGCGGGAGTGAGGTGCCTTGAGCACTTCACGTACTGCACGGTGGGCGGGCATGTCACCGGGGAGGAAGTCGACCTCGGTACGCGGCAGCATGACCTCGCGCAGGCTGCGATCGCCTGCCGCGAAAACATCGTCGACGATCCGGCGCTCCTCATCGCCCAGAGTCGTCGAGCCGCTCACCATGGCGCGGATCTCCTCGTTAGTCACCTCTTCGCGAGAGACGTCCGGGTCGCCACCGAGCACCCGGACCAGGACATTCGTGGACACCCCCAATAGCCAGATCACCGGCCTGGCCGCTCGAGCTGTGAAATCCACTACGGGTGCGAGTGCCAAAGACACGGTTTCGGCACGCTGTAGCGCCAACCGCTTTGCAGTCAGTTCGCCCACCACGATGGAGACGTAAGAGATCACGATGGTGATCAACACCAGCGAGACGGTGTCCGCGACACCGCTACTCAGTCCAAGGCGCTCCAACAGTGGCGTTACATCATCGGACAGCTTGTCAGCCCCGAACGCGGCGGCTAGAAAGCCCGACAGGGTGACCCCAACCTGAACGGCGGACAGAAACAGGTTGGGATTCTCGGTCAGTTTGGCGACTAGCTGGCCACGCTTGCCGCGATATACAAGCTGCCTAACCTGGCTCTCGCGTAGCGACACTAAAGCGATCTCAGCCGCGACGAAGACTGCCCCTATCAGCACCAGCAGCAAGATCAGCAGGATGTTGAGAACGACGCTAGCCATCGCTGCAGATGGTCAAAGGTCTGTCACAGTCGGCGTCGCCGGTCACCTCAGCAAGACTAGTGAACCTGCCGGCGGTGGTGATGGCCGGTGCTGTGAACCCCATGGTGAACGCCCCTCGCGTCACTGAGTTGGATGAAGTACATGGCCGATGTAAACGCCAGTCCGCACTGCGAGGGTGGGTCGCGCGAGCAATCCGAAACAGATGTGCCCCTCTCGCCGCTGCCCACGGCACGGACCTTTCCCGGCGCAGTGCCAATTTTGATCGATGCGGAGGCCGGCATAAGACTTCGAGCGATTAGTACCGCTGATCTTCCTGCAATCGTGGAGCAGTGCCGCGATCCTGAGACCATCCGCTGGGCTCCGGTTCCAACCCCCGCGGAGGGCTACCAGCTTCGCGACGCAGAGGAGTTTCTGGCCTTCATCGCCGCCGGCTGGACCAGCGGTCAACGGCTGGGCTGGGCCATCGAGGCGCAGCGAGGATCCGGGCGTAGCTTCTGCGGCAGTATCGTCCTTCACCTCGAAGGTGATGGGTTGGGCGAGGTGGGCTTTGGCTTACATCCCGAGGCCCGCGGTCGCTCAATCATGACCGCGGCATTGCACCTGGTCTGTGACTACGGATTCGACGTAGTGGGGCTGCAGGTCATTCGCTGGCGGGCGGTAGTCGGAAACTGGGCGTCGCGCCGTGTTGCGGCGAATGTCGGCTTCGTCTTCGACGGCACTGTTCGGCGGTTGTTGGCGCATCGCGGCGAGCTGTTGGATGGTTGGATTGCCACGTTGACCCGCGATGATCCACGCCTCCCCCAGCGATGGCTGCACCCGGTCGAACTGTTCGGCAACGGTGTACGACTGCGCGGATTCCGCGCCTCCGATGTCGAGCGCATTGTGCAAGCCTGCTCCGATCCGGATACCTTCCACTGGCTGGCGTCTACGCCCCAGCCGTACCAGACCGACAACGCTCTGGCGTACCTGGAGGGCATTGCCGAGCTGGCCGCGCGAGGAGCAGGTGTGACCTGGTGCATTGCGGATTCCGAGGACGATCGTTGCCTTGGCTCCATCAGCCTGGACGGCCTGGGCGGATACGCCAACCGTGGTGAGATCGGATACTGGGCGCACCCTGACGCACGGGGCCGCGGCCTCGTTACCGAGGCCGTTCGGCTGGTCACTCAGCACGCGAGGGACTCTGGCCTCGCGACGTCGCTGTTGATTCGTTGCGCCAAGGGCAATGCTGCATCGCGTCGGGTTGCTGAACGCGCTGGCTATCGGACGGTCGGGATTCAGCCTGCCTCGGAACCACTGCGTGATGGCCAGCTGGCCGACCTCGTGCTGTATTCCAGCCCCTGACTCGGGTAAGTGTTGTGCATCCATGCCGCAGTCGAGCCTCGGCACCTTGGTGCGCTGTGGGAAGATCTGCGGGTGACATTGCGGGTAAGCGTCATTGGCACCAACTATCTGGGTGCCACCCATGCTGCCTGTATGGCGGAGTTCGGCCATCAGGTGATCGGAGTTGACATTGATGTCGATCGAGTCAAAACTCTGAACGCTGGACAATCACACATCTTCGAAGTCGGCCTAGAGCCGCTGTTGGAGCGGCATACCGCGTCTGGGCGGCTCCGATTTACCACCGATTACGCCGAAATTGCCGACTGGGCCGATGTGCACTTCCTGGCGCTCGGCACTCCGTCCGGTTCCGGAGGTGCTGCCGACTTGAGCCAGTTACATGCCGCGGTCGACACACTGGCGCCGCTACTGACCAACCCCACGCTGGTGGTCGGCAAGTCGACGGTGCCGGTTGGCACAGCAATCGCGCTCGAAGAGCGGCTGCGCAGCACGGCGCCAGCTGGAGACGGTGTTGAGGTCGCCTGGAATCCAGAATTTCTGCGGGAGGCCTACGCCGTAGAGGACACTCTCCGGCCTGACCGACTGGTTTTCGGCACCCACTCTCGTCACGCTTTGGAACTGCTGGAAGAGATCTACGCGATCCCGATCACCGATCGTGTGCCGGTCGTTCGTTGCGACATTGCTACCAGCGAGTTGATCAAGGTCGCCGCCAATGCCTTCCTGGCAACCAAGATCAGCTTCATTAATGCCATGGCGCAGATGTGCCAGGCCGCAGGCGGTGACGTGATCTTGTTGGCCGATGCCCTCGGCTACGACGAGCGGATCGGGCGGGAGTTTCTCAACGCCGGGTTGGGATTTGGAGGCGGCTGCCTGCCCAAAGACATCGCGGCCCTGGCGGTACGCGCCGAGGAGCTTGGCGTTGATGTGCTGAGGGACTTCATCCGCTCGGTGGAGGCTATTAACGCTGGTCAACGGACCGAACTCGCCGAGCTGGCGATCGATCAGGCCGGCGGGAGTGTGGCCGGGAAGCGGATCGCGGTGCTCGGGGCGGCGTTCAAACCCGGTACCGACGACACCCGCAACTCCCCTGCCCTGACCGTTGCCGATCAGTTGCATACTTCCGGGGCAGACGTACGTATCTATGACCCACAGGCCCGCCTGCCACCCCGTGAAGGCTTCACACAGGTGGCCAGCGTTGAGCAGGCGTTGCTTGGCGCGGAGGTGGTTTTGCACCTCACCGAGTGGCCGGAGTTTCGCCAGCTCGATCCAGAACGCCTTGGCGCGCTGGTCGCATCCAAGGTCATCATCGACGGCCGCTTAAAGCTGCATGCCCCGACCTGGCGTAACGCCGGCTGGAAACTCGTCCAGATCGGCCGCGCCACCACCCTCTAACGCCCCCGACTTGTCAGCGTCGGTGGCTGCTCTGGCGACCACTGATGCTGACAACTTGGGGAACGCCGATGGCGCAAAGGTCCGCCACGACAAGTGCTGGCTCCACTCGCAACTCAATCGCCGTCGCTCGAAGCAGCTGTGCACCGCCAATGACGAGGCTACGATCTCGACGCATATCCAACTGCCAGCTCTGCACGTCGAGGTGGTGCGCGCCGTCAATCTCCAGTACGACACGCCGGCCATCGGACAGTTGCCACTCAGCGTCGAGGTAGCGCAGCCGTCCGTGTGAATCAAAGCGCTTGACCTGCCGATCCGGCTCCTGAATCCCGAAGCGCCGGCAGAGTCGTATCAGGTCGATCTCGCTAAGCGCCTGCGATCCACCTCCGATATCACGGATTGCTTCGCGCAGATGGGCCTTATGGCGTACGCGCCCGACGTGCTCCATCGCCCTCTGAAGCTCGTCGACGGTACACAATCGTTGCTGCACTACAGCCGCCACGAGTGCACAAGCGAATCGCGGCCATGGCTGCCAAGCGGCAGCGTCGATAGCTGAGCGTGCTATGTCGGTGCAAGGGAGTCCGGCCAGTTCGATATGGAACTCCGGCCTTACGCGCCGCGACTCGTGAATCTTGACCCCGGGAAGGACGTGGCACCGAGACCCGTGCGGAATGAGGATATGAATATCGTCGGCCTCGTGTGCGAATGAGCTGAAACCGGCCACCTCCAAGGCAGTGTGACTGGCAAGCGCAGCCGGGTATCCGACATCCAAGACTGCTATCAGCATCAGTTGTCGACGAGAGGGAACACTGTTTTGCATGAGCAGGACGTGATCTCCCCACAGCGTCCAGCGTGACGCCTTGAGTTGATTCCGTGTAAACGCACGGGTTAGGCCAAGTTGCTCGGCATGATCACGTCTTATTACGCCAGCTTGCAATGCCGTCCGGCTTACAAGCGATTCTGGGCCGTAGGGCGTGCAGATCACATCTGGAACTTGTGGATCTATTCCAGAATCGTTCAGTGATATCAGAATCTGTTGACGAAGCTGCAAGATGGGCCACAGCTGTGGACACCTGCCGAGTTGTCAGCGCATGTGGCTGCTATAGCGACCATCGACGCTGACAAGTCGGGGAGAGACTCGGCGTAAAAGAAGTCAGGCCAAGCGGTCGGCGAGGTTCTTGTCCAGGGTGTCGAGGAATTCTTCAGTGGTGAGCCAGGACTGGTCGGGGCCGATCAGCATGGCCAGGTCCTTGGTCATTGCGCCATCTTCGACGGACTTGACGACTACATCCTCCAAAGAGTCGGCGAACTTGATTACGTCCGGAGTGTTGTCGAGTTTGCCGCGGTGCTTCAGTCCACCTGTCCAGGCAAAGATGGAGGCAATCGGGTTAGTCGAGGTCGGCTTGCCCTGCTGATGCTGCCGATAGTGCCGAGTGACGGTACCGTGCGCAGCCTCAGCCTCGACCGTCTTCCCATCCGGAGTCATCAGCACGCTGGTCATCAGTCCCAGCGAGCCGAAACCCTGGGCGACGGTGTCAGATTGCACGTCGCCGTCGTAGTTCTTGCAGGCCCAGAGGTAACCTCCGCCCCACTTCAGTGCTGCCGCCACCATGTCGTCGATCAAGCGGTGTTCATAGGTCAGGCCGGCGGCCTTGAACTCGGCCTCGTACTCGTTGGCATAGATCTCGGCGAAGATGTCTTTGAACGCGCCGTCGTACGCCTTCAAGATCGTGTTCTTGGTCGATAGGTAAACCGGGTAACCGCGTTCCAAACCGTACGCGAAGCAAGCATGCGCGAAATCGGCGATCGAGTCATTGAAGTTGTACATGCCCAACGCCACCCCACCATCTGGCGGGTAATCCGCAACCACATGCTGGATCGGCTCGCCGCCATCCTCCGGAGTGAAGGTGATCGTCAACTGGCCGGCGCCGGGCACTTTGAAGTTGGTCGCTTTGTACTGATCACCATGCGCGTGACGGCCGATCACGATCGGCTTAGTCCAGTTGGGTACCAGCCGCGGAATGTTGGAGATGATGATCGGCTCCCGGAACACTACGCCGCCGAGAATGTTGCGAATAGTGCCATTGGGCGACGTCCACATTTTCTTGAGGTTGAACTCCTTAACCCGAGCCTCGTCCGGGGTGATCGTTGCGCACTTCACACCAACCCCGTATTTGTTGATCGCGTTGGCCGCATCAATGGTCACCTGGTCGTTGGTTTCGTCGCGATGAGTGATGCCGAGGTCGTAGTACTCCAGGTTGACGTCAAGATAGGGATGGATGAGCCGGTCCTTGATGAACTGCCAAATGATCCGTGTCATCTCATCGCCGTCGAGTTCGACGACTGTCCCCTCAACCTTGATCTTCGCCATGCCGCCAACCTATCGAACGACCAGCAGGTGGTTTGACAGGCTCAGGCCGTATACCGCGGCCGGTACACCAGGTCGACCCGATCCTGAGGTCGCTGCGCCTCCTGGTATGCGTCCTCGCTCGGCATCCAGTCGGTCAGCCAGCGTTCCCTCATCGCTGGCCCATCCCGCTCAAGCGCCCGCGCCAACCGGAGCTCGTACGGCACATCCACCCAGATTGTGAAGTCCCAGGGAACCCCTAGCCGCACATCAGTGGAGGAAACTCCTTCGACCACAACCGGAACCCCGGTCGGGACGGTGTGCCATTCAGCGCCAACGTTCCGCTCGAAATCCCAACGCTGATACCGGGCCGGTCGCCCGGCGAACAGCGGCTCCAACACCTGATGGACGAACCTCTCCCGCTCCCATCCGCGGATATCAGGACGAGCGAAGTCGTCGACGTGCACGACTGCAGCATTAGGCAGAGCCGCTGCAATCCGTGCTGCCAGGGTGGTCTTGCCTGTCGCGCCCTTGCCGTCAACGCCGATCCAGCGGGTGCCCGGTCGTCCTTGGACGGCGGCTACGACGGCCGCAACCACGTCTGCCTCAGAGCTGGTATCCATTCCAGACCTAACCGTGCCAATAGTCCACGGCCTTGCTAGCGTCACCCTACGTATCTGCCCACCCGGCTCCGAGGAGAGTTCGTGAGCGCACCCGTGAAGGTCGCCGTGACCGGCGCCGCCGGCCAAATCGGCTATGGCCTGGTATTCCGCATTGCCAGTGGTTCATTGCTTGGCCCGGATCAGCCACTGGAGCTGCGTCTCCTCGAGATCACGCCAGTCATGAAGGCGCTGGAGGGTGTGGCGATGGAGCTACAGGACTGTGCCTTCCCGCTGCTGACCAATGTCGAGATTGGCGATGACCCTGACAAGATCTTCGAAGGGACCAACCTCGCTTGTCTCGTCGGTGCACGTCCGCGCACCAAAGGTATGGAGCGCAGGGATCTGTTGGAAGCAAACGGCGGAATCTTCAAGCCGCAGGGTCAGTCCCTCAACGGCCACGCCGCCGACGACATCAGGGTGTTGGTTTCCGGTAATCCGGCTAACACCAATGCCCTCATCGCCATGCGTAACGCGCCGGACATCCCGGCCGAGCGGTTCAATTCGCTGACCCGTCTCGACCACAACCGAGCCAAGGCCCAGCTGGCCGCCAAGACTGGTGCCAGCGTGACTGATATCACTCATTTGACGATCTGGGGCAATCACTCCACGACCCAATACCCTGATCTGTTCAACGCCTTGGTACGCGGCCAAAGCGCTGCGGAGTTGATCAACGACCAGGAATGGCTGGAATCCACCTTCCTGCCGACTGTGCAGAAGCGTGGAGCCGCAGTCATCGAGACGCGCGGGGCCAGTTCGGCCGGCAGCGCCGCCAACGCGATCATTGATCACATGCGCGACTGGGTGCTGGGGACCCCGCAAGACGATTGGGTGTCGATGTCGGTACCGTCCGACGGGTCCTACAAGATTCCCGAAGGCCTGATCAGCTCGTTCCCATGCACCGCATCCGGTGGCACGTACCAGATCGTCGACGGTTTGGAGATCAACGAATTCTCCCGCAGCAAGATCGACATTAGCGTCGCGGAGCTTGAGGAGGAGCGTGACGCGGTCCGAGCGCTCGGTCTTATCGACTAGCGAATAACCGTCCGTGCGTAACACTGGGTGCCATGACTGAAAGCCAGCAACCGAACCCGTTCAGCCGCGAGGGGTCGAGTCCCTCCGATGGGCTCGGCTCCGACTCCAGCCCCGACCAAGGCACGCCGACGTACTCCGACTCCAGCCCCGACCAAGGCACGCCGACGTACCAACCGCCCGGCGACGAATCGACCAATGACTACGACCGATCGACCGATAGCTACTCCAGTGACTGGCCGTCTTACCCAAGCCAGGACCCGTACGGCGCCCCGGCCTTCGACCCCTACGGCAGACCAATCGGCGCATCCGGCAGCTCCAGCAGCAACGCGATGTACACCGGGCCGGGATTGGATTCCCAGCCGATGCCGTCCTACGACGATCCCGGCCAGCGCTATGGCGAATCGTTTTACAACAACCCCTACGAGGCCAATCCGTATCAGCCAAGCTTTGGCGGCGTGAGTCCCTATGGCGCCGCCGCGCCTACTCCGATCGCCGTGCCCCACCCGCAGGCAAGCCTTGCTCTCATTCTTGGCATTCTCGGCACTGTCTTGGGATTCGGCTGCATCATCGGCGGTCTGGTAGGGATCGGCGGCATCGTTCTCGGTCGTCGCGTCAAGAACGACATTGACGCCGACCCCGGACGCTACACCGGCCGGTCGCAGGCCGTCGGAGGGATTGTCACCGGCATTATCGGTGTATCGATCTGCGTCCTCGCCACGCTATTCATCGTGCTTGCCATCATCGCCGGTATCGCCAGCACTGGCATCTGACCGACCAAGCTAAGAGCATGAAGGAAATCCGAGACCACGGCATCCGGTACCAATGAGTTGAATATCAATGCTGGCCAAATTCTCGGCAAGATTGTCACAACATCGCTTTGGTGTTCCTCGCTATTGCATTCGTCGGCTGCTGTTTGGACTGATTTTCATGACCAGGTTTGAGTGGCTTGTGATGCAGCGGCTCAGGGCATTCGGCTGCGCTATGCACCCGATGTAGGGAACAATGGGACTTATGACCAATCCGTACGAAGAGCAGCAGCCGCAGGCGCAACCGAGCCCGCAGACTCCCTATCAGCCGTCGGGGCAGTACCAGCCTGGAGATCCGAGCCAGCAGACTCCCTACCAGCCGTCGGAGCAGTACCAGCCCGCAGGGCAGTACCAGCCCGCAGGACAGCCGGCACCCTATGGTCAGCCGTACGGAGCGCCTACGCAGGAGCACCCGCAGGGGACCATGATCCTGATCTTCGGGATTCTCGGGATCTTTATTACGATCTTTGCCCCCATTGCCTGGTACTTGGGAAATAAGGCCAGGGCAGACATTCAGACGTCTGGCATCAACTACAGCAATGAGCAGAACATCAGCATTGGTCGGATGCTGGGCAAGATCTTTACGATCATTGCAATTGTGTGGATTGCCTTTGTCATCATTTGGATCATCATCGCGGCTGTTGCCGCGAGCGGCTAATTAATCAAGAACTGCCGCATCGCGCGCAGTCCTTGAATGCGCTTCACCCAGCTCGATGTTCGCGAGTCCGCCGAGGCCATCGTTGCTGGCAACGTTTCTCATCTCACGATGGCTAACAAGTGCCCCAGAGGCTGATCGAGCACATGTCTCCCACTTGGGCGGGCTCGCGTAAGGCGACGGCTGGCGCCAGCCCGGGAGGCGAAGGGCGTACGTTACCGACCTTCCGGGACGACGATCGCCAGTGCGATGATCGCTACCGCGCCGACGGCAAGAAGGGTGACATCAAAGGCTTTAGTTCGCACCTGAAGCAGTCCGGCGTCCCTACTCGGCAGCGCGATCCGTTCCACTGCGCCGACACCAAGTGATGCGCCGATCAGCAGGCAGCCGAGCCGCCAAGTGGAATCGCCAAGGAAGCTGACCACCAAACCAGCGACGACTCCGATCACCACGATCAACAACGGCCACTGGCGCAGCGACCGAGCGGCCGCACTCGATTCAGGCTGCCGCGGCACGAGCCACCAGATGTTCGGCGCGTTCGACCACATTGCTCAACAGCATGGCGCGCGTCATCGGCCCGATGCCACCGGGCATAGGTGCTACCCAACTCGCCACCTCGCGTACGCTCAAATCAAGATCACCTACGAGACCTGCGTCGGTACGCGTTATGCCGACATCGACACACACCGCACCGGGCTTGATCATGTCGGCAGTAACAAGCCGCGGCCGACCAGCCGCTGCAACCACGATGTCGGCCCGTCGAGTGTGCTGGGCGAGGTCCAGGGTTCCGGTGTGACACAGGGTCACCGTGGCGTTCTCACTTTTGCGCGTCAGCAGCAATCCAAGGGGCCGGCCGACGGTTGTACCGCGGCCGATGATGCAGATCTCAGCCCCATTGAGCTCAATGCCATTGCGACGGAGCAGCTCCACAATGCCCCTTGGCGTGCACGGCAATGGGCCAGGTACTCCAAGCACCAGCTTGCCGAGATTGACTGGATGCAAACCGTCGGCGTCCTTGTCGGGATCGACCAGAGCGAGCGCAGCGTTGCCGTCAAGATCGCCTGGCAGCGGAAGCTGGACGATGTAGCCAGTGCAGGCGGGGTCGACGTTCAACTCCTCAATCACCGAGCACAGCTCTTCCTGCCTGGTCGAGGCCGGCAGCTCCACCTGGATTGAAGCAATCCCCACCTCCGCGCAATCGCGATGCTTGCCTGCGACGTAGGACCGGCTACCGGGATCATCGCCGACAAGCACCGTACCGAGGCCCGGAACGATGCCTCGCTCTGCGAGTGCGGAGACCCGACCTCTCAGCTCACCCTTGATGGTTGCTGCCAGGGCCTTCCCGTCAAGAACCTGCGCCGTCATATGTGCACCCTTGAATGAATCAGACTCAGTGAAAGAAGTGTCGCGCGCCGGTGAAGTACATGGTTGCTCCGGCAGCCTGAACGGCGGCAATGACATCCTCGTCACGTACCGAACCGCCTGGCTGCACGATGGCCGCCACTCCGTCTGCTAACAGAATCTCTGGCCCATCCGCAAATGGGAAGAATGCATCGGAGGCAGCAACCGAGCCCGCCGCACGCTCGCCAGCCCGTTCCACCGCAAGCCGACAGGAGTCGACCCGATTCACCTGCCCCATACCAACGCCGACAGAAGCTCCGTTCCGCGCCAGCAGGATGGCGTTCGACTTCACACTTCGCGCCGCCTTCCAGGCGAACTCTAGATCGGCCAACATCTGCTCCGACGCTGGCTGGCCGGCGACCAGCTTCCAATTGACAGCACTGTCATGATCGGCATCAACGGTGTCGGAGAGCTGGACAAGCAGTCCGCCATCTATCCGCCGGCTCTCGGCGCCACCCCTGGCGGGTGGCTCCACAACAAGAATTCGCAGATTCTTCTTGGCGGCAAGCACCTCGATCGCACCATCGAGGTAATCCGGGGCGATGATCACCTCGGTGAAAATCTCGGCGACTTGGCGCGCCATCTCTACAGTGACCGGCTGGTTGGCTGCGATGACACCTCCGTACGCCGAAATCGGATCGCAGGCGTGCGCCTTCCGATGCGCCTCAGCGATATCAGACCCAATGGCGATACCGCATGGGTTGGCGTGCTTGATGATCGCAACGGCCGGCTCATCGAAATCACCGGCCGCTCGTCGCGCGGCATCGGCGTCGACGTAGTTGTTGTAAGACATCTCCTTGCCGTGGAGTTGTTTGGCATTCGCCAGTCCGCGAGTCGAACCGCTGACACGGTAGAGAGCTGCTGGCTGGTGTGGATTCTCTCCGTAGCGAAGACCGGTGACTTTCTCCCAAGTGCCGCCCATCCAGCGGGGGAAGCCTGTGCCGTCGCTGAGATCGCTGACGACGTTGCCCATCCAGCTTGCGACCGCTACGTCGTAGGTTGCTGTGTGGACAAAGGCAGCCGCCGCCAGCGCCTGACGTTCGGTCAGTGTGAAGCCACCGTCGTCGAGCGCATTGAAAAGCCGCGGATATTGCTCCGGCGAGGTGATCACTGCTACGGAGGCGTGATTCTTTGCCGAACTGCGCACCATGGCCGGGCCCCCAATGTCGATCTGTTCGATACAGGCATCCGGGGTCGCTCCAGAAGCGACCGTCGCGGTGAATGGGTACAGGTTGCTGATCAGCAGGTCGAATGGCTCGATACCAAGATCAGCGAGCTGTGAGCGATGCGACTCGAGCCGAAGATCAGCCAGTAAGCCGGAATGGACCATTGGGTGCAGGGTCTTCACTCGACCGTCAAGACACTCTGGGAAGCCGGTCACCTGCTCGATGGCTGTGACGGGCAGGCCCGCCCCGGCGATCGTCGCGGCAGTTGATCCGGTCGAAACAATCTCAGCCCCTGCCTCGACCAACGCACGTGCAACATCAAGGAGATTGGTCTTGTCGTAGACCGACACCAGGGCGCGCCTGATGGAGCGGCGACCCTCGTCACCGGCGTTTGGCGAGTCGATCATGTCCACAGCACCTTCCTGTCGACGACGCGCCACGTACGGGTGGCGAGTTGATGTGTGATGGTGACGAGCAGCTCCCGTTCAACCACCTTGATCCTTTCGTGCAAGGACTCCACGGTGTCATCATCGGCGACCGGGACTGCTCGTTGGTCGAGAATCACACCGCTATCCACGCCGGAATCGACCAAGAAGACTGTGGCCCCAGTGATCTTGACGCCGTACGCCAACGCGTCGCGGGGACCATGTATCCCGGGGAACGAAGGCAGCAAGGCGGGATGAGTGTTGATGATGCGGCCTTCGAAGCGTGCCAGGAAGTCGGCCCCCAGAAGCTTCAGGAAGCCGGCGCTGATCACCAAGTCCGGTTCGTACGCTGCCACGTCGGCAGTCAGCGCTTTGTCCCAGTCGGCTCTACTGGGGTGATCAGACACTGCCTGCACGAAGGTTGGGATACCCGCGCGTACGGCTCGTTCGAGTCCTTGGATATCCGGGCGATCGGAGCCGACAGCCACCACCTGAGCACCGTAGGACGGGTCTTGGCAAGCATTGATCAGTGCCTGCAACAGAGTGCCGGTGCCGGAGACCAGGACCACCAGTCGGGCTGGCCGGCCCAGACGCGTATCGGCAAGGGGCTCAGGCACGACGGACAGCCTAAGCGATCGCCTCACCACCGGGAGGCCGGCAATTTGCATGGACAGGGTCGCGTTCATGCCGGTGCGCGTGCGCTCCACACGCCGGGACGGTCCGAAAGTCCACCGGAACGACTATGGGGTCGTTTCACACACAGCCGTTAAAACGACCGGTCCACCAGCACAGCGAGGGGTCATTTCACAGCACAGGTGTTAAAACGCTCTAACTGTGACCGGTGCCTATTCCATCCAATCTCACTCGGGCCGCCTGATCAGCCCCAACGCCAGCCCGGTGATCATGCCAGAAAGTCCCATCGTGGTGCAGGCCATCACCAGCAAAGGGAAGAGCCGCGGGCCCATATCGGTGAGCCGGAGGGTGCCCAGATCGCCACCGGTTGCCCAGGCTAGTCCGGCGAACACTGTCCCGGCTAGCAAGCCGTACGCCCCGCCTCTCAGGCTGGCCTGGTCGAACCGCCGGGCCGGCCGACCGGCGAGAGCCAGCCAGCAGGCGATGGCACCAGACATGGCACCGGCGGTCAGCCACCAGAGCTGTGCTGTATCGCCGGGACCGGCCATTGGCAACGCGCCCAGCAACGGAATCGCGGGAACCATGCCGAGTTGCGTTCCGGCGGGCGCGACGAGTGAACCAGCGCCGAGCGAGAAGCCGGATCCGAGCGCGTACGAGGCCGACCAGACGAGGGCGTTCGGCGCGAAGGATAGCTGCAGCAAGAGCAGCGCGATGGCACCGGCGACGCCGGGCTGCAGCGCCTCATGCAACGCCTCCACGCGTTGCCGATGTATCCCAAGACCCGCCACCAAGAGAGCCGCTCCGGCCACCAGCATCACCAGCTGCGCTGCCACTAGGGCGCGCGCCACGACAAATCTTCCGCCATGCTGATGGGCGCGTACGCCGCGGAGATTACGGCTGGCGCCCCACGCCGCGGCCAGCAAAAGGGCCATGACTACCGCAGCCCAGCGTCCCGGAACCTGCCACGGCTCAGCGAGCCGAACAGCCACCACTAAAACCGGCAACAGGTACGCCACAACGACAATAAGGCTGATAACTCCGGTGGCGGCCGTCTTCTGATCGCCACCAGCTCGCCGAGCGCTTGCCCCTGCGAAGCGCGAGATCATGAACGCGATTACCGCGGTCACGCCCCAAGGCACCAGAGTCACTGAAACGGCGCCGATCCGCACAGCAACGCCATTCGCCAGCAGCCAAAAACCGGTGCCGAGCCGAGTCGCATCGCTTAACCCTGCCGAATCACCGGCAAGCCAGCCAAGGATGGCTATCCCGACACACAGCAACCAGCTCGCGACGGCAGCTAGCAGGCCACCAACACCGGCGACGACCGGCCAGCTAAGCGGCGCGGCGGCCGACCGGGCTCTGATAGCTCGAGCGGGCTTTTTCCGGGCCGGAGTCGCGTGGAGCGTGATTTCTGCAGCTCGTCGGGATGACAGCAATGAAGGCATAGCTTCCTCATGCTCACCCAATCAGCGGACTCGGATGGTCGAGACACGCCAAGCGCGAGTAAAGTCTCCCCTAATTGTCGGCTCTCGATGCGATCCGAGCGGCCGGCTCAGGAAAGCCTGCGATGGCACTCCGCAACTCGGGGGGAGTAGTTCAGCATGGTCGACCGAGAGTCCGGGACCTATCGACCCCGGCGAGCCTTCGTCGAGCCCGATGTCGCGCCTGATCCGCCGGAGCGACCGATAAAGCCCGCTTGGAACCGGACTGGCAACCCCAACGGCAACAGCACTAGCGATGGCAACGGCAATAGCAACGGCAACGGCTTGGGGCCGGTCAGACCGCTGACGGATCAGGATCAGCCAAAGCCGCTGTATCGAGATGACGCTCGCCCAAGCAGCTCGTCGCGACCGATATCGCGGGCCGCTGGCGTACCGGCGGATCCGCCTACCGCAGAAACTCTGATGACTCCGGCCACCTTGGCGCCCCGGCGACCGCCCATCATCGACGACGAAACCACCACGATTCTGCCTCGCAGCCGACCAACCAAGCACCGAACTCAAGCTTTAGATGCCATCGACGATTTCGACGACGATGAACGGCGGCCGCTGGGTCGGCGCACCAAACTCACCCTGCTCATCGGGGCGGTAGCCGTAGTTGTCGTCATCGGCTTGCTAATCGGGTACGCCGTCCGGAGCGCCACCAACCAGTCCCAATCCCAGTCGAGCCTGGAACCGTCGGCGGGCGGGGCTTCCAACGGCGAGACGCAAGCACCCGGCCAGAGCGGAACCGCATTGCTGAGCGATGCTTCCATGCTCAGTCCGACCCAGGCCAAGGCCATAGATGGGGATCAAAACTGGAAGGTCACCACGACTCAGCCTGGCGCGACTGAGAATGGTCCGATTGCTGCTTGCTTCGGCGGCGAGCCGCTGCAGGGCCAGCCGACGCCTCAGCAAGAACTTGTCCGGGTTCTCAAGGGCAATGGCAAGAACCCACCCCTGGCGCTGCATGCTGCGACGGCATACAACTCGCCGGATGAGGCAAGTGCGGCCTACGCGATCGCCTCAAAGACGCTGGGCGGGTGCGCAGTCGCCGGTTTCTGGATCAAGTCCGGTTACCTGGTCAGCGGGATCGGTAATCATGCCCTTGGCGTGGTGGTTATGGAGAAGGTCGGCGGCAAGAACTGGCGGGCACACAGCGTCGTTCTCAACCGCAGCGGTCGGGTGGTGAATGTGGTCGATGCCGTACAGCCGACGACGGCCATCGCCATGGCCTCCGTCGCCAAGGCACTGGGGCAGGTGAACAAGGTGTTATGCACTGCCGCCGGTGGTGAGTGCGGCGACCAGCCGAAGGTGACCGTTGGCCCACCACCGATGGGTGGAGACCAGCCAGGCTTCCTTGCCCACGGGGATCTCCCCCCGGCAGGGCCCAAGGTGTATCCGTGGGTTGCCACAGAGGTCGTGCCGCCGGAGAAGGAATTCAAGGGCTCAGGGTGTGAATCGGTGAACTGGACGACCGAGGAGGCCAAGTCCAGAAGCTGGAGGGCCTATCTGATCCAGGAGAGTGGAAAGAACTTCTTCGGCCTCGACGAGATCGTGTTGACCACCAAGAACGCCAAAGCCGCGAACAAATTGGTCGACAAGATCAAAGCCAACTTGTCACGGTGCAAGAGGGTGCAACTCACTGCTGATATCACCCGGTCCGAGGATGTCAAGAGCATCGGCGCCCAGAAGGCCAAAATCTCTGGTTGGACTGCCAGCGTGACCCAGAAGTCGACACAAGGCACTGCGAAGTATCGGGTCGGCGTCGTTGCCGCCGGGCCGAAGGTCATCTACACCTTCTTGAACCCCAGAGGCGGGTACGACTTTACGAATAGTCAGTGGGACACCGTGGCAGTACGCGGCGCCGAGCGAGCTACCCAGGTGAGCTGAGCTCAGGCGCCGGTCACAGCTTGGTCATGATCTCGCGCATGAGCGCCGCAGTCTCACTTGGCGTCTTGCCCACCTTGACGTCTGCTGCCTCGAGGGCCTCCTTCTTCGCGGCGGCGGTTCCGGATGATCCGGAAACGATTGCGCCGGCGTGGCCCATGGTCTTGCCCTCGGGCGCTGTAAAGCCTGCCACGTAGCCGACCACAGGCTTAGTCACATTGGCGGCGATGTACTCCGCGGCCCGCTCCTCGGCATCGCCTCCGATCTCTCCGATCATCACTATGGCGTCTGTCTCCGGGTCTTCCTGGAATGCCTGGAGGGCATCGATGTGCGTCGTGCCAATGATCGGGTCGCCGCCGATGCCGACAGCCGTGGAGATGCCGAAGTCGCGCAGCTCGTACATCATCTGATAGGTCAGCGTGCCGGACTTTGACACCAGGCCTATGCGCCCTGCCTTGGTGATGTCGGCCGGGATGATGCCGGCATTGGACTGTCCCGGCGATATCAGCCCCGGACAGTTCGGGCCGATAAGTCGGGTAGAGCTGGACTGTGATAACGCGAAGAACTCAGCCGTGTCCTTCACCGGGACCCCCTCGGTGATCACCACCGCAAGCGGTATGCCTGCTTCAATGGCCTCCGCGACGGCGGACAAGGTGAATTTGGCGGGGACGAAGATCACCGTCACGTTGGCTCCCGTGGCAGCCATTGCCTCGCTCACCGAGCTGAAGACCGGTGCGCCGCCGCGCTGGAACTCCACGACCTGTCCACCCTTACCGGGTGTTACGCCGCCGACGATTCTGGTGCCAGCGTTCATCATGCGCTGAGTGTGCTTGCGCCCCTCGGATCCCGTCATGCCCTGGACGATGACCTTGGAGTCGGAGTTCAGAAAGATTGCCATGATTTCGCCAGCCCTTCTCAGCTCGCCGCCAGCTCCGCCGCCCGGCGGGCAGCGCCATCCATGGTGTCGACCTGTTCTAGCCCGGGCAGATTGGCCGCAGCAAGGATCTGCCGGCCTAGCTCGGCGTTGTTGCCATCCAGCCGAACAACCAGTGGTACCTCAATGTGCTCGTTTCGGCTGGCCAGCAGCTGGAAGGCCCGCACGATTCCGTTTGCCACGGCGTCACAAGCAGTGATGCCACCGAACACGTTCACGAAAACACTCTTGACTTGATCATCACTGATGATGATCTCTAGTCCGTTGGCCATGATCTCTGCGCTGGCACCACCGCCAATGTCGAGGAAGTTCGCTGGCTTCGGTGATCCCGGTATCTCCTCGCCCGCGTACGCCACCACGTCGAGTGTGCTCATCACCAGGCCAGCCCCATTCCCGATGATCCCCACTGACCCGTCGAGCTTTACGTAGTTCAGGCCTTTGGCCTTCGCCGCTGCCTCCAGCGGGTCTTCAGCTGACTTGTCGGCCAGCGCAGCATGATCAGGATGACGGAACAGCGCGTTGTCGTCCAAAGTGACCTTGGCGTCCAACGCGACGATGCGGCCATCACCGGTCTTGACTAGCGGATTGACCTCGACCAGCGTCGCGTCCTCGTTCTGGTACACGGTGCCGAGTAGCTCAATGACTCGGGCAATTTCGGTGGCATCGGACCCGGTAAATCCGGCTGCTGCGACGATCTCAGAGGCCTTGGCTTGGTCAATTCCGACTCCGGGATCGACCGGGATGCGCGCCAGGGCATCGGGGCGCTCCTCCGCAAGCGTCTCGATATCCATGCCGCCCTCCTTGGAGCACATGGCGAGATAGCGGCGCTCCGCCCGGTCCAACAGCAGCGAGAAGTAGTACTCCTCAGCGATATCCGCGCCCTCGGTGACCATGACGGTCCTGACGATGTGCCCTTTGATATCCAGACCCAAGATGTCCTTGGTGCAGGCCGCTGCCTCATCGGGACTCTTGGCGACCTTGACGCCCCCTGCCTTGCCCCGGCCACCGGTTTTCACCTGCGCCTTGACGACAACTACTGGGGTACCGAGAGCACCAGCAGCTTTCTTGGCTTCGGCAGGAGTGGTTGCCGTGATGCCGCGCAGCACCGGAACGCCGTGGGCCTCGAAGATGTCTCGCGCTTGGTACTCGTACAAATCCACAGTTGCCTCCATGCCCGCCGGACAGACGAACGAAGCCTAGCGGTGACAGCCGGCTGACATAGGGAGAAGGGGAGTTGATCATCCTCGGGATGGTTCAGCGGATCTACTGCAGCCGTATGACTGACGCACTACGAGCTCGAGCGAGCAGGCCGTAGTGTTCTCGGCTACTCCCGAAGCCCTACGGCTGGTGCCCCTCACTATGTACGGTTGCCGATGCTAGGTGCGTGGTGCGGTCCCAACGTTGGCTTGTACCCAGTCAACGATCTCCCTCATCGTTGCTCCGGGTGTGAAAACCTCGGCAACGCCCATCGCCGCCAGCGCCTGCCGGTCGGCGTCTGGAATGATCCCGCCCCCGAAGACCACGATGTCGTCGGCATTGGCCTCCCGCAGCAGCTCGATCACCTTAGCGAACAGCGTCATGTGAGCCCCCGAGAGCACAGAAAGGCCAATAGCGTCGGCATCCTCGGCGAGCGCCGTAGCGACAATCTGCTCCGGTGTCTGGTGCAGCCCGGTGTAGATCACCTCCATGCCCGCATCACGTAGCGCGCGGGCAACTACCTTGGCGCCCCGATCATGACCATCGAGCCCAGGCTTTGCGATAACAATGCGCAGTGGACGTAAGGACGATTGCACATCCGATTCCACGACAGTCAACCTACTACTCGGTAATATTTCGTCGTGGGGCCCAGCGCCCATGAAGGCAATTCATCTGCGGGGCTTTCCCGCCTCGTGGTAGTAGACATGCCCCGTTTTATATCGGGATTTGCCCTCGAGGCCGCCTGGGCCACCGCCCACATAGTGATGTATCCGTTCGGATTGCTATCGACATCCACCCGTGCCGCCGATGGACGTCGCCGCCAGGATCTACGTGGTCTTAGTCCCGAACAACGCGGACTGTTCCATTACCGCGTAGAAGCGGCTGAAACGCCGATTGTGCTGGTACATGGCTTCATCGACAACCACGCGATCTTCACGGTGATGGAGTACGCGTTACGGCGCCGTGGCTTCCAAACCCTGTCCACCTATGACTATGGCCCGCTAACCCACAACGTTCCAGCGGCCGCAGAGCAGCTGGGTAAGACTATTGAGGACTTGTGCGCTGCCACAGGATATGACCGCGTGCATGTCATCGGGCACAGCCTGGGCGGCCTGATCGCGCGCTATTACGTGCAACGCCTGGGAGGCGACAGCCAAGTGCACACCCTGGTGACACTTGGTACGCCGCATCACGGCACCCAACTCGCCTGGGCAGCACCGCTGCTGCCGCTGGTGCGTCAGCTCACGCCGCGTTCCACGGTGATCCAGGAGTTGGCCGAGCCGGCAGCGCAATGTCGCACCCGCTTCCTTGCGTTCTACAGCGACATTGACCATCTCGTTGTGCCTAGTCACCACGCCCGGCTCGACCATCCTGATCTCAACGTGCAGAACATCGCCGTACGCGGCGTCGGCCATCTTTCGATGCCCCATAACGGGCGGATCGCCTTCGCCATAGCGCAAGCGTTGCGTGATCTTGATCGGAACGGCACGGCAAGCGCGCAATAAGGACAATGCTCGTTAATACTTTGCGTCGGCTGCGGAAGCCCTTGAGGTTTCCGTGATCTTCTTGTTACTTTTCTGAGGTTGTCTGGCCTACTTCGGGGGTCCAGTCAAAGACGGAACTAGATCAGACAAACAGTTGGCGCACGGGGTCGCGAAGCCTTCCTCTTCTGGAACGCGAGATCGGAACAGGGGCCGATCGCGATTCCGGCGTCAGCAGTGAGGGATGAGGGAGCTGTCCGGGGAACAGCGAACCGAACCTGAGGGTTATCCAGACGCCGGTGCTCCGGTCGAGCCTGATCGGGGCAGGGGCTGGTTCTGGCACGGATTCGCGGCACTTGGCATTTCAGCGCTGGGTCTCGCCGTTGCAGCGGCGGTAGGCCTAACGACCAACGCCCAAACCACACAAGACCTGTCTGCGGTTCAAGACACCTCCCCCACAATCGCTGCGCCGGTTCAGAAGATCGACAAGCAATCGACTGCTACTGATCCTGCGCTCGCGGCCTTCAGCAGGCGGGAAACGTCTTCGGACAACCGATCCTCTAGAAGTGCTGCCGTTCGGGACGCTCTGGTCAAGGAACAGGCCGCACAGCGAAATGAGCTGTTGGCCAAGACCGCTGAGGAGACCAGTCGATCGGCACAGTCCGCGAGCAGCGATGCTCGGCATCAAGAACTCGAGGTCGCCGATCGTGCAACTCGGGAACGGGCAGCCCAGATCGCGGCGGAGAATCTTCGTCGCGCGATCGCCGCGCGGGTGGCGGCTGCGAACAAGCGGCAGGCTGCGGAGCGTCAATCGAACGGGCCCGGGGTGAATTCATCTAGTTCAGACAAAGGAAACGCCGATAGCGGGGATCAATCTCCCAGCGGCTCCTCCAACCAGGGCAGCAGCAATGGCTCCAGCGGTAGCAGCTCGGGTGGAACCGGGTCCGGCAGTGGAGGCGGCTCTGCGCCGGTTCCAGGAGCGGTCATAGGCGCCCACTTTGGTGAGTACGGTAGTTGGTCGCGCTACCACACCGGAATCGACTTCCGAGCCGGACATGGCACGCCCATTCGCGCCGTCAAGGCCGGAGTCGTGCTCTATGCCGGTAACTCGGGTAACTGGGCTGGCAACCACGTCGCTATCAAGCACGCAGATGGCAAGACGACCATGTCATCGCATATGTCGTCCATGGGGGTAAGGGCCGGTCAAAGCGTTAGTGCCGGGCAGGTCATCGGATACGTCGGCCAGACCGGCCGCGCCTTTGGCGCCCACCTGCATTTCGAGCTGTATCCAGCGGGTGTTAAGTACGGCGATGTCTACAAGGCGATCAATCCCCAGCCCTGGCTCGCCGCCAACGGAGTATCGACTCACTAGCTCGTGAGTGAAAGGTGATATGCATCGGCGGTGCGGTAGTCGCTGGGCGGTAGTGAGCCCTCCTCAGCTCAGACGCATCATCGTGTCATCTATTCGCGTAGGGGCGTTTGCGCGCCCTTGGGAGCTTGAGGAGGGACCCGATGCCCATCGTAGGAGGGCTGGACATTCATCGGAAGCAGATCACCTTCGACTGCTTGGACACCGACACCGGTGAGCTGCGTCGGGGCAGAATTGTCCCGGCCGATCGGACGCATTTGGCTGAGTGGCTGACCCGGCATTTGGCTGGCTGTGGTGAGGCGCATCTGGCATTCGAGGGCTGCACCGGGTGGCGCTATGTAGCTGAGGAGCTTGCCCGCGCTGGGGTGACAGCGCACCTGGCTGAGCCGGCTGATACGGCGGCTCTGCGCGGCCCGAAGCGGCACGCCAAGACCGATCGGGCCGACTCGGCGCATCTGCGGCAGCTGCTGACCGATGGGCGGCTGCCGGAGTGTTGGATCCCGCCGGCGCATATTTTGGAGGCGCGGGCGTTGCTGCAGACCTATCAAGATCTGCGGGTGGAGCACACCGCCTGGGTGCAGCGGATCCACGCAGTGCTGTTCCACCAAGGCGCCCGCCCATGCTCGGCGCTGCGCACTGTTGAAGGCCAAGCCGAGCTGGCCGCGATCACGGCCGCGGAGTTATCTGCCGCCGGGCGGCTGCAGGTCGCTACCGCGCTTGAGATGCTCACCGCCTTAGACGATCACCTTGACACGCTGCGTCGCCAATTGATCAACACCGCCCGCCACCTAACCGGGGCGAGGGTGCTTATCGCACGGCTGTATGGGGTGGGGCCGATCACGGCGTTGGCGTTGACCTGCTGGCTGGGCGGCGCCGGCCGATTCTCCTCCGCCCGCAAGGCGGTACGGTTCGCTGGGCTGGATGTCACGGTGCATTCCTCCGACGGCAAACGATCACCCGGGCGCCTGTCCCGGCAAGGCCCGGAGGTGTTGCGCTGGTGTCTATTTGAAGCCGGTAAGGTCCACGCCCGCAACAGTGCCCCCGACCACCTCTATTACGCCCAAACCCAGCAGCGGATCGACGGCAAACGCGCCGCCTTATCCGAGGCCCGCAAGATCGTCCGGCAGGCCTGTCACATCCTGACCGAGCTTGGCGACCAAGCACTCACTACCTGCTGATCACCAACGCCCTGAGCGGGAACCACGTGTAGCGATCACGGCGCCACCGGCAATCGATGCCGACAACAATTGCGGCCGGCTCCCACCAGACCACTGTCAGCCCGCGCTCCACCTCCTGCAGTGCAGGAGCACCAGACGGCCTGGAAAGACTGAGCGGCCGCATCCCCCCGCCGGGCGGGGGGACACCCAATCCATCATCATGTCGCCGGGCCACAACCCGCGGACCTAGGTAAGTCTGGCTGCCACGTCGCCACATCGACATAGACCCGACTGGGCTTCATCCATCGACACTCAAAGGAGACCCAAACCCCAACAAATCCAGCACCTCACCAGACTTCCCGCCCCGGACGCCCCATGATCCACTCGCGGGTGATCGCGTCAAGGGCACCTTGCGGCGCCGCTCCACGGGCGCTACGCGCCCCTTGACCCGCCCACCCGCTCGCAGAGCGGCCAGCCATCCGGAGCAGGAAGCACAAATCCAGATCCTTGCGCTGCCCAAGCGATGCAGGTAAGTGGTCGGAGACGACATGCGACACGCCGATGCCGCCTGTCGCTTTTGACCCCTTTCAAGCAGCTGAGTCACACAACCGCACGGATCGCGGCATCGAAGTTTGTGACGTGCTCGAGCGCTAGTTGAGCTGCTTTATCCGCCGCACCCTCGGCAATCGCCTCGAGGAGTTTGCTGTGTTCGCCTACGTGGCTGCCGAGATCCGGGAGTCGGTCGATGAATAGGCACCAGATTCGCGTGGCTAGATTGTCCTGACGGACGAGTATGTCCTCAAGGTAGGGGTTGCCGGAGGCGCGGTAGATTTCCCGGTGCACCAAGACGTCCCGTCGAATCAGCTCACGTTGATCCCTGATGTCGGTCTCAAGATTGGCGACGTCCTTTGCGAGTTCGGCAAGCTGTTCCCGAGTGGCGGCCGTGGCCGACCTCGCCGCTCTGGTGGCCGCGAGCGGCTCGAGTTCAGTACGAATCTCCGAGATGAACGCGAGATCCGTGATGTCGACCGTCGTAGCGAAGGTGCCCCGACGGGGGTAGGCGACCACGAGGCGATCGCTCTCTAGCTGCTTCAGTGCCTCGCGCACGGGAGTCCGACCCGTACCGAGTTCCTGCGCCAATGCGTCGTCACTGAGCGGCTCACCCGGCCTGATGTCGAGCAGGATGAGACGGTCACGGATGGCCTCGTATGCGCGGTCGGCGAGGGACGGCGGGTGTCCGCCTCGGCTGGACGGCTGCGGTCCGATGCTCATCCCGGCCTCCCGGCTTTCTGTTGACGCCTTGACGGTGTGCATACAAGTACCGTACCATACTTCTAACGATTGGTATATCAGTCTTCCTAGACTGATAGGCAAAAGGGAATCCATGATCCTGCAGAAGGTGGATTGGCGAGCGGCCACAGACAGGGTGCTGCCGACGCAGTTCCCCCTCTATTCCAAGTTGGAGGAGGTCGTTTGATGACCACGGTGGACAGCGGGCCGGTCCGTCCCGGCGCTCATCTCCCCGAACACCCTGACTTCCTGTGGCGCAATCCGGAGCCAAAGCCGTCCTACGACGTGGTCATCGTCGGCGGCGGCGGCCACGGGTTAGCAACAGCGCACTACCTTGCGAAGAACCACGGCATCACCAATGTCGCAGTACTGGAACGGAGCTGGTTAGCCGGCGGGAACATGGCCCGCAACACCACGATCATCCGGTCCAACTACTTGTGGGACGAGACTTCCACCATCTTTGAGCACTCCCTGAAGCTGTGGGAGACCCTCGAACAGGAACTCGACTATCCGATCCTGTTCAGCCAACGGGGTGTCATGAACCTCTCGCACACCCTGCAGGACGTGCGCGACAGCGTGCGGCGCAGCGAGGCCAACAAGCTCAATGGGATCGACGCCGAGTGGCTCACTCCTGACGAGGTCAAGAAGATCTGTCCCATCGTCAACACCTCTCAGGAGATCCGCTATCCCGTGCTGGGCGCGATCTTCCAGCCCCGGGCGGGCATCGCCAAGCACGACTACGTCGCCTGGGGGTTTGCGCGCCGCGCCGACCAGGCCGGTATCGACATCATTCAGGACTGCGCAGTGACCGGCTTCGTCACCGACGGTGACCGAGTCACGGGGGTCCGGACCACGCGGGGGGACATCGCGGCGGGCCGAGTGGCGCTGTGTGCGGCCGGTAATACGACCGTCCTCACCGACATGGTCGGATTGCGGGTACCGGTGCAGAGTCACCCGCTGCAGGCCCTGGTGTCAGAGCTTCTCGAGCCGGTTCACCCCACGGTGGTGATGTCTAACTACGTGCATGTGTATGTGTCGCAGGCCCACAAGGGCGAGCTGGTGATGGGCGCCGGCGTCGACTCGTACAACGGTTACGGCCAGCGCGGCTCTTTCCACATCATCGAGCGACAGATGGCCGCGGCGGTGGAACTGTTCCCGATCTTCGCCCGTGCCCACCTGCTGCGCTCCTGGGCCGGAGTTGTCGATGTCTGCCCCGATGCATCGCCCATTGTCGGGAAGACCCCGTACGAGGGGCTATATCTCAATTGCGGATGGGGCACCGGCGGATTCAAGGCGACTCCCGGCCTCGGCTGGTGTCTGGCCCACATGATCGCAAACGACGAGCCGCACCCGTACAACGCGCCGTTCAGCCTGGACCGTTTCGTTTCGGGCTACCTGATCGACGAGCACGGCGCCGCGGGCGTCGCGCACTGAGGTTCGAGGAGGGAGAAGTTGCAGCTCATTCAATGCCCGTATTGCGGCCCCCGCGAAGAAGTTGAGTTCCACTACGGCGGGGAGGCGCACGTGAAGTATCCCGAGGACCCGAGCGCGCTGTCTGACGAGGAGTGGGCCCGATACGTCTTTTTCCGTGACAACCCCCGCGGCCTCTTCGCGGAGCAGTGGGTGCACTCCCTTGGATGCCGCCGCTGGTTCAACGCGATCCGCGACACGGTCACTTACCGCTTTCACCACGTATACCGAGTGGACGAGACGAAGCCGGAGACGACATGAGCGAGTTCGGCGGCGGGCCCACCCCGTCCGCACCCCCGCTGCGCCTTCCAGATGGCGGCCGGATCGACCGCGCCACCAGGTACGGGTTCACCTTCAACGGTCGGCGCCTGACCGGGCACCCCGGCGACACGCTCGCATCCGCGCTGCTCGCCAACGGGGTGCACCAGATCACCACGAGCATCAAGCTCGGCCGCCCTCGCGGGATTGCCGCAGCCTGGGCAGAGGACCCGAATGGGCTGGTCCAGATCGAGGAGCCGTTCCCCGAACCGATGCTGTTGGCCACCACGGTCGAGCTGTCCGACGGACTCGTTGCCCGCGGGATCCCGGGCCAGGGCCGGCTCGCAGAGATTCCAGACTCCGCCCGCTACGACGCCCGCCACCTCCACACCGACCTGCTCGTCATCGGCGCGGGACCAGCGGGCCTCACCGCTGCCGTCACGGCGGCCCGCGCAGGCGCGCGCGTGGTCCTTGTCGATGAGCAGTCTGAAGCTGGTGGGTTCCTGCTCGGAAGCAACGACCGCATCGACAACCGCCCGGCTCTTGACTGGGTCGCCGGGGTCACCGCCGAGCTGGCCGGCTTCCCCGACGTCCTGCACCTGCAGCGCACCACCGCCTTCGGGCAATTCCAGGACGGTTACGTGCTGGCCCTCGAGCGACGCACGGACCACCTCGGCGGCGCCGCTCCGCGGAACCGTTCCCGGCAGCGCGTCTGGCGTATCCGCGCCCGGCACGTGCTCATCGCGGCCGGCGCCCACGAACGTCCCGTCGTGTTCACCGACAACGACCGACCGGGGATCATGCTGGCGGGTGGCGCTCGGACCTTCCTGCACCGTTATGGTGTCCTCGCCGGACGCGACGTCGTGGTCTTTACCACCGACGACAGCGCCTACGCGGCGGCGCTTGACCTCGCCGACGCCGGAGCGCGCGTTCACGCGGTCGTCGATGCCAGAGCCGAAGGGCCTACCTCCTTGGTGGAGGCATGCGCCCGTCGCGAGATCCCGGTGCGGACAGGTCAAGTCGTGACCGGAACCGAAGGCGGCGACCGGGTCACCGCGGTCTCTGTCGCCTGCCTGAGCAACGGCACACTCAGTGAAGCCGACCGCATCCCCTGCGACCTTTTACTGGTCAGCGGCGGCTGGAACCCGGCCGTCCACTTGTTCAGCAACGCAGGCGGCAAGCTGCGTTACGACGAGCACCGCGGCGCGTTCCTGCCGGGTGAGGACTTGGACGGCACGACGGTTGCCGGCGCCGCCGCCGGAGCCGTTGAACTCAGCGACTGCATCGAAGACGGTCGTCGGGCGGCGGAGGCGGCACTCGGCGTAGTCGGTATCCAGCCGGGGGAGTCGCAGACGCCCCCAACCGCTGAATCGGTGTCCGATGGGAAGCCACCCATGGTGCTCTGGCGGGTGCCCGATCCGGACGGAGGCGATGGAACACATCAGTTCGTTGACCTGCAGCGCGACGCCACGGTCGCCGACATCGCCCGCGCGGTCGGTGCAGGGATGCGAACGGTCGAGCACATCAAGCGCTACACGACGATCGGCACCGCCCACGACCAGGGCAAGACCTCGGGCGTCATCGCCTCCGGGATCGCGTCCGAGCTCATCGGTCGGCCGGTGGCGGAGCTGGGTACCACCACAATGCGGCCGCCCTACACTCCCGTTGCGTTCGCCGCGCTGGCCGGTCGGCACCGCGGAGCGCTGTTCGACCCGGAGCGGACCACATCTGTGAATGCCTGGCACCTTGCCCGCGGCGCAGTGTGGGAGGACGTCGGCCAATGGAAGCGTCCGCGCTACTACCCGCTGCCCGGGGAGGACATGGACTCTGCCGTGCTGCGAGAGTGCGCTGCGGTCCGGGACAGTGTCGGCATCCTTGATGGCTCAACGCTCGGCAAGATCGACATCCAAGGCGCTGACGCACCAGTGTTGATGGACCGGCTCTACACGAACCTGATGAGCAGCCTGAAGGTTGGCTCGGTTCGGTACGGGGTGATGTGTGGCGTTGACGGCATGGTCCTCGACGACGGCACGGTGCTGCGGCTGGCCGAGGATCGCTTCCTGGCGTACACCACCACCGGAGGTGCGGCCGCGGTGCTCGAATGGATGGAGCAGTGGCTTCAAACAGAGTGGCCGGACCTGCAGGTATACCTGACCTCCGTTACCGAGCATTGGGCGACGTTCCCAGTCGTCGGCCCCCGTTCCCGTGACGTCATCGGGACGGTGTTCCCGGACGTTGACGTATCCAACGAAGCCTTCCCCTTCATGACCTGGCGCGACACCAAGATCGGCGATGTGCCGGTACGGCTGGCTCGGGTCAGCTTCTCGGGCGAGCTTGCCTATGAGGTGAACGTCAACTCCTGGCACGGACCGGCGATGTGGGAGCGGCTGATCGCCGCCGGGGAACGCTATGGGATAACTCCGTACGGCACCGAGACTATGCACGTCCTGCGGGCTGAAAAGGCATATCCGATCGTCGGGCAGGACACCGACGGCACGGTCACCCCGCAGGACCTCGGGATGACGTGGGTAGTTTCCAAGAAGAAGCCCGACTTCATCGGCAAGCGGTCTTTCGCCCGTGCCGAGAACCTCCGGCCAGATCGCAAGCAGCTTGTCGCGCTGCTGCCCGAGGACCGCGACGTGCTCCTGCCTGAAGGCTCGCAGGTCGTCGAGGGCCCGAACCTGGCCGAGCCGCCGGTGCCCATGCTTGGGCACGTCACCTCTAGCTACCACAGCGCCGCGCTCGACCGGACCTTTGCCCTCGCGCTGGTCAAGGCTGGCCCCAGTCGAATAGGCCAGACCGTGTATGTACCGGTCGGCGGCTCACTCGTGCCGGTTGAGGTCGCCGCACCCGTGGTATTCGACCCGGAAGGATCCCGCCGTGACGGCTGACACGCTTATTCGGACCAACCCGCTGGAGCAGTGGACCGAGGCCTTGGGCGGTCTGCCCGAGACCGTCCAGGTTGTGCCGAAACCGTTCATCCCGATGATCGACCTCCGGCTCGACCCGGCAGGCCCCGCCGCCGACGACGTCGGCCGCTACCTGGGCGTCGACTTGCCCAC
>Ga0081538_10000710_pt1 | contig 36446 bp, 36 predicted proteins | sample TabmetS5T2R1_FD_71022 | JGI IMG/M metagenome (GOLD analysis project Ga0081538, IMG submission 71022) | Tabebuia heterophylla rhizosphere microbial communities from the University of Puerto Rico - S5T2R1 | ecosystem: Host-associated > Plants > Roots > Rhizosphere ...
GCCCGGATAAGCTCTCAGTCGGCAATGTGAGGCGGAGAACTTGCCGCTGACAAGGGCAAACAAAGAGCCGCCTTGGGGAATCGAACCCCAGACCTACGCATTACGAGTGCGTCGCTCTGCCGGCTGAGCTAAGGCGGCTGGTTGCTTCGCGCCAAGCCGTGACTCGGCACGATCGCCAACTATATCGATCGGCGTAACGCCTGGCTAAGCGCAATTGAGCCCGAAGTCAAGGCTCATCAACACCGCGTCCCATCCCGCGGCACGACATCACGGACCAGGTATGCGACGGCCAGCTGCCGGACACAGCCGCTTTGCCCGTACGCCAGGTGACCCTCGCCCTGGAACGTCACCAGCACACCCGATTGCAACTCGCGAGCCATTGACTTCGCGTGTTCATACGGCGTCGCCGGATCGCCGGTCGTGCCGATAACCACTATGGGCGGCGCTCCAGCCGCATCGACCACGGGCTGCTTGGGGGCTGGTTTGACAGGCCAGAGCGGACAGGCCAGGTCAGGGCCCCTTAGCCGACCCAACACCGGTGCCTCGCGGGAGTCCTCGGCTAACCGCTGCTGCGCGGCGCGTACGCTATCCTCCTGGTTGTCAAGACAGCGGACCGCTGGAAACGCATAGTTGAGCTGGCCATAGCTGCCATCGCGATCGCGCCGATCGTAAGCATCGGCAAGCTGCAGCAACCCGCTGCCATCGTTGTCGAAGATCGCGGCGGTGAGCGCATCCCGCAACGTCGGCCAGCTACTCATCCCGCCGTACATGGCGTAGAACACAGCCTTCACGCCCTGCTGCTGGCTGAGCGTACGTCCGTTGGATACGTCCAGTGGCTGCTGATCAAGGCGATCCAGAAACTCCTTGATCACTGCAAGCACGTCGTCACGTTCAGATCCCAGTCGGCACTGTTCCTCGGCACACCATGATGCGAAGTGATCAAGTGCGCGCTCGAACCCCTGCACCTGAGTCATGCGGGACTTGGAATTGATGTTGACAGCACCATCAAGAACCATCCGCCCTACTCGCTGTGGAAACGATTCCGCGTAGAGGGAGCCGATCTTGGTACCGTACGAGGAGCCAAAATAGTTGATCTTGGTATCACCGACCAGGTGCCGTAGTAGATCGAGATCACGTACCGTCTCCATCGTCGAGACGTGTTCCAGCAGGACTCCGGACTCGTTCAGGCAAGATTGCCCAAACTGGGTCTGCTCCTCGATCCGGGCCTGCATCTCACTGGGATCATCCGGGGAGCTGTCCATCGTGAAGTAATGATCAAGATCATCCTTGCCGTAGCAGTTCACTGGCGTCGAGTGACCGACTCCGCGTGGATCCCAGCCGATGATGTCGTAGTTCTCAAGACCGGCCGCGTTGAAGTAGCCGACGTACCACACCCCAGACCCGCCCGGGCCGCCAGGATTGATGAACAGGCTGCCGAGTCGCTTGCTGGTCGTGGCCGGGCGCTTGGCCAGCATGAGGGTGATCGCCGCTCCGTCAGGCTGCGCGTAATCCAGCGGCACCAGCACCGTGCTGCAGGAGAGACCAGAACCACAGGACTTCCACTTGAGCTGCTGCTTGTCGTAGCGCCCCAATCCCTTGCCGGGTGGTGGCTCGGTAAAACCCTCCGGCTCCACCGCGGGTATGGGCTGCAGCGGCCGACCGTCTTGCGGCAACTGCGGACTGGGCGTGACCGCTGCGGACGGGGTGGGCGCCGAGGACGCCTGATCGGCCTGGCCGCTCGGCTCGGCGGAGCAGGCAGCTAGCAGAGCCAGCGCCGCTGCCACCGAGACGCCTACCAGGCGCGACCGCAGACGGCGAGCGGCGTGGAGCATACCCAGAGCGTACGCGGCGGCTGGCATGTCAGCGCAGTACCCAAGATCAAGAACAGCAGCACAGCGGGAAGCGGCTTGCTGGGGTCAGTCTTCCTCGCCTCCGGACCGGCGCCGCCGCATCCGGCCCTTGCGCGGTGGACGCGGCACCTCTCCCGCGGTAGCGCGGGACGCGAAAAGCTGACGCGCGCCACACGCCGCGGCGAGCGAGCAGCTCCGGGTCGCCCCGTTCGCGCTCATCCGAATCACCACCGAGTCAGCCGGGACCTGATGGCCGATAACCACGCCGTCGCCATCCTCCAGCGCCACCTGCTCGCCGACAGCGGGGGCGGTACGCGCAAAATCAGCGTAAAGCGGGTGCTCGTACTTCAGGCAACACATCAGCCGACCGCAGGCCCCAGAGATCTTCAATGGGTTGGGCGGGAGATCTTGCACCTTGGCCATTCGCAAGCTGACCGGCTCGAAATCCTTCAAGAACGTGGCACAGCACAGGTCACGACCACAGTTCCCCAGTCCGCCAACGAGCCGAGCAGCATCCCGGGAGCCGATCTGGCGTAAGTCGATTCGTGCGTGCAGGGTACGGGCAAGTTCACTGACCAGCATCCGGAAGTCGACTCGATGCGGCGCAGTGAAGTAGATCACCACCAGTTGATCGAAATCGATACCCGAATCGATGAAGTCGACCGCCATCACCTTCATCGGCAGCTGGTTCCGCTTGATCAACTTCTTGGCAGCCAGTTTGGCCTCGGCGCGGCGCCGCCGGTTGGTGGCATCCCGTTCCAGGTGCTCCGGACCGGCAGGGCCAGCGCAGACCGGCAACTCAGAGAATCCGTCTTCGGAAACCCACTCCGGCGCCCACACACATTCCGCGACCTCTGGTCCAGACTCGGTGGGCACCAGGACACGGTCACCGACGCTGTACTCGTGGTCACCGGGATCGAGATAGTACAGGCGACCGTACCGTTCGAACGACACTGCCATCACCCGCGGCATGGCCACAGCCTAAAGCTGAATGCCTTCTGATGCCCGGGTTCTCACGCGCTCAATCTTTTGATGGATGAGAGGCGCCCGCAGATAAACCGGAAGCCCGGCAGATGCGGGTCTGCCGGGCTTCCACGGGTGGGCGTACTGGGGGGCAGGGTCCCACCCGCGCCATTCAGGCCTATTTGATCTTCAGAGTCTGCCCTATGTAGATCAAGTTTGGGTCCTTGATCGCCTTCTTGTTGAGCTTCCACAAGCCCTTCCAACCGCCCTCCACGTCGTATCGCTTCGCGATCTTGCGAAGCGTGTCACCACGCTTGACGTGAACGGTTTTGCCGGTAGAACTGTACTTCTTTTGAGTCGACTTCTTGGCGATCTTCTTCTTTGAGTCGCTTAAGTTCTGGTTTTTGGACGCTCCGGAGGTGGCTCCCGGCGTGGCATTGCGGTCCGCTCCCCCGTTCGACTTGGTCAATCCCGCACGTCGACTGCAGACTGGCCAGGCACCCGGACCCTGGCCTGCTAATACCCGACGTGCGATCGCGATCTGTTCGGCCTCGGTTGCCAGGTGCGCTTGGCTGGCGTAGGTCTGACCGCCGTACGCCCGCCAGGTACCAGCGGCGAACTGCAAGCCGCCGGAGTAACCATTGCCGGTGTTGATCTTCCAGTTGCCGCCGCTCTCGCACTGGGCGACCCGGTCCCAGACGGTCGGCGCCGCCGCGGCTGGTGTCGCGCCTGCGAGCCCAATCCCAGAGGACAGAGCAAGCGCAGCGCCCACGCCGACGGCGCGCTTGATGATGGTGAATGTCACGTAGGACAAGATCCTTCCCCGAGTACGCCCGTGAGGGACCTCAGTGGGTGCGGGCGATCATGTCCCGGCGCTCACGCGGTGTGGGAGGACCACACCGCTGTGAGCGCTTAACCCCCGGGACTCCCTCATTCCTGACACAAGAGAGATCCGATGGTTCCCCCACCTCCGCTTCGCCCGGGACGATCCCGGCAAGGGCGCCGTCCAGCGGAGCTCGGCGAACGGACACGCGATCCCAGCGGCACATTGGGTGCCTCTGAGTTCTTCCCCCGGCGTTCCACTCCCGCGCGTTTATAACGAAACGGAAACGAGCCGAGGTCTACCGTAAGGCGAAAGTTCCTGTCAGCGCAACAGTTTGCGATATCAATTTGTGATATTTAGGCAGTTCTCCATTCGTTGGCCGTCTTGTGATGGCTAGGAGGTGTCTCAGCAGCGGATCCCACCATCGTGAGACGTCGTGTGACGGTGGACGTGCGGACGACCCGGAGAGAACCATTACGGTCCAGAAATAAGAAAAGGTCTGGCAACCAGCCAGACCTTGGGAGGTTGTCGGAGAGGACGCTCGGGGGTTCGTCCCCTCCGGCAACCTGTGCGGCCCACGTTACTAAATAACTCGAAGAAAATGAACCCCAAACATTTTGGAACCATCTGCGCTATAGTTCGCCGCCCTGCCTGGCGCGGCACCCACCCGAGGACCGGTCAGCCCTCGACGAGTCCGATCAGGGCCGCCTCCACAGCAAGCAGCGGTGCCACATTGCCCTCCAGTGCAGTACGACAGGCGAGCAGCGCATCAATGCGATGCAGCGTCGCCTCCGGTGTCGACTTTCGCGCCAGCACGGCGATCTGAGGCCTTAGATCCTCATTGATCAACGGCGCTCCAGAGCCGGTTTGGAGACTCAGCACATCACGATAGAAGCCGGTTAGTTCCGTCAGCGTCCGATCAATGGCATCCCGCTGAAACCGCTTCGTGCGGGCCTTCTGCTGCTCTTCCAACTCCTTGATCGCGGCCTGTGCCTGGCGCGGCTTGGCACCTTTGGTGCCGAATCCCAAGGCCTCCTCCAGCGCGGCCCGTTCCTTCGTGTCCAGCTCGCTCGTCGCCTCGGCAGCTTCCTCAGACGACATCTCAATCACCTGAGCCGCAGCGGCAAGGCAGGCGCCGAGGCCCTGTATCTGAGATGGAATCTGCAGGATCTGCTGCCGCCGGTTCCGAGCGTTTTCGTCTCGTGCCAGTACGCGTGCTCGACCGACGTGTCCCTGAGAAACCCGTGCGGCGTACGCCGCCAACGCCGGTTCGATGCCATCGCGGGTCTCCAGCAATCGCGCCACCGCCGGGATCGTCGGAGTCTGCAGCGTCAGCAACCGGCAACGCGATCGGATGGTCGCAACCACATCGTCCGGCGTCGGTGCGCAAAGGATCCACACCGTACGCGGTGCCGGCTCCTCAATGCTCTTCAACAGCGCGTCAGCGCCGCGTTCCGTCACGCGATCGGCATCCTCGACCACAATGACCTGCCACCGACCAAGAGTCGGACTCATGGCTGCCCGGCGAACGAGTTCACGTACCTCGTCAACGCCGATCGAGAGCAGCTCGGTACGCACCAAGGTCACATCGGGATGCGCCCCTGACAACGACGTGCGGCATTCGGTGCACTTGCCACAACCTCCCCAGCGGCATTGCAGTGCGGCCGCAAAAGCTCGTGCCGCGTTCGAGCGACCCGAGCCCGGAGGACCGGTGAACAACCACGCGTGACTCATGGCATGGGGTTCGGCTGCCACGGCGCGCTGCAGCGTGGCGACGGCTGCCGTTTGACCGATCAACTCCGCCCAGACACCAAGATCGGCGGCAGATTCTGCCGACACGGAATCGCTGAGTCCTGCAGTCACCTGCACAACCTTGCCACTTCCCGGTGACCCTTCGACAAGCTCAGGACGGCGCCCTTCGACAGGCTCGGGGCGCCCTCCGACAAGCTCAGGCGGCGCATCAGCGCTGGCTCACTGGCGAAAGCAACGGTGCAACTCGAGCCGCCACCTGGGCCGCGATCTCCTCCCGTGAGGCACGCGCATTCAGCACGAGATAGCGCTCCGGCTCCCTTCGCGCCAGCTCGAGGAAGAACTGCCGGGTCCGCTGATGAAACCCATCACTGGCCGACTCCAAGCGGTCCTTAGTGGACTTGGCGTGGACTCCGTCACTGAGCTCAGCGTCGAGCACCACCGTAAGATCCGGCCGCAGATCCTCAGTCGCCCAGCGCGCAATGCCCTCCAGGTCAGTGAGCTGCAGAACTCGCCCTGCCCCCTGATAGGCCAGCATTGAGTCGATGTAGCGGTCGCACACCACAACAGCCCCGCGCTGCAACGCGGGTCGTACCACCGCAAAGATGTGCTGCGCTTTATCAGCCGCATACAACAGCGCCTCAGCGCGTGGTGACATCTCGCCGGTCGCGGGATCCAGCACTATCTGCCTGATCATGGCTCCGACGCTGGAGTCCCCCGGTTCAAAGGTCTTCAGAACCTCGTGACCGGCGTTGGCCAGCCAGGAGCAGAGCAGATCGACCTGGGTTGTCTTCCCGACTCCATCACCGCCCTCGAAGACAATGAAGACTCCACCAGCGGTGCTCACGCGCCAAGCTTCTTCTTGGTCTTGGCCCATACCTCTACGAACTCGCGCCGCGAACGGCGTACCCTGCGGTACTCCCGTTCAAAGTCACGGCCTGCCGCAAAGGCCTGGGCGGGAAGCAGCTTGGCCACCTGCTCAGACGTAACCAGTTCCCGTCGATGATCATTGTGAATCTCAGCCAGCAGCTGGCGGGGCTTGAGTAGCTGCTGCTGAATCGTAGCTGCCTCCTCGGGGAGCACCTGGCCTGCGACGCCCACCACCCATTCCAGCCGTCCCATCTCCAGCCAGGCTTCCTCCCACTCCTCGTCGGGCGAGTCAACGATCAGGCGATCGGCGCACCGACTCATTCGAGCAACCGCCATAGAGATTAGGCCCACCAGCACCTCGCCAGCGGGATCGGATCGTTGATCAGCCAGCCTTGGCGACCGGACGGCAGCGACCAGGCGTTCCAGTACGGTGAGGTAGCGGTCACTGCGCAACCGAGCCGTTAGTCGATCATGACCGTCGCCGTTTGATGAGCCTCCATCCAGACTGATCCAGCCCAGCTCGTCGTAGAGATCTTCGACCCACTCCGGATCAAGGACAACCGAAAGCCCCTTCAGTTCCAGTCGCAACCGCGCAGCTTGATCAGCGAGCCGGTCAACAGCACCCAGGTCGCCGCCACGAATGGCAAGATCAGCTTCCACGATCTGCCGGAGCCGCAGCGCAACCAACTGCGACACGAACTTCTTAAACGGTGCAGCGGCGTCGAACGGACCCGGTACCGGTAGATCGGTCGGGCCGGTGGCAGGCGCGCCAAGTCGGGAAACCAGCCGAGGGAAGCGTGCCACATGCGTGGCGCCACATTGCAGCAGAGTACGGTCGAGCCACGCCACCTGCTCATCGGTTAGCCCTGGCCCTACTGGAGTGATCAACACCTCGCGATAGCGCGCCGTCGTCAGGCCGCCGCGGCGTACCGTCACCTTGTCGTCGCGCAGTAGCGCAAGCGTGATGCCCTGATCGTCACGCAGCGCGAACTCACGCCGATCACAGATGAGTGCAGCGACCGGCCCCAACGTTGCACGGCGCCGCAGCGGACGGATCATGTCGGCCAGCTCTTCGGGAAGATCGGCATGACCCATCAACTCGATTCGGTCCTTCGGCAACAGGGGATACCAATCCGGCGCTGAGATATACCACTCGCCACGTCCATCCAGTACCCGATGGGCCAGCAATACGCCGGAGCGGATCAGCCGATGATCAGGCGCGTCCAGCAACGTGACCGAGATCTCGTACGCGGCATTGTGGCCGGCCCTTGCCACCAAATGATGCAAACCAAGATCAGGATTGATCATGCGGGGCGCGGCTGCGCTGTAGGGCATGTCGTAGCAGTGCTGACCCGGCGGGTTTGTGCTGGATCCGTCCGGAGATGGGGGCGGCAGGGCTGCGACGGCTAAGTCCTGCTTAGCCGCCTTAGTCTTATGCCGCTTCTTCTTACCCATGGTCGAACCCTAGTGCTGTCTGGTCAGCATCGGTGTTCGCTATAACGACCATTGTTACCCGACGCTCGCCCTAACCAGCCTTGGCGCGGATTTGCTTCGCCGGAACTCTTTTGGCCGGCGGCTTCGCAGCTGAGGACGAGCCTGCCGCCGCCGCCCGGGTCCGCTTTGCGGGACGCTTCTTGGGAGCCGGACCCTTTGCACGCTTCTCGGCGAGCAGCTCGGCGGCGCGTTCCGAAGTGATCGTTTCGATGTCGTCCCCGCGGCGCAGCGTCGCGTTGATCTCCCCATCGGTGACGTACGGCCCAAAGCGGCCCTCTTTGATGATCATTGGACGACCAGAAGCGGGGTCAGTGCCCAGATCTTTGAGCGGCGGCTTGGCCGTCGCGCGGCCGCGTTGCTTGGGCTGGGCGTAGATAGCCTGAGCTTCCTCGAGCGTGATCGAAAAGATTTGATCTTCGTTCTCCAGCGAGCGAGAGTCACTGCCCTTCTTGAGATAGGGCCCGTAGCGGCCATTCTGAGCGGTGATCTCCTTACCGTCCACATCCTTGCCAAGGACGCGTGGCAAGCTCATCAGCTGTAGCGCCTGTTCCAATGTGACCGTGTCGATGCTCATCGAAGAGAACAGCGATGCGGTGCGCGGCTTGACACTCTTGGGCGCGTCGTCGTCGAGGATCTCTGTTACGTATGGGCCGAAGCGGCCGTTCTTGGCAACGATCATGCGCGAGGTTGCAGGATCGATTCCCAACTCGTGCTCCTGGCCCGCCGGCTTTGCCAGCAGCTCCCGCGCAAGATCAATTGTGAGCTCATCCGGCGGAAGATCATCCGCAACGTTGGCGCGTCGCCCCTCTTCATCCTCGACATAAGTGCCATAGCGGCCAACCCGTACCACGACCTTCGGAGCGCCGGTCTCCAGCGCGTCGGGATCGTCGATCTCAAAGGTGGAGAGTCGACGAGCATCGATCTCACCGAGCTCGGTGACCAGCCGATGCAGCCCTTCCCGATTGTCATCGCCGAAGTAGAAGTCGGTCAGGACTCTAAGCCGTTCCGCGTGGCCGTCGGCGATCTCGTCCAGAACGTCTTCCATCTCGGCAGTGAAGGCGTAATCCACCAGCCTCGGAAAGTGCTCCTCGAGCAATCTGGTGACAGCAAAGGCCAGCCAGGTCGGCACCAGCGCCGAACCCCTCTTGAACACGTAGTCCCGGGCGGTGATGGTGCGGATGATCGTCGCATACGTCGACGGCCGGCCGATCTCCAACTCCTCAAGTTTGGCGACCAGTGATGGCTCGGTATAGCGAGCGGGTGGACGCGTTTCATGGCCTGATGCCGTCACCGATTCAGGTCGCAACGATTGCCCGGCGCTGAGGTGAGGTAGCCGGGTCTGCTCGTCATCGGTGTGGCCGTCGGTCTCCTCCACCGATTCCACATAGGCCTTGAGGAAGCCGTAGAAGGTGATCGTGCGACCTGATGCCACAAAGGTGCACGGCTCGCCGTCGCCGGGCTGAGCGTTGATCTTGACGGTGATCGAAAAGCCTTCGGTGTCCTTCATCTGTGAGGCGATGGTGCGCATCCAGATCAGCTCATAAAGCCGGAACTGATCTCCGGTGAGCCTGGTTTCGGCCGGCGTCAAGAAGCTCTCTCCAGCGGGCCTGATCGCCTCATGCGCCTCTTGGGCGTTCTTCACCTTGGATGTGTAGATTCGCGGCTGATCGGGCAAGTAGTCCGGGCCGAAGAGTTGGCGAACCTGCTGCCTGGCAGCAGCAATCGCGGCGCCGGAGAGCGTGATCGAGTCGGTCCGCATATAGGTAATGAAGCCAGCCTCGTACAGCTCTTGCGCCACCGACATCGTTCGTTGAGCGGTGAAGCCGAGCTTGCGACCAGCCTCCTGCTGCAGCGTGGTAGTCCGGAACGGGGCGTACGGGCGCCTGCTGTACGGCTTGGATTCGACGCTATCCACCGCAAAGGCAGCGGAGCGCAGTGAGTCTGCCAGAGCCTTCGCCTGATCCTCGTCGAGACGGATCAGTTGATCATGGTCCTTGGTGATCAAGGATCCGCGGGAATCGAAATCCCGGCCCTGGGCCACCCGCCGCTCTCCGACTCGAGTCAGTCGGGCTGGGAAAAGCGGAGGCTCGGCCTCAGCTCCAGCGTCCAGGACTGCATCCAGGTCCCAGTACGAGGCGCTACGGAAGGCGATGCGTTCCCGTTCCCGATCAACAACCAGCCGAGTCGCAACGGACTGTACACGTCCTGCCGACAACCGCGGCATGACCTTCTTCCACAGCACCGGGGAGACCTCATAGCCGTAGAGGCGATCAAGGATGCGGCGGGTCTCCTGGGCATCAACCAAATCCTCGTCAAGATCACGTGGATTGGCGACGGCCTCTGCAATGGCGGTCGGTGTGATCTCATGGAAGACCATGCGCTTTGCTGGGACCTTGGGCTTCAGCTCCTGCAGCAGGTGCCACGCGATAGCTTCACCCTCACGATCACCGTCAGTCGCGAGCAATAATTCATCGGCACCCGCCAGTGCGTCCTTCAGCGATCGCAGCGTGGCCCGCTTCTCCGGGCTGACAACGTAGATCGCCTCAAATCCGTTGTCGACATTGACTCCGGTACGCGCCCACTTTTCGCCCTTGTACTTGGCGGGGACCTCCGCGGCACCGGTCGGCAGGTCGCGAATGTGACCACGGCTGGACTGGACGATGTATCCGTCGCCCAGGAAGCTAGCGATCTTGTTCGCTTTGGTCGGGGACTCGACGATCACAAGTCGCCTGCCCCCTGGCTTCGCTGCCACCAATACTCACTTTCTATCGATAAAACTCATCTGCCTAGCAAACTGATCTCGCGCGCGACCGAATCATCATCAAGAACGATCGATGAGCTCAGCGCCCGATAAGCTCAGCACCCGCCCCCAGCGCGCTTACTCTACGGCCGCGATCAACTACGAGCCAAAACGCTGTCGTTGCGGGATGAATTCCACGCACACGGGGGCTCTGGCCCCGTGCACCCGCTCTGGGGCTTCCGCCCCGAGGCCCCGGATGCGGCTATCCCGGATATTGGCTGACAGGATACGCGGCTGCAGGTGGGAAGCCCGTTTGATTCACCGGCCGCGTAGGCGGCTGGTAGTAAGGCTGAATGCCGGCCCGCTTGGCCTGCCAGAGGACCAAGGCGAGCGCGATGCCGCTTACGGCCGCAGCCAGCACCAGCATCATTGGAGTCCCGGTGCTCTGCGGACGGACGAATGCCTGGGACCAGCCTCCAAAGATCATCACGACAAAGTAGGACAAGACGTTGTTGACCGCATGGATCGCAATGGCGGCTTCTAAACCACCGGTTCGCCAAGTGGCGATCCCAGCTGCCAAGCCGAGGCATGCGATGGTGCCAAGAATCCACGGGTCAGGGCTGAGGTGGGCACTGGAAAACGCCGCGGCCGACACGATCAGCGAGACAACAAGCCCGACCATGGGTCGCGCAAACCAAGCTCCAACGTTTTGCATGATCCAGCCCCGGAAGAGGTATTCCTCCCCCGCTGCCTGCAACGGTGTCATGAGCAGCACGATGACCAGCAGCGCCGCCCATTGATCTGGGGGCGGGGACGTGGGGGGTTCCGCCACCGCGGCCAATCCGGCGTAGAGCGCCCACAGAGGCAGGATGACGGCGACACAACGCAGCAGCCACTTCCAGCGGATCCCACCCGCGACAGATGACAGAAACCGCGGTCGGATGCCGTGCACGATCCAGATCGACAGTCCGCTGGCCGGGATGAAGACGATAAGCGAGAGATTCAGATAGATGAAGCCGATCGGACCGAGGTTGGTTATGTCCATTGTTTCGATGAGGTCCGCGCCGGTGATCCAGACTGCGATGAGCATGGGAACGATCGCAAGCCCCATCATGACCAACGCCAGCGGGATGACGAGCAGTAGACAGAGCAGCGGCTTCCACCAGCGATACAAGGGCCCGCGGAGCATCTGCTGGTACTGCCGAGGGCCGTCAGGCAATGCGCTAACCGGTCTTGCCGGTGGAATAGGCGGCGGGTAGGCGGCCGGGTAGCCGTACGGCGGCCGTGGTGCTGACGGACTGTAACTAGCTGGTCCCAGTTGGGTCGGTTGAGGAGTCGGCTGGGGCGGCGGATAGCCGGCTAATGCAGGGTCAGGCTCGTAAGCCTGAGGTGGAAGCTGATCGAAGCCGCGCGTGAAACCGTCGCCGGAAGGATTAGTGGTCATCGCGATCCAGTGTGCCTTGCGTGCGGGATCGGGCAGGCACCCGCGACCGGCATCCCTCATTTAGCTAGTTTGTCAACCTTTGTCTCGGATTGCTTCATTGCGACCTCAGCATTTTGTGCCGCCGGCAGTTCCTTCTCGGTCGGCAGTTCTTTTTCCGCCGACACTTCATTTTCGGCCGTCAGTTCCTTCGAGGGCACCGGTTCGCTTGGTTCGCTCGCGATGGACACCTCGCGTCGGGTGCTAATAGTCACCATCACGATGATGATGAGCAGGGCGACACCCGCGATGATGTAGCGCACCGGCGAAGGCGTCGTGCTCAGGGGCGACATGGCGACCACGGCCGGTGCGATGAGCAAGGACACCAGGTTCATCACCTTGATAAGCGGGTTGATCGCCGGTCCTGCGGTGTCCTTGAACGGATCGCCCACGGTGTCACCGATAACCGTGGCCGCGTGGGCAACCGAACCCTTGCCGCCGTGGTGACCGTCTTCCACAAGCTTCTTGGCGTTGTCCCATGCGCCACCTGAGTTGGCTAGGAAGACCGCCATCAAGGTGCCGGCCGCAATGGCACCGCCGAGGTAACCAGCTAGTGCCGGGGCGCCCAGACCGAATCCGACGGCGACTGGGGCACAGATTGCCAGCAGCCCTGGCGTCGCCAGCTCGCGGAGGGAGTCCTTGGTGCAGATATCGACGACCTTGCCGTACTCCGGCTTGCCAGTGCCCTCCATGATTCCCGGAATCTCCCGGAACTGGCGGCGTACCTCGAAGACCACTGCGCCCGCGGCACGACCCACGGCGCTGATCGCCAGGCCGGAGAACAAGAACACCACAGCCGCGCCGAGCACAACACCCACCAGAGTCTGGGGCGCAAAGACGACGGCCTCCTCGATGAACCGGCCGTAGGCTTCGACCAGCACGGTACGGATTGCGTCGGTGTAGGAGCCGAAGAGTGCGGTGGCAGCAAGTACCGCGGTCGCAATCGCAATGCCCTTGGTAATGGCCTTTGTGGTGTTGCCGACCGCATCCAGCTCGGTCAGTGCCTGGGCGCCAGCGCCGTGCACGTCGCCGGACATCTCGGCGATGCCCTGCGCGTTATCTGAGACCGGGCCGAAGGTGTCCATCGCGACGATGACGCCGACGGTGGTAAGCAAGCCGCAGCCGGCAAGGGCGATTGCAAACAGACCGATGACACCCGAGCCGCCAAGCAGGAATGCGCCGTAGACGGCCGCGCCGATGACGATCGCGGTGTAGACCGCGGACTCCAACCCAACAGAAATGCCGGAAAGCACCACAGTCGCTGGGCCGGTGAGTGAGGTCTTGCCGACGTTATGGACTGGGCGGTCCTCGGTCCCGGTGTAGTAACCGGTGAGGCTGAGGATGAGGACTGCGAGCACGATGCCGATGACGACTGCACCGACGGCGACGATTCGCGGATCGTCAATCAGTCCTTGCTCCACGTCAGGCGGCAGGTTGAGTGCTGCAAACGAGGAAGGCAAGTACGCGAAGGCAGCGATTGCCACCAACACCGCAGAGATGGCCGCAGAGATATAGAAGGAGCGGTTGATCGTCCGCAGGCCGTTCTCACCCGCTCGTGGGCGGGTTAGGAAGACACCGATGATCGCGGTAATGACGCCGATGGCTGGGACTATGAGCGGGAACACCAGACCCGCCTCGCCGAAGGCCGCTTTACCAAGGATCAGGGATGCGACCAGCATGACGGCGTAGGACTCGAAGAGATCGGCTGCCATCCCAGCGCAGTCGCCGACGTTGTCGCCCACATTGTCGGCAATCGTGGCGGCATTGCGAGGATCGTCCTCGGGAATGTTCTGCTCCACCTTGCCGACTAGATCGGCGCCGACATCGGCGGCTTTGGTGAAGATGCCGCCGCCCACGCGCATGAACATGGCAAGCATGGCGGCTCCGAAGCCGAATCCCTCAAGGATGGTCGGGGCATCACCGCGGAAGATGAGAACCACCAGAGCAGCCCCGAACAGGCCCAGGCCAACGGTTGCCATACCGACGTGCGCGCCGGTACGGAAGGCAATTTTCATGGCCGGGTCGCGGCCCTCGTTACGAGCCGCAGCTGCCACCCGTACGTTGGCTCGGACCGCCAGCCACATCCCGAGGAAACCGATCAGGGCAGAAAAGGCCGCTCCGGCAAGGAATGCGACGGAGCGGCTAATGCGCAATGTCAGGCTGCTGAAATCAACGCTGGCGTGGACTGGTAGCAGCAGCAAGAGGAAGAAGGCTGCGACCGCGAACACACTCAGTGTGCGGAACTGGCGGCCGAGATAAGCGCTCGCACCCTCCTGTACGCCGCGAGCGATGGATTGCATGTTGGGAGTGCCGTCACTAGCCGCGAGTACTTGGCGACGGAAGAACATCGCCATCACAATGGCAATCAGCGCGACTACGCCTACCACTGCGACGAACGTCAGGTTGACTCCCGACAAACTAATAGAAGTCACTTCCATGGGAACTGGAAGTAGGGACATGCATCGTCCTCCTGAGACATTCGGCACTCACGGCTACTGCCCTTAGCCGCTCGCGAAGTCTAACCACAAGTAGCACTGATTGCGTTGTCGAGGCGTGCACGCGGACATCCCGATCAGCTCTGCGGCCAGCAAATCCGCGTTCGCAATGAACGTCAGGTGATGGCCCGCTGAACCCGCAAGCGACGATTGGGAAAACGCCTCTTCGCGTCGCTGCCTGTAGAGCGTACCCCAGGGAATAATGACGTTATGGTCGTGCTCGCTGTAATCCTCCTTGTCTTGGTGGCAGTGCTCGTGGTCGCGATTGTGGTCAGCAATCCTCAGTCCTATGAGTTATCCATATTCGGAGCGATCATTCCGGCGAACGCCGCGGGAATCTTTATCACCGGTGCGGTAACCATGGCGGTCGCCCTTCTGGCGGTGCTGCTACTACGTATGGGCATTCGCCGAGCCCGAGCCCGACGTAGCAAGCTCAAGGCGCTGGAAGCCTCTGACGAGGCCGCGACGAGCGGCGCGACCCCAGCAGAGACCTCGACAACGACGACCAAGACCAAGACCTCAAGCACAACCGTCACGAGCAGAGCCTTGGAACCTCAAGCTTCGAAGGAGAAGTCAGACTCCGATCTGGACCGTGAGTCTTCGACGACGCCCGCCGAGCGGCAGGCGATGCTCGAGGAGGCTGATGAGCTGACCCGGGACGAACCTCAGATGTGACCTGTCTGAAGCTTGCAGAAATCTGAAGCCGGCAAAGTGGTCAGTGACGACCAGCTAAAACGATCTAGAGCTGGTCGCCAGCGACCACTTTCGCGTGTGGCGGTGGTGCTTGGAGACTTCTCTACTCCCCTCTCGCATTTGCTCCTTTACTCGCCTATCGCACTGGACCGGCATGCGCCTCAGCGGCCACCATCCGCGGCAATTGGGGAATGCGGGTATGCGCCGCCACCGAGACCCGTACCGTGACCACGAAGTTGATCACATCGCCTACCAGTTCACAACGGTCCAGTCGCGCACCATTCTGCCGAGCCGTTTGCCGAGCTTGGGCACATCCGTCACGACCTTGCTCGAATGCAGCTGCCCCGCTCAGTGCACTGAGGTCAGCCGCTGCTCGGGCGCGGTGGTAGCCGGTTGCATAGCCCGCAATCACCAGAGCGGCGCTGCTGAGCGCGACGACCACCGCGATAATCCCGATCATCAGGACCGATGCACTGCCGCGTTCGGACCGCACCGGCCTCCTCGCCGTCACCCCTCTCCTCCAGTCGCCACTCCGCCATTCGCCGGTTCTGGGACTACCTGAGCCCGAGCCTCCAGCGGGACCGCGGCCAGCCATCGACCCAGCGGCCGAGCCTTCACTCGAACAACCACTGTGACGAGACCGGGACGCTTCTCGATCGTGATCCTGGCGCCGGACGGAGCTCCAGCCTTGGCCTTGGCGACCGCAGCACCGTCAGCGCGGGCCGCCTGCCTGGCGACAGCGGCGGCCGCATCGACACACCGCAGCTGGGTGACAACCAAATAGATTCCCCAGCACATCATTGTCAGAACGACGAACCCTGCCACGGTCGCGACCGCCATTTCGGCCGTCACCATGCCACGTGCGTCCCGTGCGCTCCCTGCGTTCCGCGCCCTGATCGCGTGCAAGCTCACGACTTCCCACTCGGCAGCCTCGACCCCGCCTCACTTGATGTACTCGGAGAACGAGCGAATCACCATCAGGATGAAGTTCAGCAGCGCGTCCTCCACCTCGCCGTTTGTCACGATTGCCAGCAGTACTCCAGCGATCGCGACCGCGGCGATGATCCCCACCGCCCACTCTGCGCTGACCATTCCCCGCTGGTTACGACGGCTGGGCGGCGCGGCGACCGGCCCCTCGTAACCGCAATGACTGCGGCTGGGAGCGATCGCGTCGGCTACGGAGATGTCTTGGGTCATGATTCCCTCCTCGGGCGTATCGCACACCATTCCTTCTGGTGTGGCATCGGTTGGATACGCCTGGAGTCTGCTTACGGATGGCCGAATCGTGCGCCCGGCCGCCAATCTGTTGACACCACTCAGAGCACCTCCGCAGCTGTGGATATCTGCGAGCCAACTCATCCGAATGCGTTGAAGACCGCCGACACCACAGCCGGCACGATGCCAAGCAGCATGAATGACGGAAGGAAGCAGAGCATCATCGGCAGCACGCTGCGTACCCCGACAGCGCGAGCCCGCACTTGGAGGGCGGCCCGTCGGGTTTCACGAGCCGCTGTGGCATGGTGTTGCAGCCCCTCCACCGTGGAGGTTCCTGACTCCACGGAGCGCGCCAGGTCCGCAGCCGCCATTCCGAGCTGCGGATGATCATCTATGGCCCTCCAGGCCGAGACCTCACCGGCGCCGAGCTGGAGCAATGCCAGCACTCGGCCAAGATCATCAGCAACCGGGCCCTCAAAGGCCTGTACAACGGCGGCGCAGGCAGTGCGTGCCGGCAGGCCAGCGGCCAGGCAGGCGGCCAGCAGCTCCAGCGCCTGCGGTACTTCCATGATCAACTGTCGCTGGCGATCCCGAGCCGAACGGGGTTCAAGCCAACCGAGTGCGACCAGCCCCGTCATCGCAATAATCGGCACCGCCGACCAGATCAAGGCCCAGGGCCAGTCGCTGATCTGAGCTGCCGTCAGGCCAAGAGCAACCGCGCAGGCGACGCTCAACAGCAGCCGACGGAGCAGCGGCGGCGCGTCGGGCCGGCCGCGAATGAGGCTACCGAGTGGCGCCCTCACGACAGTGAACCTCGACCGTTGGCTCGTTGCCCGACGAAGCTCACCGGCGGGATGCCGCATCACCAGGAACACGGCCAGGCCTGCAAGCCCCGCACACAGCAGGCCGGTCCTTGACAGCGAGTCAAAACCGGCCAGCAACGCGCACATCAAGCGGAGCGGCACAGGTCACGCCTCACCGGAGGCGTGGCGAGCCAACGTCTCGATCCACAGCACACCCGCGCAAGCCAGCAGCACTCCGCTCACCAGGCATGTCCAGCCGGCGGGTCCGGACAGCAGCCAGCGCGCGGGATCACCGCCAAGGAGATAGCCGATGCCGATGCCACAAACGGGTAGAACGGCCATCACTTTGCCGGTCGCACGTGCCGCGGCGAGCTCACCGTTGACAACGTGCGTCAAGGTCTGATCAGCCGCGAGGCTGGCGGCCACCTGATCGAGCGTCGTGGACATCGGCGCACCGGTCTCAATCGAGACTTGCCAGGCGCGTGCCAGCTCGAGTAGACCGGAATGCCCGGCGCGGCGCGCCTGTCGCCGCCATACTTCTACCGCGTCCCCCCCAATAGTTCGGGCGTGGTGACCGTCGCGAAGCACCTCGCAATCGGCCGCGGCAATGGCTAGTGCGGCAGCAGGCACCTGTCCGACGCGAAGGTATGAGGCGAGCACTGTGCAGGCATGTGCCACAGCTGCTCGGGCCCGAAGTGCTGATCTTCGTCGTCGGTACTGTGTGATCAGTCGGATCGCCGTCACCGCCACCGGCAAGGCGGCACACGCCAGTACCGCTGCCCGCACAGTCGCCAGGTAGCCTGTTGCAATAATCAAGATCAGCGAGATGATCATGATCACGAGATAGCTCCATGATCGTCGGCGGCGTCTTCGGCGTTCAGCGCTCGCCGCGGATTCCTTCTGGATATCAGAGCTTGTCGCAGCGAGCCGGGCCCCGACTCGGCGCGCCGCTGCCTGCGGCACCGCCAGCCATGCTGCGACCACCGCACAGCCCAGGCACGCGCCGATCATGATCATCGATCCAGCATTCGTTCCAGCTGACGGATGCCCCGGCCGCGCATGGTCCGACCGTCCGGAAGGAATTCCACAGCGCACTCAGTGCGGACTATTCCATCGGTTGGATCACGGACGAAGATCGATATCTCGGCAACGCGACGTACCCCAGCGGCATCACGAGTGACGTGGATCACCGCATCCAGCGCCGACGCCAGCTGAGCGTGCAATGCGGCGCGAGGCAACCCGCCTAGCGAGGCTAGTGCTTCCAGCCGAGCCGGGACGTCAGCGCTGGAGTTGGCGTGCACGGTGGCGCAACCCCCTTCATGACCGGTGTTCAGGGCCGTCAGCAGGTCGCAGATTTCTGCTCCCCGTACCTCACCGACCACCAATCGGTCCGGACGCATGCGCAGTGACTGACGAACAAGATCAGTGAGGCTGATCGCCCCTGCCAGCTCGGTGTTTGCGGGCCGGCCCTCGATCCGTACGACGTGGGGATGGTTTGGCGCCAGCTCCCGAGAGTCCTCGACGATAACGATCCGCTCATGGGCAGGAACCAGAGACAGAAGTGCCGCAAGCAGAGTCGTCTTGCCCGAACCAGTGCCACCGGTGATCAAGAACGCCAGCTTCGCCTCGATCATCCGGGTCAACAACTGCGCTGCGCCGGTGGTCAGTGAGCCGGTCGCGACGCAGTCCTCGATCGAGAACCTTCGCTGGGCCGGTACCCGAAGGGAAATGCAGGTCCCCGGTGAGGCGAGGGAACCTAGTACGGCATGCACCCGAGTGCCGTCAGGCAACCTCGCGTCGACGAAAGGCACGGCATCGTCAAGGCGGCGGCCGACGGATGCAGCAAGTCGCTGGGCAAGGCGTCGTACTTCGCTCTCGTCCGGAAACCGCAAGTCGGTCCGCTCCAGACCGGCACCGCGATCGATGAAGACCTGATCCGGGCCATTGACCAGGACGTCGCTGACCCCCGGCTCGCGAAGCAACGGTTCCAAGGGACCCGCCCCGACGCTGTGCCGGCGCAAGGACTCCAACGTGTCAAGCACAGATGAGTCGCTCACGGCAAGACCCTCGGCGCGCATGGCAGACGCTACGTCGACAGGTGTGTAGCTCCGGCCGAGAGCAGCCAGCCGATCTCGTAGTAGATCCAAACCCTTTCGGCCGGCTTCCAGATTCTTCGGCGCCGAAGACTCCAGTGCAGTGTTCATGCGCTCACTAGCGCCCTAGCGTCGCTTGGCTCCGCGATTGGGAGATCCCGAAGTAGCTGATGGCACAGCCGGGACAGCGAGCTGCGCCCAGCTCGGCCCGGCGGGTCGCCTCGCTCTGCTGCCCTGATGAGGTTCGGATCCTCGGAGAATGACCCAAGCAGCGGCAAGCCGATGCCGCTGGCTACCAGCTTCGGCTCCAGCAGGCGGGACCGGCCGCGTCTGACGACTAATCCAAGGTGCTCACACTCGGCTTCCAGGTCACGCAGCAGCTCACGGGCAGCGGCAATGCCACGGACGTCGTCCCGCACCACAAGCACTGCAAGATCGGCTCGCCGCAACGTCTCCCCTGCGGCGCCAAGAACACGTGGCAGATCGACGACGGTAGTTTTGTGACTTCGCATGGCAGAGCGGAGCACCGCCATGAGCTGCTCACCATGCGGCACCCAGCCCGGCGAGGATTCTCCGCGGGCCATGGACAACAGATCAATTCCGTCAACCGAGGGCAGCTGACCGGTCAAGTCGCCAAGGTGGCCGCGGGCGGTGGCTAGCCGGGGCCAACGCCAGCCCGGTGTTTGCTCGGCGCCGAGCAGCAGGTCGAGGCCTCCGGAGATCGGATCGGCATCAATAAGCATCGTCCGGTGGGTGCGAGCCGCAGCAAACGCCAGTCCCGCGGCCAATGTGGATGCACCTACGCCGCCGGAGCCACCCGTCACGCAGATCAGGCGACCGCTTCCACGGCCTGCCTGAAATAAGTTGGCGAGGGCGTCGGACAGCCAGCTGGCGCTCTCTGGCAGCGTGACGACAGCGGCACCAAGCTGCATCGAACACTGCTGCGCTTGAGGAGAAGTGCTCTCCCCCGTAACTAGATAGACCTCAGTGCGACGCGGCAGACCCATGGTCGCAACACGTGTTGCCTCATCGATGCCGAGCAGCACCGTTGCTGCTGAGGCCCAGTGCTGCCGCAAGAGACCCGCGTCGCTCAGCACCAGTGGCTCGACTCCGACCACTGCGGCAATGGACAGCACCTGGTCGAGCAGCTCGGAGTCGCCAACGGCCACAACGATGGTGGCCCTCTTAGTCGAGCCCCTATTGGTCGACGCCCTATTGGTCGAGGTCAGTTGGCCGAGCGTACGCGGGTCCATGTCAAGCAGTGTGTGGACGTCGACCCTGTATCGGCCGCACGGGACGAAATCTGTGGACGATACTTCGAGCGACCTCCAGGCTGTGGACAAAGGGTCCACCAGCGGCCAGCTCGTAACCATCCCGTCCGCGCTGGCTGCCGTACTGAATTTGATCTTGATTCGGCGCAACCGGTTGGCATCGCCGGGACACATCGCAACGCACGGCAGATGCTCAGATTTCTCCTAGCTGCGAGACCTTTCCATTGCGTCCGGATGGGGGTAGAAAGGACCTCAGGGGAAGCCGAGTCGTCGAGAAGGAGTGCGCTTTTAGGAGCTTTTCCAGGTGACAGAGACAACTGTCACAGGTAGTCCTTACTGACGAGTCGGCCAACCTCGCACGGCATACAAGTACCCACGCGGCGATCACCCATCCCCGACGGGAAGTTGCGATCCAGGTTTGCCTGGGCCAACACGTTGAAAAGAGCACGCATGGTCACTTGGTAGTGACGTGCAAGGCACGGCGCCCGCTTCGGTGGGCGCCGCGTCAGTTTCTGGCCTGGTGACTTCACTCAACGATGACCGACGGGGAGAGTTCGGCTCCCCGAGCCACAGCGGCCGCGCAGCGCAGCAGCCAGCCCTTGACGCCAGGGACGCTTCCCTCCGCGTACGCCTCAAGCTCACTCGAATAGCTATCACCGCGCTCCGCGTGCCCAGCCTCAACCACGATCACGCCGTACGGATCCAGACCGGCCGAGATCAACACCAGGTGTTCGACTGTTCGGGCGATGAGACCGCTGGCATCGGCGAACGGCGCTACCACAGCGATCTCCGCATGCGCGACAGCCGCAACCACAATCGCGGGCGCACTGGTGTGGCGAGTCAGCAACTCGGCGAGGCCATTCATGCGTGCAGCAATCCCCGGGCCTGAGCCGATCCTGCCGAGTTCGTGGTCGGGAACCACGCCGCGAGCCACCAGCGCATGCGCTCGCGCCAGAGCTTGTGCCGGCGCCACCCTGATCAGTGCTCCAAGGGGCGCCAATTCAGCCGACAAGCGCAACGCGCCAATCTGCCATCGTTCGGGATCACCGCTCAGCGCGGCGTTGGCCGTAGCCCCCGCTAGCAGGGCCTGGCTCAGCTGCTCCTCGCTGACATGTCGCAGTCCGCGATCACGCAACACCGCATCGACGGCATCGGTCGCGGCTGCTACGGCCGACGCCACGCCCTCGAATTGCGCAAGATCAGCCAGCGGGTCGAGCACCACTAAAGTTTCCACCATGGCCACGCGGCGAACTCCCTACCCGGAAGCTGCGGTCGGCTGGATGGTCGGCCCGGAATCAATGCGCGTTCTTGATCTTGGATCAGGTCGCGGCGGATTTGCGGCAATGCTGTCTGCGGCTGGCCATGAGGTGTTCTGCATCGATCGGGCGGTCGAGCTTGTGGCTGATCTGCCGGCCCGTCTTGGCACTCAGCGGCACGTCGTCGGCCGAGTCGAGTCGTTGCCATTCCTCTCCTGCCATTTCGATGTCGTCACAGCCGCCCAGACTCTGCACCAGTTCCCGCCCGGCCTCGCACTCAGCGAGATCGCCCGAGTCCTCAAGCCCGGCGGCCATCTCGCGATCGCATACAACACTCGCGACGACACAGTTCCGTGGGTCCGGCGTCTGATCGCCCTAATGCGCGAGGCCGACCCAGAAGCCATGCGCGGCGATTACGGCGAGGACAGTGTCGAGAAGGTTGCCGAAAGCCCATACTTCGGTCTCTTCGAACGCCGGAACTTCCGCAACTGGATGCCGATTACCCGGGAGGGCCTGATCTCCATGGTCGAAAAGCGGCCGGCCGTTGCGCAGCTGAACCCGGTGGCACGCGACCGCCTGCTGCGTGAGGTCGGCGCTCTCTACGACAGCTCCGCGCGCCGGCCCGATCCGCTGATGCTGCCCTTCCAGACCTCCTGCTGGCGGGTCGAAGTTGATCACTCCAAGCTGGTGATCACCGACGATTTCGATGACGTACTACGCATCACGCTCTGAATTTCAGCGTCTGTAGGCTGAGGTTTGACGGGTCACGAGCGCCCGAACTGTGGCGCGGGCCCGCCCCCGATGATCGATGCTCGTGAGGAGATAGTCATGACTGATGAGGCCCTGGACAACCTGCTCCACGAGGACCGGCGCTTTCCGCCACCCGCGGATCTAGCGGCTAATGCGAATGTCACCGAGGAGACGTACGCCGAGGCTGCGGCAGACTTCGAGGGTTTCTGGGCCAAGCAGGCCAAACGGCTTAGCTGGCAGACCGAGCCGACCCAGGTGCTGGATTGGAGTAACGCACCATTCGCCAAGTGGTACGCCGACGGCACCCTGAACGCCGCGTACAACTGCCTTGACCGGCATGTCGAGGCCGGCAACGGCGACCGGGTTGCCTTCTATTTCGAGGGCGAGCCAGGCGATACCCAAGTGATCACCTACGCCGAGCTGACCAGGCAGGTGAAGCAGGCGGCGAACGCACTTCTGGAACTCGGCGTGAAGACCGGCGACCGGGTAGCGATCTATCTGCCGATGATTCCCGAAGCAGTGGTGGCGATGCTGGCCTGCGCCAGGATCGGTGCCCCGCACACAGTCGTTTTCGGCGGCTTCTCCTCCGACGCGCTCTACTCCAGAGTGATCGACTGCGGCGTTAAGTATGTGATCACGGCCGATGGAGGTTACCGCCGCGGCAATGCCTCACCGCTGAAGCCGGCAGTCGACGAAGCCTTGAAGTACGGCTGCGACGTAGAAAAGGTGCTAGTTGTGCAGCGGACCGGGCAGGACGTCCCCATGACAGAGGGCCGCGACATGTGGTGGCACGAGTTTGTCGGCAAGCAATCTGAGGAGCACGAGTGCGAGTACTTTCCCGCTGAGCATCCGCTCTACGTGATGTACACCTCAGGCAGCACCGGCAAGCCAAAAGGCATACTGCACACCACCGGCGGCTACTTGGTTGGCGTCTCCTATACGCATTGGGCGGCTTTCGACCTGAAACCGGAGACCGACATCTTCTGGACGGCGGCCGACATCGGCTGGGTCACCGGGCACTCCTACCTGGTGTATGGGCCGCTGGTTAATGGCACCACATCAGTGATGTATGAAGGCACACCAGACACCCCGCATAAGGGCCGCTGGTGGGAAATCATCGAGAAGTACCGGGTGTCGATCTTGTACTGCGCCCCGACGGCGATTCGGACATTCATGAAGTGGGGCGCTGACATTCCAGAGGCTTTCGATCTGTCGTCTTTGCGCATCTTGGGAACGGTAGGCGAACCGATCAATCCCGAGGCGTACGTCTGGTATCGGCATTACATCGGAGGCGATCGTACGCCGGTAGTAGACACCTGGTGGCAGACGGAGACCGGAATGCAAATGATTTCGCCGATGCCCGGAGTCACCTCCGGCAAGCCGGGCGCCGCTATGCGGGCTATACCAGGCGTCGAAGTCGATGTTGTCGACGATGAAGCAGCCAGCGTGCCCGACGGGCACGGTGGCTATCTGGTGGTGACCAAGCCGTGGCCGGCGATGTTGCGCACCATCTGGGGCGATGATCAGCGCTACATCGACAACTACTGGTCACGCTTCCCGGGCAAGTACTTCGCCGGGGACGGTGCGAAGAAGGACGAGGACGGCGATATCTGGCTGCTTGGCCGCGTCGACGATGTCATGAATGTCTCAGGACACCGGATGTCCACCACGGAGATCGAATCGGCGCTGGTATCGCATCCGAAGGTGGCTGAGGCTGCCGTGGTCGGCGCTAATGATCCCACGACGGGCCAGGCCATCGTAGCGTTCGTGATCTTGCGCGGCGACGCCGGCGAGGGTGGTGAGGAGGTCGTTCAGGAGCTGCGAACCCATGTAGCAAAGGAGATCGGTGCCATCGCCAAGCCCCGGCAGATCATGGTGGTCGAGGAGCTTCCCAAGACTCGATCGGGCAAGATCATGCGCAGGTTGCTGCGCGACATCGCCGAGAACCGCGAACTGGGCGACGTGACAACCCTTACCGACTCCTCGGTGATGACCTTGATCAAGGAGAATCTGGCAACTGCCCAGGCAACTGCCGATTAGTCCGGTACGGCGGTGTGTGCCCTTCGACAGGCTCAGGGCACATGCAGCGCTGACGCAACGTCGCGTTTCTCCGCACAAGGCCGCGAATGCAGTGTGAATTGGGGTAAGACCCACATATTCGTGGCTCTGTGCGGAGAAACGCCAACGGGAGATCGATAGGCTCACCGGTAACGAGAGGAGCGGACGTGGCTGATCTTGCAGTCGGGGAGATCATCAAGAACATCACCGACGACGTGAAGTTGCTGGTACAGGACCAGATCGAGCTCGCCAAGACGGAGCTCGTCCCGGCCGCCAAGAATGGCGGGACGGGCGCTGGTTTGTTCGGAGCCGCTGGATACTTCGCACTCAGTGCGACGATTCTGCTCTATTTCGCAGCCGCCTTCGGCCTCGTTGAGGCAGGCCTATCACCGTGGTTGGCGTTCTTGATCGTGGGTGTCGCACTGCTCTTCATTGCCGGCATCCTTGCCGGCATCGGCTATCTCTTCATCAAAAGAGTGAAGGGACCGGACCGGACCATCGCTCAGGCCAACCGTGCCGCGAATGAAGTGAAGAGTGCGGCAGAGCGCGCTTTGGCGGCGGCCAGCGCACCGGAGATCGAGGGTCAGGTCATCCCGCCACAACCCTCATTGCCTGAACGCACCACCAGTTAGCAGCAACCAGCGGGAATACACCTCATTCGCTCACTATGGCAGGTGCCGGGGTACGCGACATCCTGCTAGATGGGCCCTGGCGCCATCGCGACATCGCCGCGAACGGAATCCGCTTCCACGTTGCCGTTGGAGAACATTTCAGTCCTCGGCGGCCCCTGGTCGTATTACTCCACGGATTTGGTGAGTTCTGGTGGGCCTGGCGACATCAAATCCCGGCGCTCGACGAAGCCGGCTTTAGCGCAGCCGCCATGGACCTGCGCGGCTACGGAGCAAGCGACAAGACACCGCGGGGGTACGACCCCCAGACCACCGCCTTCGACATCGGCGGCGTGATCAAGAGTCTCGGATTCTCCAGTGGCGTGGTGGTGGGCCACGATTGGGGCGGTATGGCAGTCTGGGCAACGCTCGCGTACGCCCCGACACCGGTTCGCGCGATGGTGAGTGTCGCCGCGCCCCATCCGCTGGCCTTTCCATGGCGCAGCAGCCTTCCGACGCTGGCGTTCTTCCAGTTACCGCTGCTGCCGGAACGGCGCATCATGGCAGACGATGGGCTCTACCTGGAGCAGCTGCTGCGCAGCTGGGCCGCCAATGGAGCTGGCTTTATCACTGCAGACGAGGCCCGCCACTATCGCGATGCCTTGATGCTCTGGCCCAGCCCGCACTGTGCCTTGGAGTACCAGCGGATGTTCGTTCGGAACCATTTGCGGAGCATGGGCCGTGACTTCCGCCGGGCTCTCAAACAGCCGACTGCGGTGCCGCTGCTATCGATCCACGGCCAAGAAGATCGGCTTGTGCCGGTCTCAGCGATGATGGCGGCCGAAAAGTGGGTCGAGGCGCGCCATGACTTGATCAGTCTGCCTGGAGTCGGCCACCTGCCACATGAGGAGGATCCGGCGGTCGTGACGCACGCGATGCTTGACTGGCTAACGGCTTTGTGAGCATTCGCGCGTTCTCCCCCAATTAGTGTGAGCTGAGTGAAGCAGACCTCTAGGACGGTCCGCCGCACCTATTACGCACTCACAGCAGGCAACACGCTGGCGGCCTCGCTCATCTGGGGCATTAACACGATCTTTCTCCTCGACGCCGGTCTCACGAACTTTGAAGCCTTTGCCGCCAATGCCTGTTTCACCGCCGGCATGGTGATCTTCGAGATCCCAACCGGCGTTGTCGCAGACCGTTGGGGCCGCCGTGCCTCGTTCCTCTGCGGCACGCTGACGCTGGCGACGACCACAGGCCTCTACGTGCTGCTTTGGCAGCTGCGCTCTGGATTCGTCTGGTGGGCAATCGTTTCTGCGCTTCTGGGACTTGGCTTTACCTTCTTCTCCGGTGCCACCGAGGCCTGGTTGGTCGATGCCCTGACCGCTACCAGGTTTGAGGGCCAGCTGGAAGGCGTGTTCGCGCGTGGCCAGGTAGTGATGGGGGCGATGACCCTAACCGGCTCGGTAGCTGGTGGCTTTATCGCCCAGCTCAGCAACCTCGGGGTGCCGTATGTGGTGCGGGCCGCAATCTTGCTGGCGATGTTCGTACTCGCGTTGATCATGATGCGCGATCTTGGCTTTACTCCGGCGCGCGGAGAACGGCCCATTGCCGAGATCAAGAGCATCGTGCACCGCTCGGTTGAACATGGCCTCAAGGTGCCGGCTGTCCGGGCCATCATGCTGGCTGGGATGTTTACCGGAGGCATTGGATTCTATGTGTACTACGCCTTGCAGCCGCACCTTCTGAACCTGTGGGGCAATCAGCAGGCATACGGCATCGCGGGCCTGGCGGCGGCCCTTGTCGCCGGCGCTCAGATCGTCGGAGGACTGCTCACGCCGTGGATTCGCAGAGCCTTCAAGCGACGAACTTCTGCTCTGTTGATCTTGGAGGCCGTTGCCGTGACAATGCTGGCCTTCATCGGCCTCATCGCCAACTTCTGGGTGGTCATTGTCCTGATCATGCTGTGGGCTTTAGTCGACAACGCCGGTACGCCAATCCGCCAGGCGTACCTGAACGGCATGATTCCCTCCCAGCAGCGCGCTACCATCCTCTCCTTTGATTCGTTGATCAACAGCACCGGCGGCATTGTGGCACAACCGCTGCTGGGCAGGAGCGCCGACGTGTGGGGATACCAGGCGTCCTATCTACTGTCTGCTGCCGGCTCCGCACTCGCACTGCCTTTCATCGCCAAGGCACGCCGACTCAACACCCCAGCCGATCTCGACACTAAGCCGACGGCCAGCTCAGCCAAGGAGATAGATGCGTGACTCCCACGGCGCCAAATCGAGCGACATCGACTCCCCATGAGTAGCCAGCAACACCTGGGCGCCGGTCAGGTTCGGAACTGCCTGTCCCGGCACAGTGACCGACTCAGACGAGCAGTTGGCGATCATCACCAACGCCTGATCATCCAAGGTTCGGGTCGCTGCCCAGATTTGTTCATGATCAGGCAACAGCAGTTCGAACCGGCCATGCACGATCACCGGATGATCATGACGGAGTTCGATCAGCTTGCGGAAGTGGTGGAAGACCGAGTTCGGATCTTCCATCTCTGCGGCAGCATTGATAGTGAGGTAGTTCGGGTTGACCGGCAGCCACGGAATCCCGTCGGTGAAGCCGCCGTGTGAACTGTCGTCCCACTGCATCGGCGTACGCGCGTTATCCCGGCTCTTGATCGACAACGAATGCAACACAGCCTCAACCTCCATACCCAGGCTGAGTGCGTCGGCGTGATATCTCAGCGACTCGATGTCGCGGTAGTGGTCGATCGACGAGAAGTAGGTGTTGGTCATACCGAGCTCTTCGCCCTGGTAGATGTACGGCGTGCCCTTGTGCATGTGCTGCACCGTGGCAAGTGTCTTGGCAGAGTTCTCGCGATGCTCCGGGCTATCGTCGCCGAACCTCGACACCGCCCGCGGTTGATCATGGTTGTCCCAATACAGCGAGTTCCAGCCGACCTCGGCTAGCGCCTGCTGCCATTCGTTGAGATTCTTCTTCAGCGCCGGCAAGGAAAGCGGAGCAAGATCAAACTTGCTGCTGCCCTCTGGATGGATATCGAGGTGCACATGTTCAAAGGTGAACACCATGTTCAGCTCATGGTTCGCCGGATCAGTTACCCGCCTAGCGGTCTCGATTGTTGAGCCGGGCATCTCGCCAACCGTGAGGAGATTGCGCTCATCCAATCCCACCGCAGCGTTCATCTCCGCCAGGAACTCATGAAGCCGCGGACCATTGGCCGTAAAGAAAAAGGAGGACACTCGGGACCTGCCGGGAGGCGGCTCGCCATCTCTAAGCTCATGCTTGGAGATGAGATTGATCACATCCATGCGGAAGCCGTCGATACCGCGGTCTACCCACCAGTTCATCATGTCGTAGATCGCGCGTCGCACCTCCGGGTTCTCCCAGTTGAGGTCGGGCTGCTTGGCGCTGAACACGTGCAGGTAATACTCGCCGCTACGCTCGTCAAATTGCCATGCAGGACCGGAGAATGCGGACTCCCAGTTTGTCGGCTCGGCGCCCTCACTTCCCGGTTCGAATCCCTTACGAGGCGGCCGCCACCAATACCAATCCCGCTTGGGTGAAGCCGGATCACGTGACTCGATGAACCACGGATGCTCATCGGAGGTGTGGTTGACGACCAGATCCATCACGATCTTGATGCCGCGCTCATGCAAACCTGCAATGAGCCGATCTAGGTCCTCAAGAGTGCCAAACAGCGGATCGACATCTTGGTAGTCGCTGATGTCGTAGCCGTTGTCGTCCATGGGTGAGACGTAAACAGGCGAAAGCCACACGACATCGACGCCTAACTCCGCCAGATAGTCCAAGTGCGCCAGCATTCCTGGAATGTCGCCCGTGCCATCACCATTGCTGTCGGCAAACGAGCGCGGGTAGATCTGATAGACCACCGCTGACTTCCACCAGTCAGTCAGGCGGTCAACCGCAACAGCAGCGATCTGGGTGGGCTCAGAGGTCACACATCCGATCCTTCCACAGGGATACCGAGGCGATCCCTCAGCTCAGTGATCTCTCTTGCCAGGTTGTCTTGAGCGGCTGTGCTCAGCTTTTGGCGTCCCTTGGCGGTACGGAAGATTTCGCGGTCGGCACGCTCGGTAAGCATTGCGAGCCGTCCGGTAAGGAACTCCTCCTGAGGCAGCTTGGCGTACTCCTCGTGTACTGCCGCTACATAGTCCGCGTACTCGGCTGGATCGGATCCCAAGATCGAGAGATCGGCATCACAAAGCAGTTCACCCTCCCGGTCCCGCGGTCCGGGCAAATGGGTCTCGGTCAGCCGTATCAGCCGAGCGATCTGGTTCAAATCCTCCTGCTCCAGGCCGACCAGGCTTAACTCGCGCAAGGCCAGTCGCGCCGACATCTCTTCATTGCTGAGCTGCCCGGGCGGGATGGCGTAGACAGCGTCGTGGTACCACGCGGCCAGCCGCACCAGGAACAGATCATGATCATCAGCCAGTTGGTCGATCATGGTCAGTACATGGAGCAAATGGCCGGTTCCGTGATACCGCCGGTGCGGCTCGCTGTAACGAGTGATCAAGCCCTCGCCAAGCTCGACTTGGCGAGGCAAGGTAGCGTTCCAGCGCGCCATCAGCTCCGCTCGACGATCATCAGTGGGCATCAGGTCCTCCATGGTCTGGCCTTCGATCGGTCAGATAGCGCAACGGGATGGGTACCTCGCGACTTCGATCCCAGGGCCGCTGCCAACCAGCAAGATCAAGTACGCCGTCCAGTAGATGCGCTGTCAGGCCCCAAATGAGATGACCATTTACTTCAAAGGCTGGTCCGACGTAGCCCGACGGGTGGCGTACCAGGGCCCGGTGCGCAGGGTCGGTCAGGATGGCGACCGGCACGATATCGATCGATGCTGCTTCCTGTGAGTCCATCACCGCAACAGGGCTCGGCTCCCGCCACCAGGCGATCACCGCTGTGACATCAAACCCACTTACCTCGACGTGCGCGGGCGGCAGCACGCCGAGTACCTCTATTCCAGTTCTGTCGACACCAGTCTCCTCCGCTGCCTCTCGCAAGGCAGTTTCGGCAAGATCATGATCGTCGGCGTCTGCGGCACCACCCGGAAAGGCAATCTGCCCGGCGTGCTTGCGCAAACCAGCAGCTCGCTCGACAAACATGATCTCCGGGCCCTCTGGGCCCTCGCCAATCAAGATCAACACTGCGGCCGGGCGAGCCCCGATCCCTGGCCGGAGAGCGACGACCTGCTCCAGTCTGGATTGCTCAGATAGCGCCTCGGTCAGCGTGTCGAGCCACGCAGGTGGTTCCGGATCCGGGTTGGTCACGGACTGACCCCAAGATGCTCGCGGGCCAGGGCGCGGATCTCATCAGCAGACTTGAACGGTCCAGCATGACGATAGGCGATAGTGCCGTCCGGGCGTACGAAGAAGGTCTGCGGTGGACCGGTGATCTGCAACTCAGCGCGTAACACCACATCCGGATCAGCCAACTGCGGATACTTCCAACTGGAAAGGTGGGCAAACTCAATCGCCAACGCCGGCTGTGGATCGGCATGGTCGATCCCCAAGATCATGAGCTCGGACTTGTTGGTTGTCGCCACCTCAGTCAGATAGGGCGCTTCCTCCCGGCACGGTCCGCACCACTGGGCCCAGACGTTGATCATCATCGGTTTGCCACGCAGGCCGGCCAAGCGGACCTCGCGACCACCGCCGAGGCAGGGCAGCACGACGTCTGGTAGCCCTGACGGCACCGCCGCCACATCGGGGTCGGACTTGGGACAGTCCGCGATGCCCGCCGCCTTCTTCATGGCGGCAAGGCTTGCGGTCGACTCCGGGCTGGGCACAACCTCACTCGGTGGCCCCATCGACGGCCCCATCGACGGCACCGAGCCGCTCGGCATTGCCTGAGCGCCGCATCCGGTCAGCGCGAGAGCGGCGATGGCGACGGCCGCTATCACCGGCCGACGTACGCGCATCATCCCCGCGGCTCCCGAACCAACTTGGCCGCCTTATCCGGATCCGTCTCCCCCGCCCCGTACGAGGGACACAACCGCGCGACCGGGCAGGCGCCGCAGGCCGGGTTACGCGCGTGACAGCGGCGCCGGCCATGCCAGATGACGTTGTGGCAGAGCTGCGTCCAGTCCTTGGGCGGGAACAGTGCTGCGACTGCCGCTTCGATCTTGTCTGGATCGGTCTCGGCGGTCCATCCGAACCGCCGCACCAGGCGATTGAAGTGAGTGTCCACGGTGATCCCGGGAACGCCGAAGGCGTTCCCCAGGACGACATTGGCCGTCTTCCGGCCGACGCCTGGCAGGGTCACCAGGTCCTTCATGCGCTTCGGCACCTCACCATCAAAGCGCTCGGTAAGCGCCGCCCCAAGCTTGATCAAAGTATCGGTTTTGGCACGGAAGAACCCCGTCGGCTTAAGGAGCTCTTCAAGCTCGTCACGATCGGCTGCGGCGTACGCGGCGGCACTGGGATAACGCGCGAAGACAACTGGCGTCACCAAGTTGACCCGCTTGTCAGTGCTTTGCGCGGACAAGATGGTGGCCACCAGCAGTTCGAGCGGATTGCTGAAATCCAGCTCGATGTGCGCGTCCGGGTAGGTGGCTGCCAGCATCCGGTTCATAGTGCGGGCACGGCGTACCAGCGCAGTGCGGGATTTGTCGAAAGGGGTTGTCGGAGTCGAGCCAGCGACATCGGAGGCCAACTCAACGACGCCACCTGACCCGCTCGAAGCCATGCCCCACACAGTAGTTGAGGCAAGGTCGGGGCCCTGACGTTACCAATCATTCAACGGTAGCCTTGCCATCGAGAGCCATATCGTGATCAGGGAGGGCGCGTGGATCCCGAAGTCCTCAAGAAGGCACCGCTCTTCGCTGGATTGGAAGACGAAGCCGCAACCGCGCTCTCCTCAGCCATGGGCACCCTGCACCTCAATAAGGGTGACGTGCTGTTCCACGAAGGAGACACCGAGGACCGGCTCTACATCGTCGTCAGCGGCAAGATCAAACTAGGTCGCAGCGGATCTGCTGGGCGGGAAAACCTGCTTGCCGTTCTCGGTCCTGGCCAGATGTTCGGCGAACTGTCCGTCTTTGATCCCGGACCACGGTCAACTACTGCCACGGCGGTTACGGCATGCGAGCTGCGAACTCTGGAGCACGATGAGCTGATTCCTTGGTTGACCGGTCGCCCGGAGGTGGCTCAGGGCTTGCTAGGTCAGCTCGCCGCGCGGCTGCGCCGGGCCAACGATGTGGTCGCCGACCTGGTCTTCTCCGACGTCCCTGGCCGGGTTGCGAAGCAGCTCTTGGAGCTGGCGCAGCGGTTTGGGGACAAGCGTGATGACGGTATGCATGTGCATCATGACCTGACCCAAGAGGAGCTGGCGCAGCTGGTTGGCGCCTCCCGGGAAACGGTCAATAAGGCTCTCGCAGACTTCGCGGCCCGCGGCTGGATCCGGTTGGAGCCGCGCTCGGTGACCATCCTCGATGTAGAACGAGTGGAGCGCCGCGCGCGATAGCTGCCGGCCTCTTGCCGACGTTTCTCCGCACCAGGCCACGAATATCGGCCCAGATGGCGAGCTTGGGCTCCTTTTTGGCCCTGTGCGGATAAACGCAGGCGAAAGGGGTTGAAGCCCGGCTCGCACGTTCAACCTGTACGGGTACGTGCGAGCCGGGAAGCATTACCGCGAACGGATGCAATCAGGCGGTGCCGAGCGTCACATCGACGGTCTGTGCAGCGCCGCCGTCGCGGACATAGGTCACAGTCACAGTCGTTTCAGGTGCATAGAACCGGGTGGCAGCGATCAGCCCATCAGCAGTTGTGGTGTGAAACTCATTGATCTTGGTCACCAGGTCGCCAGGCCGCAGGCCCGCCTTCTCAGCAGGACCGCCGCTGACCACCTCACTGAGCGGGACACCAGCCGAGGTAGGCAACTCTGCATCGGAACCGCTCAGTCTCACCCCGAGCTGGGCGTTGCTGGTCTGGCCGGCGGTGATCAGGTCGTTGGCGACACGCGTCGCCACCTCGGAGGGGATGGCGAAGCCAATGCCGATGTTCCCTGACGCTCCACCGTCGGGACCCGAACTGGTGCCAGCAATCGCGGAGTTCACGCCAACAACATCGCCATTCAGATTGACGAGCGGACCACCGGAGTTGCCGGGGTTGATCGCCGCGTCGGTCTGCACGGCCAAGTAGACCGCGTCGTTGTTGGTACCGGAACGGACCGGGCGGGCTGTGTTGGACACGATGCCGCTGGTTACCGATTCGGAGAGCCCGAGTGGGGCACCTGCAGCGACCACAGTCTGGCCAACCTTGAGTTCGGTGGAGTCCGCGAAGGCGACCGGATTGAGGTCGTTGACGCCGTCAACCTTGATCACTGCCAGGTCATTGAGTTCGGATGTTCCGATGATCTTGGCGGTGGCAGTCGTGCCGTTGTGGAAAGTGACGTTGATCGTCCCTTGCTGGGTGGCACTCGCAACCACGTGCTGGTTGGTCAAAATGTGGCCATCCTTGTCAAGCACCATGCCGCTACCGATGCCGGCGCCAGCAGGCGACTGAACCGCGATTGTCACCAACGAGGGCTCGATCTTTGCAGCGGCTGCCGCAACCGTGCCGTCCAGCGTCGGGCTCGGCGCTGCGGCGCCGGTAACACTGACACCAGCCGGATTGCTCTCGGCCAGATACGCGTACGAGCCGATGCCGGCCGCAGCACCGAGCACGGCCGCCAGTGCTGCCCCACCGATCAAGGCACCCACCCTGCGCTTCGGGCGCTGGAAGCCTGTGGCAACTGGCGGATTCGATGCAATCGGAGGATTTGGGGCCAGCGGAGGAACACCCGCCGGTGCAGGGAAGTCAGCGGCGGTGTAGCTGCCATATTGGCCTGTGTAGCTGCCATGTTGGCCTGTCGGCTGAACGATGGTGGGCTCGTCGTTCCCCGGAGCTTGAGGATTTCTGAAGTCTGGGATGTAGCTACCTGGCTGCTCGTTATTCATGCCTCGAGACTGGCTGGGAATCCTATGAGGATCCTGTGGGGCAAGAATGAGCTCTCTGAGCGTCTCGGTGCCCACCGGCGGGCGCTAACGCTGCCCCTGGTGCCGCAAGTACTCCAACTGCGCCTGCACCGACTGCTCAGCGGCCGGCCACAGGCTGCGGTCGACCTCTGCGTATACCCGGGCCACGACGTCACTGGGCGTACGATCCCCTGCCGCAAGCGCGGCTCGCACCTGATCAAGTCGCTCGTGCCGGTGTCGGCGATAGAAGGACAGCCACTCCGCCGGCTCCGCAACGATTGGCCCGTGACCCGGGAGCAACTCTGTGACATTGCGTGTCGCGACCAGCCGCTCGAGGAGGTCGAGCGAGTCGAAGTACGCGGCAAGGTCGCCGTCTGGATGAGTGATCACTGTGGTACCGCGGCCCAACACCATGTCACCGGTGATGAGCCTGGTGATGCGATCAGGACCGGACAGCAGTAGTGAACGCGAGTCGCTGGTGTGGCCCGGCGTCTCAAGCACTTCAAGCGTGATCGCGCCTAATGTGACTTGCTCTCCGCCGTCGAGTCCATCGGTACCAATGCGGAACTGCGGATCAGCACTGCGTACGCCGCACCCGGCACGCTCGGCCAACGCCGCTGCACCCTCGGAATGATCAAGATGACGGTGAGTAAGAATGATCATCATTAACCGCGGTTGGCAAGCAGCCAGGACGGCCCGTAAATGTGACTCGATCGCGGGACCTGGGTCAACGACCAATGCACCGACTTCGGCGTCATTGATCACCCAGGTGTTGGTTCCATCGAGCGTCATCGGACCGGGGTTGGGAGCACGGATCAGTTGAATGTAGGAGGCGCCCGAACCCGCTGCTGAGCTCATGACCAGGTCTCGGGGGGAGCCGCCTTCGAATAGCGGAACTGCCAACCGCTGTCTGTTTCCACCAGTCGCGGCAGCACCGGCTCGATCTGCCGACCGGTCGCGTGATTGATCACTTCAGCAACAGTCGCAAGATCGGCAAGTTCGATCAAGATCGAGATTGTTGGCGGCAGCATCTTGATCAATCCTGAGCGCTCGGCGGCGAGTGCAGTGTCTGGCATCGACCATTCCGCGAGATCCGTCTCACCCGACATATCAACGGCCTGCTGATCAGGAGGCATAGCAGCTACGAAAAACCATGTGTCATAGCGGCGTGGCTCGAACTCCGGCGTTATCCAGTGGGCCCAGGGAACCAAATCGGCCTCGTCTAGGAGAACACCGGTCTCCTCGGCGGTCTCACGGACCGCACAAGCCCGAGTCGGGTCGAGACCACCTTCGGCGTCCACCGGGTCGACGCGACCACCAGGAAACACCACCATGGATGCGGCAAAGGGCATCAGTGCATGGCGATGTAATAAATAGGTCTCCAGGCCATCCTTACTATCCCGCAGCAGAATCACGCTGGCTGCTCCAGCGGCCACACTCGGAACTGAGTCCGGTGTCCACCGCGCCGCCCGCTCCACGATGCCGGCTGGCACCTGTGGACTCAGCCGAACCAACACGTCGTAGGAGTGCGACGGCATGAGGCCGCATTCAGAGCGGTTCAAAGGTCGGCATCGATCCGACCGCAACCACGAGCTCCACCTCGACCGGCGCGTCAAGCGGCAGGACGGCAACGCCGACTGCGCTGCGGGCGTGCCGACCGGCGTTGCCAAAGATGTCACCCAGTAGCTGACTCGCGCCGTTCGCAACCAGCGGCTGATCGGTGAATCCTGGAACGCTGGCTACATACACCGTTGCCTTGACGATCCGAGTAATCACATCAAGATCACCAGTCAGGTCAACGACAGCCGCCAGTGCATTGAGCGCCGCGATCTTGGCACACTCGACCGCGTCCTCAACCGACACCTCGGCACCGATCTTTCCGACAGCCCGTAGCACACCATTTACCAGTGGCAATTGCCCCGCGGTGTAGACGACATCATCGAACCGCACCGCCGGAACGTACGCCGCCAGCGGCTGCACAACCGCCGGCAGGCTCAGTCCAAGATCACTGAGCCGTTGCGACGGCAGGGTCACGCGCTGGCTCCCGAAACCGGGATGGGCCGCTTGAGGTACGCAACGAGGTTCTCGGGATTAAGCCCCGGCACCACCTGCACCAGCTCCCATCCGTCCTGCCCCCAGTTGTCCAAGATCTGCTTGGTCGCGTGCACCAACAGCGGCACCGTTGCGTACTCCCACTTCGTCATAGCCCTCACTGTAGAGGTCTCGAAGACAGCCTT